>Ga0105094_10001450_pt1 | contig 12383 bp, 14 predicted proteins | sample PPLLak1March2015_2_FD_87023 | JGI IMG/M metagenome (GOLD analysis project Ga0105094, IMG submission 87023) | Freshwater sediment microbial communities from Prairie Pothole Lake near Jamestown, North Dakota, USA - PPLs Lake P8 Core (3) Depth... | ecosystem: Environmental > Aquatic > Freshwater >...
CTGTCCATCAAGTTCCAGCGCACCGCCCTGCATGGCCACTTCGACGCCGTGGTGTGCTCGCACGACCTGGGGCTGCCGAAGGAACACGACACTTTCTGGGACAAGATGCAGCAGGTGCAACCGTTCGAGAAGCAGACGGCGCTGCTCATCGACGACAGCCTGCCGGTGCTGCGCTCGGCGAGCCGCTACGGCATCGGCCAGCTGCTCGCGGTGTACAAACCGGACTCGAAACTCCCGGAAAAGGATGTCGGGGAATTCCGCGCCATCCGCAGTTTCCGCGAGATCATGCCTGAGGCCAAGGAGGCAACATGAAACCGGCCGTCATCGCGCTGCTCGCGGCGTTGCTCGTGGCCTGCCAGACATCGGCCTATGAAGGCAACGAGAACTCGCCGTTTTACCTCGTCCCCGCCGGCTCGACCCTGACGCTCACGCGCAGCCTCACCATTCCGGCCGAGCAGGTGGCGGTGTTCCTGCAGGGCGGCGAGGTCGTGGCGTCGGGCGGAATCAACCAGTATTACCCGCACTGCAAATTCGAACTGCAGCGTCGCCTGGACAAGGCGCAAACCGTGCAACCGGACAGTTTCGAGATCACCAAAGTCGTGCTGGAAATCGGGCACAGCGTCGCGCTCGACGGTCTCCGGCTCGCGGGGATGTCCATCGGCATCGGTATCAATATCGGTTCAAGGGGCGACGGCGCCAGCCTCCAGACCTACAGCACGCGCATGACGCTGCGGTCCACGCGCCAGCCCGAGGTGTTCCGGCTGTCCTGCGGGCAGACGGCGCTGCCGCACGAGGGCCAGCATGTCAGCATCAACGAGATGCGCAAGGCGCTGGGGGGCATATTCACCCTCGAGCTGGCGAAGAAAAACAGATAACTCGCTTGATAGCCGGGATCGAATGAACCTCGATTTCCTGGGCACCACGCTCGCCGCCCTCGAGTCGCCGGCCAAAATACTGCTGCTGCTGGTCGTCGCCAACGGCGTGCCGGTGCTGGGCAAGAAAATCTTCGGTGCGACATTTAACCGGCCGTTTGACGGCGGCCTGCAGCTGCGCGACGGTCATCCGCTGTTCGGCCCCTCCAAGACCATCCGCGGCGTGGTGTTGTCCATCACCGCCACGGCGCTCGCCGCCATCCCGCTCGGATTCGACTGGTCCGATGGCGCCCTGATCGCCATCCTCGCCATGCTCGGCGACCTGGCCTCGAGCTTCGTCAAGCGCCGCCTGGGCCGGCCGCCAAGCAGCATGGCCCTGGGGCTGGACCAGATTCCGGAATCCCTGCTGCCGACGCTCGCGTTCAAGACACGTCTCGGCCTGACGGCCTGGGACATCGCCGGCGTGGTGTTCGCGTTCATCCTGCTGGAACTGTTGTTGTCGCGATTACTGTTCGGGCTGCGTCTGCGCGACCGGCCGTATTGACCGCCCGCGGACTGCTTCAGGCGCGCTGCAGCCGGTGCAGGGTAATTTCAGGCAGGCAGTTGAGACGCACATCCACGATCGAGCTACCCGCGCCCACCGAGGTATAACCGGCGAGGTCATGGTAACGCCACGGCCCGCGCACGTAGGCGCGCGGGCAGTCGGCGTCGGTGATCAGCGGGATCCCGCCCGGCAGGCAGATCTGGCCGCCGTGGGTGTGGCCGCAGAGCATGAGCTTGAAATCGGCGTGCGCGGCGTTGCGGAAGGGCTCGGGTGTGTGCGACAGCAGGATCGAAACCTCCTGATGCGGAATGTCGTGCGCGGCCTTGTGCAGGTTGTCCACGCGGTAGTAGTGCGCATCGTCGATACCCGCGAGGTGAATCATCGCGCCGTGGCGCTCGAGCCGCACCGATTCGTTGAGCAGCACCCGGATGCCCAGGTCTTCCATGCCCGGCACCATGCGGATGCTGTCGTGATTGCCGAGCACCGCGTACACCGGTTCCTTGAGATGCGGCCGCAGGCGCGCCAGACCCGCGAGCGCCGGCTCGTACGGGCCGCGGGTGCGGTAGCGGTAGTCGCCGGTGAGCACGCACAGGTCGTAGTCCACCGCACGCACGCGCTCGATCAGGGCATCGACAAAGTCCTCGCTCATGTCGAGGTGCAGATCACTCAGGTGCAGGATGGTGTAACCGTCGAAGGCCGCCGGCAAGGCCGCCAGCCGCACATCATTATGGACGATGCGTATTTTCAGGGCGTTGCGCCGGCCGCGACCGTGCAGGCCAACCAGACTCAGGCTGGCGCGGATCACGGCATGGGCCGGGTACCAGTTTTCGAGATGGAAGTAGTGGGTGCCGCGACGGAAAACCTGCGCCTCGTACTCCGACTCCAGGCTGAGGCGCTGGCGCAGATGCACGCGCCCGAGGCGCTGGGATAATCGATCGTAAACGGTCTGGTTCATCCGCGGGTGAGATTCAGCAGGAAACGGGAACCTGCGCACACAAGATTATTGAGGCGGCATGCCTCGCTTGCAACCTTTCCGGGGGACTATTTGCATCTCAGTCCTCGATCGAGGCTATTTTGCCGCCTCAATAATCGAAAATCATTAATATTTTCGTTATTGACCCGGCACGTTCGGGTCTTCGCCGTGGCCGGGAAATACCCGTTGCCGCAAGCCTCGTCCAAGAACCATCGTGCCGGGTCAATAACAGATTCGCCGCGGAGCGTCCCGCCGCGGCCGCGGACTACTTCTTTTTGTTCTTGCCGGCGGCGTTTTTCAGGCGGCCGTCCCAGTTCTTGAACTTCTTGCGGCAGTAATCCAGCAGGGATTCGTAATCGGGAAAGAAGATATCGAAGTCCTCGTGGCCGGACGGACCCTCGAACTCGCAACCGTCGTTGGAATGGTCGCGGCAGATCTGCGGGCGGGTTTCGTAAATGCCGCAGCGCCCACCGGGCTGCAGATGCCGGCAGGGATTGTTGACCAGCAGAAACCAGCCGTCCTCGTCCTTGTACACCTGGGTGTTCACGTGCGAGATCTGCCACAGCAGCAGATCGAAATCCTCCATGGAACGCGGCGTGTCGAGTGGCTGGGTCAGATAGGTGCAGCAGGTCGCGCCCTTGCAGTAGCTGCATTTGTTTTCGGGGGTGATTTTCACCTCGCCCGCGAGCACGATCGGAATGGCGGTGGTCATTGGGTTTTCAATCAGGCCGGTAGCAGAAGGGGCGGCATTATAGCGGCGCGCCTCGGGGATGACGAGACCGGGAAAGACCTCGGGCGCCGGCGCGCGATTGCGCCGTTCCTGTCATACAATAAGCAGACCAACGCCAAACAGCACTTAAAAAGAACATGAAACTGAGCGCCAGGGACTTCAAGGCCTGGGACAACAAGTGCATCACCCTCCTCGGCATGTCCGGGGTGGGCAAGACGCGCCTGGCGGCCCGGCTGCGGCGCCGCAACTGGTTCCATTATTCCGGGGACTACCGCATCGGCACGCGCTATCTCGACGAACCGATCCTCGACCACATCAAGCAGCAGGCGATGCAGGTGCCGTTCCTGCGCGAACTGCTGCGCTCGGACTCGATCTACATTCGCAACAACATCACCGTGGACAACCTCCAGCCGGTGTCGAGTTTTCTCGGCAAGCTCGGCAATCCGGAAAAGGGCGGTCTCGGACTCAGGGAGTTCAAGCACCGCCAGGAACTGCACCGGCAGGCGGAGATCTCCACCATGCGTGACGTGCCGGAATTCATCGGCAAGGCGCGCGAGATCTACGGCTACAAGCATTTCGTCAACGACGCCGGCGGCTCGCTGTGCGAGCTCGACGACCCGGCGACCATCCAGGTGCTGGCCGACCACACGCTGATCCTCTACATCAGGGCGAACGAAAAGGACGAGCAGGAGCTGATCCACCGCGCCGAGGAGGATCCGAAGCCGCTCTACTACCGCGAGTCCTTCCTCGACGAGCAGCTCGCGGTCTACCTGAGCGATAAAAAACTGTCCTACGTGGCGCAGATCGATCCGGACGATTTCGTGCGCTGGATGTTCCCGCGCCTGTTCCATTCGCGCGTGCCGCGCTACCAGGCGATTGCCGACCAGCATGGCTACATCGTCAGCACCGACGAACTCAAGGAAGTGCGTGACGAGGCCGGCTTCCTGCGCCTGGTGGAAAAGGTGTTGGAGAGAGGATAGAAACTGCCTTAAGGCAATTATCCGCAGATTAACGCAGATTTATTTTAAAGATGAACGCAGATATGAAAACTTCATGCAATAAATCCGCGTTTATCTATCTAAACATCTGCGTTCATCTGCGTTCAGGTGTTTTTAGAGATTATTAACTATGCCACTGGTCGTCAATTCCAAGCTGCCGACGTTCGAGCGCCTCAAGCAGGAAGGCGAGAACGTTCTGCCGGGCGACGTCGCGCTGCACCAGGACATCCGCGAGCTGCACATCGGGCTGCTCAACATGATGCCGGACGCGGCGCTGGCCGCGACCGAGCGCCAGTTCTTCCGGCTCGTCGGCGAATCGAACCAGATCGCGCAGTTCTACATGCACCCGTTCACGCTCAAGGAGCTGAAGCGCAGTTCCGAGGCCCAGGCCTATGTCGGCCAGTACTACGAAAGCTTCGACCAGATCCGGGAACAGGGGCTGGATGCGCTCATCATCACCGGCGCCAACGTCACCCAGCCGGACCTGGCGCTCGAACCGTTCTGGAAGCCGCTCAACAAGGTGATCGACTGGGCCTACGACAACGTCACGTCCACGCTGTGCTCGTGCCTGACGACGCACGCGGTGCTGCAATTCCGTTACGGGAAAAAACGCCGGCACCTGGGCTTCAAGCGCTGGGGGGTCTACTCGCACAGCGTCGTGGACCGCAAACACCCGCTGGTCAGCGACGTGAACACGCGTTTCGACGTGCCGCACTCGCGCTTCAACCAGATCGACCGCGAGCAGTTCGAGGCCGCGGGGCTGCACATCCTGGTCGAAAGCGACGTCGCGGGCGTGCACCTGGCCGCGAGCGAGGACCGCTTTCGCATCATCTTTTTTCAGGGACACCCGGAATACGACACCGTGAGCCTGTTCAAGGAATACAAGCGCGAGGTCAACCGCTTCCTCAAGGGCGAGCGCCCCGACTACCCGCCGTTCCCGGAAAACTACTTCAGCCTCCTGACCGAGGCCATGCTCGACGAACACCGCGACCTGGTGCTGGCGGCCCGGGCCCGGGGCGCCGCGATCCCCGAGCTGCCGGAATCCCTGATCGTGCCCAATCTCGACAACACCTGGCACGACACCGCCGAGGCCGTGATCAACAACTGGATCGGCAAGGTTTACCAGGTCACCAACAACGACCGCCGGAAACCGTTCCAGGACGGCGTGAATCCGGACGACCCCCTCGGCCTGCGCCGCTGATTCCCCTGCATCCTGTCGTATTTTTTCCCGCCGGCGGCGGAAGTAACATGGATTCACCCAGCCCGCCGGCATTCACCCATATAACGGAGTGAGAACCATGAACATCAAAGACGATCTCCTGAGCCTGGCGCCGCCCAAGGACTTCACGCGGCGTGATTTCATCGTCACCGTGCTGGCTGCGGGCTTCGCCGCCGCGGTGCGTCCGATCGCGGCACAGACCGTGATCCAGACCGACGACAAGGGCCTGATCGCGGGCGAGGTGAAGATCCCCGTCAAAGATGGCCAGATCCCGGCCTATCGCGCCATGCCGGAGAAAGGCACCAATCTGCCCACCGTGCTGGTGGTGCAGGAAATCTTCGGCGTGCATGAACACATCCGCGACGTCTGTCGCCGTCTCGGCAAGCTCGGTTATCTCGCGGTCGCGCCCGAGCTGTTCGCGCGCCAGGGCGACGTTTCAAAAATGACCGATATAAAGGAAATCCTCGAGAAGGTTGTTCCCAAGGTGCCGGACGCGCAGGTCATGGGCGACCTCGACGCCACGGCGGCGTGGGCGGCGCAGAACAACGGCAACGGCGCCAAACTCGGCATCACCGGCTTCTGCTGGGGCGGACGCATCGTATGGCTGTACGCAGCGCACAATCCCGGGCTCAAGGCCGGCGTGGCGTGGTACGGCCGACTCACCGGAGACAAGGACGAGCTGCGCCCGCGGCAGCCTCTCGACCTGGTGAAATCCATCAAGGCGCCGGTCCTCGGCCTCTACGGGGCCGAGGACCAGGGCATTCCGGTGGAGATCGTCGAGATGATGCAGGACGACCTCAAGGCTGCGAAAAGCCCGTCAGAGATCGTCATCTACCCCGATGCCCCGCACGGCTTTCACGCCGACTTCCGCTCAAGCTATCGGCCGGGACCGGCGCAGGACGGCTGGAAGCGCCTGCAGCAATGGTTCAAGAAGCACGGCGTCGCGTAACGGCGCCCGCGCACGATCCGGCGGCGCCGGAAAACAGGTCAACGGCTATCCGGCCTCAGCCCTGGGCTTCGGCGACGATCGGCTCCACCACGATCTCCACGCGCCGGTTGAGGCGGCGACCCTCTTCGGTGGCATTGGTCGCGCGCGGCGAGTTTTCACCCTGCCCCACGGACACCAGCCGCTGCGGGATGACACCCTTGCTACGCAGGTAGTCCGTCACCGCGCCGGAGCGGCGCTCCGACAAGGTCTGGTTGTACTGATTTGAACCGACATTGTCGGTATGGCCGATGACGGTCAGGTGCGTCTTGCCGTAGCGCACCAGCACGTTGGCGAGCTTGTCCATGGTGCTGTGGAAGCCGGATTTGATTTCGGTCGAGTCGAAATCAAACGCGGTCTGCGCTGTCATGGTAATCAACAGATTGTTCTGGCCCGTCTTGGCGATATTGATCGCGCCGGACTGGACCTCGGGCGCCAGCACCTTCTCGAGATCCTTTTTCTGCGAATCCATGTAACTGCCCACGGCCGCGCCGGCGATGCCGCCGCCGACCGCGCCGATCAGCGCGCCCTTGGAGCGCTTGTCCTTCTTCACCAGCGCGCCGAGGACCGCGCCCGATGTGGCGCCGATTATTGCGCCCTTCTGGGTGTCGGTCATGGGGCGGCGATTGCCATATTCATCTGTCGCGCAACCCGTGATAAAGACGGTGAACGTGGCGGCAATAATAAAAGCTGTGAATCGTTTCATGACATGTTCCTCCGCAAGATTGTTTGGATAAATCTGCCTGCTACAACCGCACCTCGACCGCGGCACCGCCCAGCGGGCTGCGCGCAATGACCAGCTCGCCATCATAAAGCTCGACGATTTCCTGCACCACCGCCAGCCCCAGGCCATGCCCCGGGACCGCCGCATCGGCGCGCGCGCCGCGGGCGCGTACGCGCTGGACCTGGTCGTCCGGAATACCGGGGCCGTCGTCCTCGATATGCAGCGTAAAGTGTAGCCGGGATTGCCCCGTGGTCTCATTACGCGCCTGCACCCGCACGCGCGAGCGCGCCCACTTGAAGGCATTGTCCGCGACATTGCCCAGTATTTCGAGCAGGTCGCCCTCGTCGCCACGGAACATCACCCCGGGCGCGATATCGGTTTCCACGCGCAGGGATTTCGCCGCGTACACCTTTTCCAGCGCCGCCAGCAGTTTGCGCGCCGCGGGCGCCACCGGCAATGGCGCGCTCAGGGCGGTGCGCCCGGCCGCGGCCGCGCGCTGCAGCTGATACTCGACGATCTCGTTCATGTTCTGCAACTGTTCCTGCGCCACCGCGCGCAACTCTTCCACCGATGCCTGCGCCTCGACGCTCCCGCGCAACACGGCGAGCGGCGTCTTGAGGCTGTGCGCCAGGTTGCCGAGCGTGTCGCGGTAGCGCTGCAGGTGCTGGCGGGCCTCAGCCAGCAACGCGTTGAGATTGTCGATCAGCGGCTGCAGCTCCGCCGGGTAGCGTCCCGACAACGCCTGCGCGCGGCCGGCCTCCATCTCGGACAGGTCCTGCGCCACCCGCCGTAACGGCGCCAGCCCCCAGCGCAGAATCAGCGCCTGCGCCAACAGCAGCAACAGCGTCGCCGCGGCGAGCCAGCCGAACAGGACGCGGCGGAACTGCCGGATCTGCGCCGCCTGTTCGTCCAGCCGTTCCGCGACGTGAAACACATAGATTTGCGGCTCACCGCCGCCGCCTTCCCAGCGCGTGGCAAAGCTCAGCATCAGGCGCGCCGCCGTTTCGCCGGCGGCGGTTTGCGTGTACACACGCTCACCGGGCGCAGAAGATGAAGATGTGCCGGCAAACTCCGCTCCCAGCGCGGAGCGCGAACGCCACACCGGCAAGCCCGTGGCATCGCGCACCTCCGCCATCAAACCTGAACCGACGAGATTGAAACGCGGCTCGGGCAACTCCACGGGTAATTCCAGCCGGTTGTTCGCGTTCAGATCGGCCGCGGCGAGCAAGGCATACAAGTGGCTTTGCAGTCGCTCGCGCAACGCGCTCTCGGCGCTGGCGCGAAACGCCTGGTCGAGCGCCAGCCCGGTCAGGCCGAGGAACCCGGCCAGCACCACGGCCGACACCAACAACAGGCGCGCGCGCAGCGAGCGCATCATGGCCGCCCGCACGGGAGCGTGAAGCGGTAACCGCGGCCACGCAGGGTTTCGATGGGCTGGAGACGGTCATCGGGATCGAGCTTCTTGCGCAGGCGCCCGATGAACACCTCGATCACGTTGCTGTCACGATCGAAATCCTGATCGTAGACATGCTCCGTCAGGGTCGTCTTCGACACCACTTCGCCCGCATGCAGTATCAAATATTCCAGCACCTTGTACTCATAGGCGGTCAGCTCCAGCACGCGCTTGTCCACGCGCACCACCTGCGCCGCGGTATCGAGCATGATCGGCCCGCAGCTGACCACGGGTTGCGCCAGCCCGGCGGCGCGGCGCAGCAGGGCGTTCACGCGCGCCAGCAGTTCCTCGAAGTGAAACGGTTTGACCAGGTAATCGTCGGCGCCGGCCTCGAGCCCCTCGACCTTGTCCTGCCAGCGCCCGCGCGCGGTGAGAATCAAAACCGGAAAGCGCCGGTCCTGCTTGCGCCAGCCGCGGATGACCTCGATGCCGCTGATATCCGGCAACCCGATGTCCACCACGGCGAGGTCGATCGGATACTCACGACCGTGCACCAGGCCGTCCTTGCCGCTGGCGGTGTCGTCCACCGCGTGACCCGCGGCGCGCAATTGCTCGCACAACTGCCGGCGCAGGGAGGTTTCGTCTTCGATGACGAGGAGTCGCATGGGAGGTCCGGCGGTCAGTCCATCCTGCCGCTGCGCGCATCCACGTTGACCACGCGCACCGCGCCGTTTGGCAACAGCACCTTGATGCGGTAGCGGCTGTTGCGCGCCTCGGCCGAGAGCACGCGCCCGCCGGTCTCGCGGCGCACCCGTGTCACCGCCTCATCCAGCGAGATGCCTTCGCGGCGCACCTCCTCGCGGCGAGGGGAACGGTCAACGCGGTCATCCCGTCTGGCTTCGCGCCGGTCGTCCCGCCGGTCCTCTCTCCGGTCGTCGCGCCGTGCCTCCGCCGGTACAGTGGCGGTCCATGCCAGCAGGCCCGCGAGCAGCCATACCATGAATGTCTTGCGTGTCATCGCCCGTGCATCTTAACGGACCGACGCGAACGAAGCACCCGACGGCGGCACGGTCGCGACGCATGCGCTAGCGGTGGCGCGCGATTTCGTAGCCGATGACGGTGCCGATCACTGCGCCGGCCGCGGTGTGGCCGGGATCACCGTAGCCGATCTCGTGCCCCACCACCCCGCCGATCACGCTGCCGAGAATGATGGGCGCGGAGGAAGAACGGTAATGTCCCGGGTGATGATGCCCGCCATGATGATGCGGCGCGGGACCGCGGTAGTGATTGTAATAGTGGGGGCGATGGTGGCCGGGATGTCTCGGCTTGTGCCAGCCGTAATGCCGGCCCGGATGATAATAATGCCGCTCCACGTGTTTCTCGCGATACACCGGGACCGGGCGATGATGATCGCGACCGTTCCAGCCGTCGCGACCATCGCGCGCTTGCGCCAGCGGAGCCGCCACCAGCGTCGCCAGAATCAGAACAGCGGTACTCAGGATTTTGCGGTTCATCGTCGTCTCCTTCATTGGGTTTCGGGTTCACTCCTGACTTCTGTGAATCAGGATACAAATCCCGGGCTGAACGGAGCCTGAACGAAAACCGTCGCTAACTGATTGAAATAAATAACCTCCTGCCAACAAAATATCTGGGTTGCGCCGCTCAGGCGGGGCGCACCCGCGCGGCCTTTTCGCTGGCCTTGCGCGTGAAGCGCTCGGCATCGATGACAAAGCGCTCGTGGCGGCCGCGGCTGATCACGTCCACGCCGTCACTGGCCTCCACCTCGAACACCAGCCGCCGGCCGTCCACTTCGACCAGCTGCACGCGCGCGATCACCTCCAGTCCCGGCGGCGTGGCTGCCAGGTGACTCAGGTTCACATGCGTGCCCACGGTCTGTTCGCGCGGCCAGTCGAGATGGGCATTCACCGCCTGGATGCAGGCCCACTCGATCAATCCGACCATGAAACCGGTCGCCAGCACGCGCGGCATCGCCTGGAACTCCGGCGCCTCCGGATACAGATGCGGCACGGTTTTGGTTTCCGGCACGCGAAACCGCAGCTCGTAGGTAACGCCGGGCTTGAGGGAATCCTTCATGTCTATTCCTCGCTCTTCTTTAATGATGCTGCCGGTTTGAACCGGTGACGCGCCGCGGGTTCAGTCGGCGATGTACCGGCACCAGGTTTCGCGCACACGCAGACTGCCGATGAAGCCGGCCACGACACAGACGAAAAAAATCAGAATGCCCAGACGATACTGGGCGGCGGCGCCCTGTGACGTGCCCGCGCGGTCGAGCGTCCAGCCCACCAGCGGTTGCAGGATGCCGGTGCCGAGAAACACGCCGGTGTTGACCACGCTGGTCGCCATGCCGGACAGCGCATGCGGGTTCACTTCCTTCGCGCAGGCCCAGCTCAGGGTGAAGCTGCCCGCGCTCAGACCCATGAGCAGGAACAGGAAATAGCTCGTGGCCGGCGGCATCGGCAACGCCAATACCAGTGGCAGCCAGCACAGCAGGTGCGCCAGTGCGGTCGCGATCAGCACCGGGCGCCGGCGCCCGAGGCGGTCGGACACCAGGCCCACTGAAAACGCGCCGGCCGCGAAACCCGCGAGCATCAGGCTGGTATGCTGCGTCGCGGCCACGCGCGGCATGCCGTACACGTCCTGCAGGAACGGCACCGCCCACAGGCCGGCGAAGGCAATGAACGACCCGCCCATGCCGAGGTTCATCCAGAAGATCGGCCACGTGGCGGGATTCCGCAGCACCGCCATGAGCCCCTCGAACCAGTGCCCCGCATGCGGCGGGTGCGCCGCATGGCCGTCCATTTCGCGCAGGCTCGGCAGGCCGGCCTCGCCCGGATGATCGCGCACGAACAGCCAGGTCAGCACGGCGAGCACGAACGACACGCCGCCGATGACGATGAACACGCTGCGCCAGGTCGTGAACTGCAGGACCCAGGCCAGCGGCGCGGCCGCCAGCACCGAACCGATGTTGCCGAGCACCAGCGTCAGCCCGACCACGGTGCCGAAATGGCGATCGTGGAACCAGGCCGCGTTGAGTTTGAGCAGCGCGATGAAGGCCACCGACACGCCGAGCCCGATCAGCATCCGGCCGAGGGAGGCCTCGGTCAGCGTCGCCGCGTAGCCAAACAGCACGGAACCGATCGCGGCGATGATGCCGCCGAGCGTGACGATGCGGCGCGGCCCGAGGGTGTCGACCAGTATTCCGGTCGGGATCTGCATCGCGGTGTACACGTAGAAATAGGTCGCGGCCAACCCGCCCAGTGCCGCGGCGCTGACGCTGAAGGCCTGTTGCAGATCGGTAGCGATGGCAGCCGGGGCAATACGATGGAAAAACGCCAGCATGTAGGACAGGGCCACGAGCGCGAACGCGGTCCAGCGCAACCGGCTTATCCGTGCCTGCATGCCGGAATGCAAACCGGTTTTCGTGTCCGGAAGGATTACTTTCGCCATCGTCGATATCCTGGTGAAAAGCAGGGCCTGACGCGAGCGGCAAAGACCACACGGTTACAAAATTTGCCGTCCGGGTCTTCCGGGCGCCCCACGCGGGCGGGAGGAAGCGTATTATTCTCCATCCATGAAGTCCATTTCCCCGAACCCGGCGGCGCCCGGCGGCATCAGCGAGGCGCTCGCCAGCCGGCGCATCCGCGAGATTCCGTACAACTACACCTCGTTCTCCGACCGCGAGATCGTCATCCGCTTTCTCGGCGAGGAAACCTGGCAGGTGCTCGACACCCTGCGCGGGCAGCGCCGCACCGGGCGCTCGGCACGCATGCTGTTCGAGGTGCTGGGCGACATGTGGGTGATCACGCGCAATCCGTTCATCCAGGATGACCTCATGGAGAACCCGAAACGCTGGCAGTCGCTCACGCACGCGCTGCATCACCGCCTCGACCAGATCCTGGCGCGCGCCGAGGGCAATGAACTCGC
>Ga0105094_10001451_pt1 | contig 12382 bp, 11 predicted proteins | sample PPLLak1March2015_2_FD_87023 | JGI IMG/M metagenome (GOLD analysis project Ga0105094, IMG submission 87023) | Freshwater sediment microbial communities from Prairie Pothole Lake near Jamestown, North Dakota, USA - PPLs Lake P8 Core (3) Depth... | ecosystem: Environmental > Aquatic > Freshwater >...
CCGGATCACGCAGATCGACCTCGACCATGGCGTCGTAACCGGAGGAATTCGAGATCCGAAACGGTGGCGACGGCAGCTGATCGCGGTTCACGGCGGCGAAGTAAGTCCGGGTGACCCCGTCTGCGGTGCATGCCCTGCCGTCGTTGATGTCCACTATCAGCACATCGACCGCGTCCTTCAGGAAGACGATCTCATCGAGACGGGTCACGGGGCACGAGCTGCTGTGGAGTATCCGCAGGGCCAGGACCACTTGCTTGGTGAAATCCACCTCCGGTGCCCCGGATGTGATGCCCGCTTTCTGCCACATATCGGTCAGGACAGAGTCATCCGTGACCACGACCGGGTGCTCGGCCACGAAGAACTCCGCTTCACCGAGATACGCCCAGCCGTCACCCCCTGCCGGCTGGGGACCAGGCAACGGTGTCGTAGCCGGGTCCTGCCCGACCAGACAGGCCGGCTCGCCGCCAATGGCTGCCTCAGCCATGGCGATTCGTTCAGGGGTGAGAAGGCCGACGAAGACCTCGACCACGCCCCGGGCCCCGTATACATCCCACACCTCCATTCCTGCAGGCAACCGGGATCCGATCAGCTGTGCGATCTGCTCCAGTTCTCCCTCGGTGCGCTCCATCTCGACCGCGACCACCCCCACTCCGGGGAACTCAGTCTCCAGCATCTCCTGATAGGCCCGCACGTCGCGATCGACGAAGCCTACGGACACCCAGCCGTGATGGTCGCGGTCGATCCAGATCGTCTCGTATCCCTCTAGGGTCGAGGCGAACGTCTGGATCTCCTCGGTCGGCATCTCGTTGCCGACGTAGATGGGTGTGTCCCGGTACCAGTCGTCGGGCGCGGCCGGATATCCCGTGTCGTCACAGAGCGGGACGGGGGGTGATCCCGTGGTGGAAGTCGGTTCGCCGTCAGGAGCGGTGGTCGTCGCGGAGCCGTCACCGAGGCCCTCGGCGCAGGCTGCGAGCAACGCAATGGAGAGGATCAGTCCGACGGATCTGATCGGCTTCCTCCTTTCGACGTGTTTAGGACGCTGGGCGGTCCCTTCCGGTTCCCGGAAAGCCTGCCAGGACCTCCAACACATGGTCGATATCGGCTTCGGTGTGGTCGGCGTTGACCTGAAACCTGATCTCCTCGTCCCCCTTGGGCACGACCGGATAGTTGAGCCCGGTGGCGAGCACCCCGTTGTCGAACAGGTGCTTGACCAGGGCTGAGGTGGTCTCCGTGTCCCGGACCATGAGCGGGACCACGGGATGAGGTCCGGGAATGGTCTCGAAGCCCAGGTCCATCAGCCCCGACTCGAACTTCGCAGTCATCGCCGCCAGGTGGGTGAGCAGGGCCAGGCCCTCACCCGAATCGGCCACGGATACCGCCGCCGCTGCCGCGGCGGCCTCCCCAACAGTGATCGGGTTGGAGTAGATGTACATCGGCGCCTTCTCCCGGAGATAGTCGATGAGTGCCCTGGTCCCGGTGACGTACCCACCGTTGACGCCGAATGCCTTACCCAATGTCCCGATGAGCACGTCGACCTTTCCGGACCCGGTGACCTCTTCCGTCCCACGGCCGGTCGCCCCGAAGGCACCGACGCCATGCGAGTCGTCGACGACCACCGCAACGCCCTCGTCGAAGTCCCCATCGTGTCGGCGCGCCAGCTCCATCAGGGCCGAGAGATCAGCGAAGTCGCCACGCATGGAGAACACCCCGTCGGTGATCACGACCACCCTTTTCGCCGAACCGGCCGCAGCCGTCAACTGGGTGTCCAGGGTGGAGTAGTCGAGATGGGGGTAGACCTCCCTCGAGATGGGTCTCGCCATCCGGATCGCATTGATGATGCAGTTGTGGTTCAACTCGTCGCTGAGCACTGCGGTCTCCGGGCTGACCAACGAGCCGAGCGTGGAAACGACTGTGGCATAGGCCGACGAGAAGATCATCGCCGCGTCCCGGCCATGGAATCGTGCCAATCCGTCCTCGAGATCGAGATGGGCACGATATGTGCCTGAGATGAACCTGACTGCCCCGGGCCCCGCCCCGAACTCGCGGGTGGCCGCCTCCTCGGCACCCACGACCGCCGGGTGCCGGGACAACCCGAGATAGCTGTTCGAGTTCATCTTGAGGTATGCCTGCTCCGAGCCCTCCAGACGGAACCTCGGGCCAAGACCTTCCCGGGCGGGCTCGACACCGGTGATCACCGCCTCCGACCCCTTGGCGGTCCCGGCCTCACGTAGAGCAGCCACCTCGGCTCTGAGAGTCTCGTCGAGACGATCATGCGGCATATGGCCGGGGTCTAGCACACCCCTAGAGTCCCGCACCATGACACGACTCGGTTTCATCGGTCTCGGCACCATGGGCCACGGGATGGCGGCCAACCTGCTCGGCGCGGGCCACCGGCTCACGGTGTGGAATCGGACTCCCGAGAAAGCGGTGGACCTCGTCTGTGACGTGGCCCTCGGCCTCCGCGACCTGGCTGAGGCCAGTGACATCGTCTTCGTCTGCGTCTCCGACACTCCGGACGTCGAGGAGGTGGTGTTCGGCGACGGCGGCGTGATCCACGGCATGACCGAGGGCGGAATCCTGGTGGATCACTCGACGATTTCCGCCGCGGCAACAAGGGACTTCGCCACCCGCGCCGCCGAGCGGGAGGTTGCATGGCTCGACGCCCCGGTCTCGGGCGGGTCGGAAGGGGCTCAGAGGGGCACGCTGGCAGTCATGGTCGGTGGTCCGGCTGACGCATTGGAGCGGGCCCGGCCGTTCATGGAGGCGTACTCGAAGACCATCACCCATGTGGGCAAGGCACCCGGCTCCGGGCAGTTGGCCAAGGCGGTCAATCAGGTCTTGGTCGTGCTCAACCAGCTGGCCGCCTCGGAAGCCTTGCTCCTGGCCCAGGGAGCCGGTCTCGACCTGCGAACGACGCTCAGCGCGGTCGAGGGCGGGGCGGGGGGGTCCTGGATGCTGTCCAATCGCGGCCCGCAGATGATCGAGCGTGATTGGCGGCCCGGTTTCACCATCGATCTCCAGCAGAAGGACCTGCGGATCGTCCTGGAGGCGGCCGATGAGGTCGGTGTCCCTCTCCCCGGAGTTGCCCTGGTGTTCCAGCTCTACCGCTCCCTCCAGGCGCATGGCCTCGGATCCGAAGGCAACCATGCTCTGGTGAAGGCCCTCGAGAAGCTGGCCGGGATCCGTGTTGGCGATTGAGTGAATCTATGAGCCGAGAAGGTCCTGTTTGACCCTGGCTACATGGCCGGTGGCCTTCACGTTGCGATAGGCCTTCTCCACTGCTCCGTTGGGTCCGATGACGAAGGTCGAGCGAATCAGCCCCTGCATCTTCTTCCCGTAGAGCTTTTTCTCCCCCCAGGCACCCAGCGACGTGGCCAGTTGCTTGTCCTCATCGGAGAGAAGGTCGAAGTTGAGCCCTTCCTTGGCCTTGAATTTCGCATTCCGGGAGGGCGAGTCAGGGCTGACGCCCACGATCTCATAGCCGGCGTCGGTGAACTCCTGGTAGCTGTCCCGGAAGTCACACGACTCCAAAGTGCACCCCGGCGTCATCGCCGCCGGGTAGAAGAACATGATCAAGTGACGACCGGCAAAATCCTCCGACGAGACCGTCTCGCCGTCCTGATTGGGAAGATTGAAAGTGACCGCGTCTGCCATTCCCCGAGGCTAGTTGACCCGGTCGGGCGCCTAATCGGCCTCGGCAGCCTCGCGGGCCTCCGGCGATCTGAGGAAGGTCATCCCGCCGGCAAAGAAACTGAGGGCCGCCGGCAGCCAGTAGGAGACGATCCGGTAGATCAGCACGGGCGCAAGGGTTTCACTGGCGGGGAAGCCATACGCAGAGAGAATGAAGACGAGGCCCGCCTCGGTCACACCGAGACCACCGGGCGTGCCCGGCAGACCGCCTGCCAGCGAAGAGATCCCGAAGGCGGAGATGGTCTGAAACACGTTGACTTCGATGCCGAAAGCCCGGAGGACCAGTCCGAGGGCCGCCCCCTCGAGAACGAGCCGGCACCAGATGTAGGTCTGGGACTCGGGCCCGGGAAGATGATCGATCACCGTGGCGTCGAGCCGCTTCCGGACTCCTTTGGGCAGGAACCTCGACAGCGAGCCGAGCTTTCCTGAGCCGAACATCACCACCAGCCCGGCGATGAGCACGAACGGAGCGAGCACGGCGAGGCTGATCGAGAAGACCTGGGCCGATTCGCGCGGCCGGGCGAGGAGCAGGCCGACCCCGGTCATGATCAGGAGGCCGGCGTAGTTGAGCAGGACGGTGCGCAGGGCCGCACCCGTGGTCGACGGCTCCTCGTCCCGGACCGTCCATCCCATTGCCACCGGAGTGATCGCCCCACCGGCGGGGATCAGCCGTGCCACACCCGCGCCGACCAGGGCGGCCTTGAAGGCCGAAAAGGCTCTCAGCTTCCCCCCAGCCTCCTCCACCGACTCCTTGTAGAGCAGGCCGAAGAACCATGCAGCCGAGATTTGACACAGCGTCGCGACAGCCACCAGACCCCAGGCGTAGGCGCTCATCTCGGGCAGTTCGAAGTTGTTGAGGACGAAGCCCGCGATCCCGATGTAGACCACCGCCGCGATGACGGCGATCCATGCGACCCGCTTAGGGCTCACGGAGTCAGCGGGCCGTCAACCGTTTGAGGGAACTCGTCGCCCCCCGGATCGGTGTCGAAGATGGCCCGTCTCAACGCCGGGCGAAGGCCACGCGGGCTGTCCGCATTTCCCTGCATGCGCCGGCCCATCAGCACCAGCGAAAGCGCGAGGAGGACGATCGACTCCGTGGCGGGCCGCCCCATGGCTGCCGAGACGATGGGGAGCAGCCCCCAACCGAGGAAACCGCCGACGCCACCGCCGAACTTCCATCCGACCACCGACCAACCGGTCGTCCACACGAGGAGGACGGGGTCGAGGGCGAGGACCATGCCCACCGATGGGGACATGCCGCGGCCGGAACGACCCCGCATGAATATGGACCAGTTGTGGCCTATGACGACGGCCAAGCCGACCAGACCGGCAGCGCCCTTGCCAAAGCCCGCATTCTGGGCGAGCAACACCGGGAACAGGCCTTTCAGCCCGTCGAGGACCCCGGCAGTTCCACCCCACGGCCATCCCGCCACCCTGGTCAGGTTGCCGGCGCCGACATTGCCCGATCCCACTACGCGGAGGTCGATCCCCTTGACGCGCGCAATCACCTGGGCGAACGGAATCGAGCCCAGCAGATACGCCCCTACCAGCAGGAGTGGGAAGTACAAGACCCACGGTGAATCCGGCATCTTCGAGGAGAACGCTAGCCAGTCTTGACGGTTGCGGAAGTCGGAATCGGCGACCCGGGCGCCGGTGGCCCGGCCGTCGAGTCGGGAAGCACAACGCACTCGGTATCGTCACGAGTGGAGATTTCGAAGGAGGACCCCGCATGGCCGTCAAGATCACCTACGCCACGATGTCGCCCGACAACGAAGAGCTGAACGCGCTTTACGACGCGGCATTGGAGAGCGTCGAACCGCGGCTCGGCCAGGATCATGGGGTGATTGTCAACGGGGAAGAGCGCGTCGATCGCGAGATGTTCGAGGAGACGTCGCCGATCGACTCGAGCATCGTGATCGGGCGTTACGCCCAGGCCACGATTGCCGACGTCGATGATGCGGTGGGCGTCGCCGAGGATTTTGCCCCGGAATGGGACGCATGGGGCTGGGAGCGACGTCGGGACTTGATGGTCAGGACTGCCGATCTGATGGAGGCCGAGCTCTTCGAGCTTGGTGCCATGCTCTCCTATGAGATCGGCAAGAACCGGCTCGAAGCCCTCGGCGATGTGGCCGAGACGGTCGAGTTCCTTCGCTACTACTCCCGCCAGATCACCGAGCACGACGGCTTTGTCACACCGTTGAGCTCCCACGGCCCCACCGATGTCAACACCTCGGTGCTTCGCCCGTTCGGGGTGTGGGCGGTGATCTCACCGTTCAACTTCCCGATGGCGCTCGCCTCCGGGCCATCCATCGGGGCGTTGATCACCGGAAACACCGTGGTGATCAAGCCCTCCAACCAGGGCGCCTTGATGGCTCTCGAGTTCCATCGAATCATGATGTCCGCCGGGCTCCCCAAAGAGGCACTCCACGTCGTCACGGGGAGTGACGACGTGGGCGACTACCTATCCCACCATGACGATGTCGACGGGTTGACCTTCACCGGGTCGTATCCGGTCGGGATGTACCTGTATCGAACGGTCAACGAGAAACGGCCCAAGCCGGTGGCCTGTGAGATGGGCGGCAAGAACCCGGTAGTGGTGACCGATAGCGCCGACCTGGACCTGGCGGCGCAAGGGATCGTGCGCGGGGCGTTCGGGCTCAGCGGGCAGAAATGCAGTGCCACCTCCAGGGTCTACGTCCACGAGGCGGTGTACGACGCGTTGGTAGGGAAGCTCGTCGAGGCCACGAAGAAGGTCAATGTGGGGAACCCGGTCGATCGGGAGACGTTCATGGGGCCCGTGATCGACCATGCCGCTGTGGAGCGGTTCGAGAAGGCGGTCGACGAGGTCAGGAACAGCGGTGGCGAGATCTACGCCGGAGGCAACGTCCTCACCGAGGGTGACTTCGGGAAGGGGCACTACGTCGAGCCGACGGTGGCGACCGCCCCGCTCGACTCCTGGGTGTGGTCCGAGGAGCTGTTCATGCCCTTCGTGACGGTTGCCAGGGTCGGTTCACTCGAGGAGGGTCTGGAGCTGTCGAACGACACAGAGTTCGGGCTGACCGCCGGTCTGTTCTCCGGTGACGAGGCTGAGATCGAGAAATGGTTCAGCGGGATCGAGGCCGGTGTCACCTATGTGAACCGAGCTGCCGGGGCAACCACCGGCGCCTGGCCGGATATCAACCCGTTCGGCGGGTGGAAGGGGTCCGGCACATCGGGGACCGGCGGTGGCGGCCCCTGGTATCTCCGTCAGTACCTCCGCGAGCAGTCACGGACCTTGATCAAGGGTTGACCCCCCTGCAAGTCCGCCCTACGCCTGCTCGAACCTGAGTCTGAGCCCGTCGGGATCGAGTATCTCTATCGAGCTGTCGGTGGCATCCATCGCGATGTCGAGACTGCCCAGATGCTGACCCCAACGCTCCAGGTCGTCGACCACAAAGGTGAGGATTGACGGTCTCGGCTCTCCTTCGACCAGCTCGAGCCGCTGACCACGAGCCGACTCGACTACTTCGGCGACCACGCCCCGATTCGGGGTGCGGACTGCGGTGAAGCCGAGGCGATCCTCGTAGAAGGCCAATGCGTCGCGTAACGAGCTGACACCGACCCGCACCGTGGTCGCCATCACCCCTCCCGGTGCCCGGGCGGGACCGCCACCTGCCAGCACCTGCTTCGCCTCCTCGATGGTGAATCGGCCGGCAGTCACCTCCCGTCCGACGATCACCCCGTCGAGATGCCGTCCCGCCGCGTTGAGCCGAACCAGATCCCTCAGGTCGTCCAGATCACGGACGCCTCCGGCGGCGATCACAGGTTGCTCGACCGTTGCCAGCGACTCGGCCATGATCTGAAGGTTGGGAGGATCCTCGAGCGCGTTTTTCCCGGCTTCGGAGACGAGAAAGGCGACGACCCCGGCCGAGGACATCTCGATCAGGACTTCTTCGAGGTACCTGCCACTGTTTTGTGTCCAGCCCTTGGTCACGACCTCCTCATCGGGGCGAACGTCGATAGAGACCGCGATCCTGTCCGGGTTGTCCCGGCACAGGTCCCACACCATGTTCTGGTTCTCGATGGCCGCCGTGCCCATCACGATGCGCCACGCGCCCTTCTCGATGAGCCGCTGGGCCTCGCCCTCTGAGCGAATTCCACCCGCAACCTGCACCGGCACCGGCACCTCTTCGATCAGCCGGTCGATCAGATCCCGATTTCGATAGTCCCCGTAGGCGGCTGCGTCGAGATCCACGATGTGCATGTAGTCCACGCCTTGTTCCGCCCAATGCCGGGCGCGCTGGATCGGGTCGTTGTCCAGGGCGATCGCGTCGTCGAGGCGGCCCCGAGGCAACCGGACTGAGAGGCCACCCAGGATGTTGACGCGGGCATACAGATCCATCACGGGAACCTAGCAACCGCGGCCGGGAGAGGCTCTTTCGAGCCTGCTCAACCCTCGCCGGCGATCCCGAGAGCGCTTTCCGCAGTATCGAGGGTTTGGCCACCGGCCCGGACCGGGGCAAAGAGATCGCCGTACCGCTGTAGTCGCTCCCACAGGTTGGTGATGGTCAGGTCCCCGTTCTTCAACGACCCGACCTCGTCCCAAGTGAGCGGGGCCGATACAGGGGCGCCGGGCCGGGGTCTCACCGAGTACACCGAGGCGACTGTCTGCCCAAAGGCATTGCGGTTGTGGTCGATGAAGACCTTGCCCTTTCGCTTCGGCTTGTCCCACTGCATGGTGAGGTCGTCAGGATTCGCCGCAGCCAGGTAATTGCCCACCTCTCCCACGAAGCGACGCACCCGTGCATAGTCATGGATCGGCTCCAGGGGCACATAGACATGAAGACCTCTCGACCCGGACAGCTTGGGATATCCGACCAGGCCGAGCTGTCCCAGGGCTATCTCGAGCAGCCGGCCACCCGACACCACCTGGTCCCAGCTCGAGCCCTCGGCGGGGTCGAAGTCGAAGATGGCGTAATCCGGGTTCTCCAGTGCCCCCTGACGGGAGTGAAATGGGTGGACTTCGATGCAACCCATGTTGGCGAACCACATCAGCGCCTCCTTGCTGTCGGCAAGCAAGAAGTCGATCACGCCGCCCTGTGAGTCGGAGTCGACCGGAGTGGTCCTCATCCAGTCCGGTTGGTGCCCGGGAGCGCGCTTCTCGTAGAACGAGGGGCCTTTGATCCCGTCCGGATACCGGCTCATCGAGATCGGCCTGCCCTCGAGATGCGGGAGGAGCACCGGCGCCACCGAAGCGTAGAACTGGATCAGATCCCCCTTGGTCAGGCCCTCGTCCGGGAAGAACAGCTTGTCCAGGTTGGAGAGACGCAAGGCCCGGTCGAGACCCACCGGCCGGTAGTGCTCGCCGTCCTTGGTGGCCGACACCGGAGACGGGAAGCCGACGTCCGCAGTCGCAATCGGCCGTCCCTCGCTCTCTACCGGCGTCCGCTCGATGTGGGCGCGGGCCTCGTCCCAGATCCGATCGTGGCTGGCCGGGTCCCGCGCCTCGGAGATCAGGATCATCGGGATCCCGGCCGCCTCGGCAGCATCGACCAGGGGACCGACCCGCAAGGTCCCATCGCCATAGGGGATGTGACGGATCTCCCCACCAGGCCCGAACTCGTTGTCGGAGAACTGGGTCTGGAGCGGCGAGATCATCCACCCTGGGAACTGGTCCTCCAGGAAGGCGAACACGGAGAGGAAGGCCTCTTTCGAGATGAGCCCACCTCCCGTCATGGCGTGCACATGGGCCCAATCGACCACCGGCCGTACGAAGGAGTACTCGGCGGCGAGTTGGGCGATGTCGCCCAGGCTTCCGAACGATCGGTTGTTCCCCGCCGTCTCCAGACCCATCCCGACTCCCATCGCCTCGACCTTGGGAGCCACGTAGTCGAGTCTCGACCTGATCCGCTCCATCAGCACCTCGGGGTCATCGGAGTAGTTGGATCCGAAGTGCGCCACGATCACTGGGGCCCCAAGCAGACGTCCCAGCTTCATGGTGTGCTCGAGGGCGGCGAGGGACTGCTTTCCCCGCGCCTCGTCGGGAAGGGTGAGCCCGGCGAAATAGGGGGCGTGCACCGAGAGGCGGAGGTCCCGCTCTGCGGCCAGCTCGCCGAATGCCTGGCAGCGCTTCTCCTTCCAAGGGAACCCGTCGACGAACGGCAGCTCGTGAGCGGTGTGACCCTTCGCCACCAGGGCGTCGAGGTAGCCGGCGTCATTCCCCTCCTCGGGCGGGAGATGGGAGATCCCAAAGCGAATCGAGCTCACGTCGTGGAGGCTATGCCCCGTAATCTGGATTCATGCGCAGAAACCTCCCGGCGGTCACCGTCGCCGTCCTCGTCTCCATCCTCGCCGCCTGCTCTCCCGGGACAGATACGACCACCTCGACGTCGCCGGCCACCACCGCTCCGACCGAGACCACGACGACCACAACGCAGACCAACACCACGGCTGCGAGCACCACGAGCAGTTCCCCCGCCGCGGACGAGACGGTCACGGTGCTCCTCGCCCCGTTCTCCGACATGGGCCCGGACTGGTCCGAGCAGATCTTCCTCTACGGGGAGGGTGAGGAATTCCTCGGCACGGCGCCAGGCGGGGATGGCCTGATGCTCGGCCCGGAATACGGGACCCAGACCCCTGACGGCTCCTGGTGGTTTCTCGATGCGGCCAAGCTGCGAGTCGCCCACTTCGACGACAACGGCACCTACCTCGACCAGGTGCCGGTCCCGGAGGATCTCTTGGTCGACGGGATCTACTTCCAGTACCAGATGCCTCAGGCCCTCGACGATGGTTCGATCGTTGCCACCGGGTTCCGGGGTGAGCAGACCATGGCCCTGCTCCGTATCGACGACGGCGTTGCTTCGGGATCCGCCTTCGAAGCCGAGGTGCCCTGGGTGACCACCGATGGGACGTATCTCTACGGGCTGGGCTTCGAGGACGCCGCCCCGTTTCGCCTCCACCCCAACGACCTGGTGGTCGAGTCGGTGGAGTGGCTTGCCGCCCGGGACGGAAGCCGGTTCACGGTCGGAGTGGAGGGGAGCGACGTCCTCGTCGAGCTCACCGATGCCGGGCTGACCCGGACCCTGCAGATGAGATTCTCCGAGGACCCCTCAGTGGAGGCGCGCGCCGGGATCGAGGTGGAGACCGGTGTTGACGGAACCGTGTTCATCCTGTTCTACGGGGTCCCGGCGACGGACGAAACGCTGGGGATCGGCGGGATCGTGGCCATCGGTCCCGATGGCGCGGTCAGCGAGGCAGAGCCGATCGTCGACCCGTTCAGCCCGTCAGACCCGGGCAGTCCCTCACATCTCGGTGTGCGCCCGGGCACGAGGAATCCATGGACGATGGTGGTCGGCGTGGACGGGGTTCACGTCTTCTCGAGGCCTGGCTGATCGCCCGCGGCGCGCCCGATCTCACCCATCACCTCGGCGGCGTCGCCAGCCCGCTTTGGGCCCACCGACTCGAAGACGAGCCGTCTCACCAGTGCGAGGTGGGCCGGTGTGACCTCGTCGACGACTTTCACCCCGACGTCGGTCAGGGTGGCCTCGGTGCCGCGACGATCGGTCTGACAGGGTGCCCGCAGCACCCAGCCCGAGTCCTCCATCCGCGCCACCGCATGGGAGAGGCGGCTCGGCGAGAAACCGACGTCCCGGGCAAGGTCACTCATCCGGAGGGTACGTCCCTGGGCACGATGGAGCCGGCTCAGGATCTCGTAGTCGTCGTGAGTCATGCCCGCCTCGTCTCTCAGTTGGCGGTCGAGGGCGTTGAGCAGGGATCTCATGCCGCCAACGAGGCGAAACCAGGCTCTCAGCTCACTTCTGCTCAACGCGGTGCTCACCGGGGTAGTCTAAATCTGAATATTTGAAGGTTCAAGGACATTGACGCAGTCGACACAGAGCAAGGAGTCCGCAGATGCCCATTCATCGCCTCAACCATGCCGTCCTCTACGTGAGGGATGCGGAGCGCTCCGCCCGGTTCTACGAGGACGTCCTCGGCTTCCACCGGCTTCCCGTCCCGCTCCCCGGCGCCGTCTTCCTCCAGGCGGAGGGCTCGAGCAACGATCACGACCTTGGTCTGTTCTCGATCGGGGAGGGCGCGGCCAGTTTCCCGGCGGGGCGGCAGGCCGTGGGCCTGTATCACCTCGCCTGGGAGGTGGACACCCTGAACGATCTGGCCAGTATCGGTTCCAAGCTTTCCGATGCCGGTGCCCTCCACGGTGCTTCGGACCACGGGACCACCAAGGCGCTCTATGGAAAGGATCCCGACGGGATCGAATTCGAGGTCTCCTGGCTCGTTCCTGCCGACATGATCACCGACGACATGGAGATGACCTCCCGACGACTCGACCTGGCTTCCGAGATCGCCCGTTTCGGGGGTGACACCCTGGGCGGCATCGGAGTCAGTCGGAGCCGACCGTTCAACGCGCCGACAGGAGCGAACGGATGAACACTGCCCTCTGGATCGCCCAAGGGATCCTCGCTGCCGCCTTCCTGGCCGCCGGCATGGTCAAACTGACCCGTCCTCGGGAGAAACTGGCTGAGACCCAGGGCTGGGTGGAGGACTTCTCCGGGGGAAACGTGAAGGCGATCGGCGCGGTCGAGGTGCTCGGAGCTCTCGGCTTGATACTGCCCGGTGTCACCGGTATTGCCCCGATTCTGGTACCGCTCGCCGCCGCCGGTCTCGCCCTCGAGCAGATCGGCGCCGCCGTGGTTCA
>Ga0105094_10001456_pt1 | contig 12363 bp, 12 predicted proteins | sample PPLLak1March2015_2_FD_87023 | JGI IMG/M metagenome (GOLD analysis project Ga0105094, IMG submission 87023) | Freshwater sediment microbial communities from Prairie Pothole Lake near Jamestown, North Dakota, USA - PPLs Lake P8 Core (3) Depth... | ecosystem: Environmental > Aquatic > Freshwater >...
CAGCTGGATACGCCGGAGAAGGTGGAGCTGATCGCTAGCCGCCTGACAGCAGCCGGCGTGGAGGCCCCGCGCATCCTCGGTGAGATCCAGCCTTACAGCATCCATCATACGATCGCTACCGATGAGTGGGCGATCCAGGACTGCCAGGTCTGCCACGGCGACCAATCACGCGTCACCCAGTCCTTCGACCTGGCGGCGTATGTGCCTCCCGGCGCCGAGGCGGCCTTCGTCGGCGGCTCGACCGCCATCGCCTCGGGCGAGATCGTGGCCTCTGCCGACGGCGGATTGGTCTACCGGCCCGATATCGGCTCCCAGCAACTGTACATCCTTGGACACAACCGCGTCGAGTGGGTCGACTGGCTGGGCGGGATGCTCTTCGTCGGCGTGCTGATCGGGATTGTGATCCATGGGGGCCTGCGCGTGCTGTCGGCGATGCGCCAGCGCGGGGCCGCCCACGAACCGGCCACCGAGCCGGTGCGCATGTACGGCGTCTACGAGCGCCTGTGGCACTGGCTGCAGACCCTCACCATCGTGGCGCTGCTCTTCACCGGACTGGTGATCCATCGCCCCGACGTCTTCGGCATGTTCAGCTTCCGCGGCGTCGTCCTGGTGCACAACATCCTGGCGGCGATCCTGGTGGTGAACGCCGGCCTGTCGCTCTTCTATCACGTCACAAGCGGGGAGATCCGCCAGTTCGTTCCGCGCCCGGTCGGGTTCTTTGACCAGGCCATCCTGCAGGCCAAGTACTACCTGAAGGGGATCTTCCATAGCGAACCGCATCCGTTTGAAAAGACACCCGGCAAGAAGCTCAATCCGCTGCAGCAGGTGACGTATTTTGGAATCCTCAATGTGCTGCTGCCGCTGATGATCCTGACCGGCATCCTGATGTGGGGTGCAGAGCGCTGGCCGCAGTTCTCGGCCCTGATCGGCGGGCTGACCGTGCTGGGCCCGGTGCATTCGGGCGTCGCCTGGATGCTGGCCGCCTTCATCGTTGGCCACGTCTATCTCACCACGACGGGGCCCAAGCCCTTGAGCAGTCTGCAAGGGATGATGTTCGGCACGGAGGAAGTCGAGAAGGGTCATCTGGAGACCCAGGGAGGGGAGGCATGACCGCAAGCTCCGAGATCGGGACGGCCCCAAAGCGGGGAGTGCTGCACGTGCTCACCGGCCGCCCGGAAAGGCCCTACGCCAATCCATACACGGCCGGTGCGCTGCTGGGGATTGTCCTGTTCCTATCGTTCTTCATCACCGGCAACGGCCTGGGCGCCTCCGGCGGGCTGAACCGGATGATCGTCTTCGTCGAAGACCTGATCGTGCCAGCCCACATCGACCGCACGCCCTACCTGATTGAAATGGCGGGTGGGGTGCGCAACGCCCTTGATAGCTGGGTGGTGTTCGTCGCCTTCGGGGCACTGGTCGGGGGCTTTGCCTCCGGTTGGTTCAACGGCCGGCTGAAGGCGGAGACCAAGAAGGGCCCGCGCATTTCGGTGCGCACGCGCTGGGCGACGGCCTTCATCGGCGGAGCGATCATGGGCTATGGCGCCCGCTTCGCCCGCGGCTGCACCTCGGGCCAGGCCCTCTCCGGTGGGGCGACACTGTCGGTCGGCAGCTGGGCGCTGATGATGTGCATCTTTGCCAGCGCCTACGCCCTGGCGTACTTCGTACGCCGGTTGTGGACGTAGGGAGGTCAGCATGCCGCCGTTTCCGCTACATCTCGAATCGCTCGTCGGCCAGTACGGCAGCTACCTGGTCTTTCTGCTGATCGGCTTCTTCTTCGGTTACATGTTGGAGATCGCCGGCTTTGGCAACTCGCAGAAGCTGGCCAACCAGTTCTACTTGAAAGACATGACCGTGCTCAAGGTGATGTTCACGGCGATCGTGGTAGCCATGGTGCTGATCTTCGGCGCCAGCGCCCTCGGTCTGCTCGACGTCAACCTGATCTGGGTCAACCCGACCTACCTGATCCCGGGGATCGTCGGCGGGCTGATCATGGGTGTCGGCTTCATCGTCGGCGGGTTCTGCCCCGGCACCTCGGTGGTGGCGCTGGCCACCTGGAAGATCGATGGGCTGTTCTACGTCCTGGGCACGCTGTTTGGCATCCTGCTGTTTGGCGAGACCGTCGACAACTTCAGTGTGTTCTGGAACTCCACCTACATGGGTCGGCTGATGCTGCCTGAATGGCTGGGCGTGGACACCGGCGTGGTGGTGGTGGGCGTGGTGCTGATGGCCATCGGTATGTTCGTCGGCGCCGAGCAGCTGGAGCGCATCTTCGGCAACAAGGACCTCAAGGCCGAGCCGAAGCGTCGGTTCCTCGGCGCCGGCGCGCTGGTCGGGCTGGCGGTGGTCGTGATGCTCATCGGTCAGCCGACGACCGCGGATCGCTGGCAGGCTGTGTCGAGCGTCAAGGAAGCGGCGCTGGCAGAGCGGCAGGTGCAGATCGAACCCGGAGAACTGCTCAACTTGCTGCATGATCACGAACTGAAGCCAATCCTGCTCGACGTGCGCGCCGAAGCCGACTACAACCTGTTCCACCTGGAACGGGCAATGCACATGACGCCGGAAATGCTGCCCGAACGGTTGGAGGAGTTCCAGCTCGAGGGCCCGACCACCGTGTTCGTGGTGATGAGCAATGACGAGCAGGCGGCGACGGACGTGTGGAAGACGTTGGTGGCCGAGAGTGTGCCCAATGTCTACATCCTGTCGGGAGGCGTCAACGGCTGGCTCGATACCTTCGCCAGGGAGGATGCGCGCATCCAGCCGGCGGCGCAGAAGGCGCCGGACTCGCTGCGCTTTGCATTCGCCGCGGCGCTAGGCTCCAACTTTCCGGCGGCGGCCCCGGACCCCGGGGAGCATGAGCTGGAGTATCCGACGAAGATCAAGCTCGAGCTGAAGCGTGGCCCGACCGGCGGGGGTTGCGGGTAGGCCTGGCCACACTGAAACTGATCCCTTCGCCTCTCGCGAGCGACCCGCCGGGTCACGGTGTGAACCGAGACCGGCGGGTCGTTGCGTTCGGATACGGGCCCATGTCGGTGGCGCGTGGGGAGGGGCTTCTTGCTGGAGAGGGAACGCTCAACCTGCCTGCAATCGGCCGCCCTGCCAGGCGGCGTGCTCGACCTCTGCGCTCTCGGAAAGCAGGCGCGGCAGCCACGTGGATAGGCGGGTTGGATCGCCGGTGGTATACAGGCGGGGCGGGCTGGGCTGACCCTGGGTGGAAGTCAGGCGGTGCTCGGCAAGCAGCCGGGCCGCCTGGCGGGCAATTGCCGGCGAAGGGTCAATCACTTGAATGCCCGGTCCCGCCAGCTCCTCAATCAGCGGGATCACGAACGGGTAATGGGTGCAGCCGAGCACCAGGGTGTCGACCCCGCGCGCCAGCAACGGATCCAGTCCAGCTTGCACGATCGCCCGGGTGGTCTCCCCGTCAAAATCCCCGGCCTCGATGCGCTCGACCAGGCCGGGCAGAGTCTGGGGGATCACTTGGACGCCGCCGGCGAAGCGCTCGACGACCGAAGCGAACAGCTCGCCCTGGAAGGTGGCGGGTGTGGCCAGCACCCCCACGACCTTGCTGCGCGTGGTCGCCGCTGCGGGCTTGACCGCAGGTTCCATCCCGACGAAGGGCACGGCGGGGAAAGTGCGGCGCAGGTGCTGCAACGCGGCGGCGGAGGCGGTGTTGCAGGCGACAATGATCAACTTGGCGCCGCGGTCGAGCAGGAAACGGGTGATGCCCTCAGAGAAGGCCTGGACCTGCTCAAGCGGTCTGGGGCCGTAGGGCACATGCACCTGATCGGCGAGGTAGATGATAGATTCATTCGGCAGGGCCAGGCGGACCTGACGCAACACCGAGAGTCCGCCGAGGCCCGAATCAAACACGCCGATGGGAGAGTCGCTCATGGCTGTCGATCTTGGATCCGGATCTGTGGCTGGCTAATCCGGCGTGCCTCGGGCTGCGGCGATCAGGCCGCTGAAGAGGGCTGCCGAGCGATCGTCTGCCGGCAGCCGCTCAGGGTGCCATTGTACTCCCAGGTAGTAGGCATGGCCGGGCAGCTCCGCGCCTTCGATCACGCCATCCGGGGCAAATGCGGTCATTCGCAGGCCCGCCCCAGGCAGGTCGATTGCCTGGTGATGGGCGCTGTTGACCTGCAGCAGGGTTGCCTCCACACAGCCTGCCAGCGCGCTGCCCTCGGTGATGCGGACTGCATGGACCGGCTGCACGGAGGGCTGGTCATCGGCATCGTGCCGGATTGGGCCGGGTCGCTGGCTGGGCAAGTCCTGAAACAGCGTGCCGCCCGCAGCGACGTTGATCACCTGTAGTCCGCGACAGATCGCCAGCAGCGGCTTCCCCTCGTCTGCTGCCCAGCGGGCAAGCTGCAGTTCGGTCTCGTCTCGGGCGCTATCCAGGCTGTGCAGGCCAGCGATGGGCGTCTGGCTATAGAGCTGAGGCGCAACATCGCCGCCGCCGGTCAACAGCAGTCCATCCAGGCGTTGGTACAGGGCGCGTAGGGTGGCAGGGTCGAGGCCGAAGGGCAGAAGCAAGGGCAGGCCGCCGGCGCGTTCGACCGCTCGCACGTACGCCTGGATGCGGTCGGCGAGGGGACCGGAGGACTTGCTCGTCGGCAGGGTTGTGGTCAGGCCGACCAGGGGTGAGCAGGGCATCGCGCCTCTCTCACCCGGAACGACACGCGGGTTCGGAGATTGCCCGAACCCGGCCATGTCGAACTTGGTCTGCTGCGCGGTGCGGCTCCGACACGCTGTCCGCCGCGCCTGGCGCTAGGCCTTGCGCTTCTCGGTCAGCCGGGCGCGCTTGCCCGTGCGCCCGCGCAGGTAGTACAGCTGTGCCCGGCGCACGCGCGCCTGGCGCTGGACCTCGATCTTCTCGATGCGCGGCGAGCGGAGTAGAAAGGTTCGCTCGACGCCGATGCCGTGCGAGGCGGTGCGGCGCACGGTGAAGTTGGCGTTGTTGCCCCCGTTGCGCAGGCGAATCACCGTGCCGCGGAACTCCTGGATGCGCTCGCGGTCGCCTTCCTTGATCCGGACATGCACGTTAACCGTGTCGCCAGGGTTGAGCTGGGGGATGTTGGGATTGGCCGCAGCTTCCACGGCTCTCAATGTCTCCTGCATGATGACCCATCCTTGCCTGAGGGCAAACGACCGCCGCCCCACGCTTCCGGGCGGCGTAGGCAGGCATTTTACCATGGTCGGGGCAACCATGTCCATGCCAGGTGGGCTTCGGGCAGGTGGGGATGGCCTGCGGGCGGGGTGCCCCGCCGGCGAGGAACCGCCAAGGCGTGGGGCTGCCCAGGTTGCCTTCTTGCCCAGCCCCAGAACGACGCCGCCGCCCGTCAGGGGCAGCGATCCGGCACACTGGGGCTCCGCTCCGTAAGGGGTGTGAGATTCGGGGCTCGGGATCCGTACTCGGGGGTTCATGACCCGCACCCCAGCCCCGACCTACGTCCATGAGCGAGAATACCTGCCGCGACGGCCAGCCCCGGCCCCCTGCATGGGGGAGAGGTGGGTTGGGGCGCTCGACAGGCGCCGGCCTCCACGACCTCTCCTGCCCGCGACAGAAGCACAGCTGCGACCGGGTGGCGACCCCCGGGGCGATGTTGCCCGAACGAAGGCCTCTGGCTCGATCCCCTACCGAATCGGCGGCGAAGTCGGTGTCCATCTGTTCGTTGAAGGTCCGTGGCGCGAGGCAGTGCACCGCGGAGGAACCGCCGCTAAGGGTCTTGCCGGTAGGCGATGTACAGGTCTGCCTCGATCAGCCTCCCGTCCTGGAAAAAGTGGTGCACAAACACCAGATTCCCGGCGGGGTCCAGCGTGGGCTCCCCGGCGAAACTCGAGACGATGAGTTCGGCCGGGGCCCAATCTGCGCCGGTCCAGCGTGCTCGGTAGATGGCGGGAGAACCCTGATAGGTGCGGGTGAACCAAAGGTGCGCTCCGTCGGACGTGAGGTACGGCCAGCCTTCGTCCTCGAGGGTGTTCACCGAGGTTAGTGGGGTTGGGACCGACCAGGTGTCCCCCCGCCGGGACGTCGTCCACAAATCAAGACCACCTCCCGTCTCGCTCTGGCGATGGAATACCATCCAACTGCCATCGGCGGAGAGGTGCATTTCCCCAGCCTGCAGGTCACGGTTGAGCTGCTCGCCGGCGTTGCGCCACTCAGAAGCCACACCCTGGCGCAGCGTTGCCGTCCACAGGTCAACACCCCTGAAGCTTCCCGGCCGGGCAGAGCAGAACCACAGCCCCTCACCGAGCAGGAACGGGCACCCGTCCAGTGCGGGCTCCCCGAGGTCCTGGAGCTGCAAGCGTACCGGCATACCCCAGCCACCGGCGCCGGCCGGGGAGAGGTAGATGCCGGTCACACCATCGCCGACCTGCTGTTCGGCCGGAATGCCCGGATCGGGCGTGAACCAGAACAACAGAGTCTGACCATCCGCCGAAATGAACGGCGAGTCCTCGGCCCCGGCAGTGTTGATCGCGCCGGGCAACGGAACTGGATCGGACCAGCCAGGGTGATGAAGTCTCGGTGGGTAGCGGTCAGTGTCCGGTGTCTGCTTCACGGCCTGCTGTGGGATCTGTGCGAGCCGAGACGACGGCGTGCCCGTCGCCAGGGGGTCTGCCGGCGCACATCCTGAGAGCAGGATGGCGAAGGTCAGGGGCCAGGCCCGCACCTGTCTAGGGTTGAGCATGTGCATTGGTCTCACGCTGCGGATTCGAGAAGGGATACCGCCCGAGAGTGGCACAGGTTGCACCCAGTCCGGGCCCGTCAGCCGGCGTGCAGCGGCGCCGGGCGCCGATCGCTTTGTCGCCGTCCGTCTGGCCGATGCTGTGACCGGTTCGAGCGGTGCGACTGTGCCGTCAGCGTAGCATGCTCACGGCCGATTCGTCGACAGGCCCCAGCCCGCCAATCCGCCGCGATCCCCCCATCCGGCCGGCCTCAGGTTGGGATCAGAAACCGCCGCGCCAGCAGCAGCCCGGCGAGCGATTTGGCGTCCTCCAATATGCCGGTCTCGACCAGTTGTGCCAGGTCGGTCAACGGGACCTTCTCGATCTGCAGGTCCTCATCGGCGTCAGGATCCAGCGGCGCCGGGGTGAGTGCGCTGACCCGGTAGAGGTGAAGGTACTCGGTCGAGTACCCCGGCGCGAGGTAGAACCCCCCGAGCCGATCGAGCCTTCCGGGTGCCATGCCGATCTCCTCGCGGCACTCGCGCACGGCGCAGGCTTCGGGCGTCTCGTCCGGCTCGAGCGTGCCGGCCGGGAGCTCGAGCATCACCTTGCCGCAGGAATGCCGGTACTGGCGCACGAACCAGATGTTGCCTTCGCGATCGATGGGCACCAAAGTGATGGCTTGCGGATGATCGACGACCTCAACCCGCATGGACGCGCCATCCGGCCGGCGCACGGTGTCGACCCGGACCGAGAACGCCCGGCCGTGGAAGCCCTCCTCGGATGCGAGAGTAGTGTAGGACATGGGCCTTATCACCTCCCTCGATGGCCACCGGCAACGCAGTAGATGATAGCCCCTGACCGAACAACCGGGGTTCGGACACCGTCCGAACCCCGGTAGGGTTCACGCGCGCATGCAAGGGCTGACCAGCGGGCTTGGCGCTGTCAGCAGCGCCTCAACTCTCACAGGGGATCGTCAGCTCCTGACCCGGGAAGATCAGCCAGGGGGAGACGATGCTGTTGGCGGCTGCAATCTCCTTCCAGAAGTCCGGGTCGTAGCCCAGGTTGATGGAAATGCGGAACAGCCGATCCCCTGGCTTGACCACGTACTTGTACGGACAGCTCGGCCGGGCGGTAGGGACGGCTGTCGCCAGCAGCGCCGGGGTCGAGGTCACCAGCGGGGTCGTCAGAAGCCCCGTGGGCGTCGGAGGGGCGACCGTCGGGACAGTCCCGCCGGGCGCCTGCGTCGCCTGGGGCTGTGCGCCGCCACCCGCTGCCTGGGCAGTTTGCGTCAGCAGCGCGTAGCGCACGGCCTCCATCGTGGCCTGCAGGCCGGAGGAGGCCCCGGGGGTGCCGTCAGGCGTGCCGGCGCCTCCCGTGGCAGGCGGCGGGGTGGACGCGCTCCGGGTACAGGCGGAGGCGGTCAGAAGCAGCAGCAGCGCCAGCAGCAAGCAGGGCAAACGGCGCGAGACCAGCATTGGTTCCTCCCGTGGGTCCTCCGGGGATCGGACGCAGACCCAGACGCCCCAACGGCCGGCATGCTAGCACAGCCGTAGGGGGGCGTCAAGCGGCCATGAGGGCCCAGCACTCTATGGTGCAAGACTCGTGCCGCGCAGCAGCCTCGCCAGGCCCGGGTGCAGACAGCGGAGTCGCGTGGGAGCAACTCCCATTCGAGCGCTGGGTCCGGCGCGTCTCAGTTGGAGCGTTGCAGGATGGTGGTGACGATGGTTGCGCCGGAGCCACCGACGTTCTGGGCCATGCCGAGCTGCGCCCGGCGCAGCTGGTTCCGGCCGGCCTCTCCCCACAGCTGGCGCACGACCTCGACAATCTGGTACACGCCGGTTGCACCCACCGGGTGGCCGCGCGCCTTGAGGCCGCCGTGGGTGGCAATGGGCAGCCGGCCATCGGCTGCCAGGTCGCCATCCAGGCCCAGGCGAGGCGCCTGACCTTGCGCGGCGAAGCCGCACGCCTCGAGGGAAAGCGCCGACATGATGGAGAAGGCGTCGTGTAGCTCGAAGAAGTCGATGTCCTTCGGCCCAACCCCGGCCAGGGCGTAGGCGCGTGCCGCCGATTCCTCTCCCGCCCGCAGGCGGAGCGGCTCCCGCCGGTCATGGATGGCCAGGCTGTCGGTGGCGCTGGTGCACGCCGCCACGCGCAGCGGGGCGCGGCCAGAACTCGGGGAGAAGCGGTCCAGCGGTGCAAGCAGCACGGCTGCCGCTCCGTCGCCAATCGGAGAGGCATCCAGCAGATTGATCGGATCGCAGATCATGCGCGCCTTGCGATACGCCTCGAGGCTGATCCGGTCTTGCAGCCGGGCGTAGGGATTGCGCGAGGCGTTGTCATGCGCCACGATCGAGAACGGGGCGAAGTCCTCGCGTTTCCAGCCGTACTCGTGCATGTAGCGCCGCATGATCAGCGCGTTCAACGCCACGAAGCTTGGCCCGTGCGGCACCTCAAAGTCGGCATCCGCCGCCGAGGCCAGCCCAAGCGTCACCTCCGGGCCGAGCGTTTCGGTCATCTTCTCGACGCCGACGACCAGCGCCACGTCGACCTGGCCCGAGGCAACCGCCAACCATCCGGCGCGGACGGCCGAGCCCCCCGAGGCGCAGGCGGCCTCGACCTTGAAGGCCTCGATCCCGCGCAGGCCGGACCAGTCGGCGATCTGGCCGCCCAGGTTCAACTGTCCATGGCGGCCGCTGGCTGCCAGCATGTTGGCGACGACCAGCAGATCGACGCCGTCGATACCGGCATCCTGGCGGACAGCCTGCACGGCCGCGCCGGCGAGGTCGAGGGCCGATTGCCCCCAGTGCTCGCCGACCGGCACCATGCTATATCCGAGAATGCCTACGTTTCGCATCGAACCCTGACAAGCGGACAGCCTGCCGGCAAAGGGACCCAGCAGGCTGTCCGGCGAGTGTCGTCCGGAAGGCTCAGGCCGCCAGTAGCGGGCGGAACTTGTAGCCGTACACCAGCATGCCCCGCTCGCCGTCCGAGCGCAGCCGGCGGGTGACCATCTCGACCGGCATGCCGATTTCCACCGCCTGGTCTCCCAGGTCGGTGAGCTGAGCGGTCACCAGCGGGCCCTCCGCCAGCCGAACCAGTGCGACGGTGTAGGGAGCCGTCTCTTCATAGCCGGCGGGAGGCGTATAGACGGTGGTGAAGGAGTAGACCTCGCCCCGGCCGCTGAAGGCATAGGCCGTGCGCGCTTCTTGCCCGCAGTCCGGGCAGACGTCACGCGGTGGGAAGATCTTGACCTGGCAGTGCGGACACACCTCGCCCACCAGGGAATATCGCTGCTGCCTTAGACGCCAATGACGGGATACTTCCATTACGGCACCTCTACCGGGTTGTACAGGCCGAGTGTAGGCCTGGGCCTCTCTCAGGAACTATCAGGCTGGCGCATCAGGCCTCCATCCGGCTCAGGACGTGGGTGGCGACGGTCGCCCCGGCTCCGCCAATGCACTGGGCAGCTCCAACCCGGGCGCCGGGGACCTGGTTTTCCCCCGCCCGTCCCTGGAGCTGGAGCGTCAGTTCTACCAGCTGATACGCCCCGGTCGCCCCGCCGGCATCGCCGCGCGCCTTCGATCCGCCGAAGGTCAGAATGGGCAAGCGACCTTCGCGGCCGAACACCCCTTCGCCGGCCAGCTTCCAGGCCTGGCCGCGCGGCGACAGACCGGCGGCTTCCAGTGAAAGCGCAGCCTGGATGCTGAACAAGTCATGCAGCTCGAACAGGTCCAGATCGTCCGGGGTGGCGCCGGCTTGGGCGAGGGCGCGTTGAAACGAAAGTGAGCCGGCCGGCATCGCCAGCGGGTCTGGCTGATCGTGCAGTGCCACCGGCGCGGTGGCCACGGCCGAGCCCGTGACGGCGACCGGTGGCCGGGCATCGATCCGCGGCAGCAGGGCGCGGCGTGTGAGCACCAGCGCCGCAGCACCGTCGGCCATCGGAGCAGCGTCCAGCTGTCCCACGGGTGGGGAGACGGGCGCTGCCTGGCGGTAGTCGGTCCATGAGATCGCCCGGCGGTAGATGGCGTAAGGATTGGTGACGGCGTGCTGATGGGCCTGCAGGGGGAAGGGCGCCAGGGCATCCGCTGGAGCGCCGGATTCGAGCAGATAGCGGCGCATCAACAGGGCTGCCTGCGCCGCCGGCGTCAGGCCCTGGACGGCCTCGAAATCGGCGTCGACGCTCATGGCGATGGCGGCGTCCACCAGCGGCCCGGTCCGGTCGGTCACCTTCTCGACTCCGACGACCAGCACGCAGTCGACCTCGCCGGAGAGCAGGGCCAGGTATCCCTGGCGGAAGGCGACGCCCCCGGAGGCGCCCGCTGCTTCGAAGCTGGCGGCCTCGATCCCGCGTTGGCCGATGTAGTCGGCAATCAGCGCCCCGAGATGCGTCTGGCTCGACAAGGCAGGTGCAAACATGTTGCCGACATACAGCGCTTGCGGTTGCAGCCCCCCGGCATCTTGCTGGGCACGCTCGATGGCCCGCAACGCCAGCTGGCGCAGCGAGACATCCCAGTGCTCGCCGACTGGCGTCATGCCCACGCCGGCGACGACCACCGCCTGATCGGGATCGGACGGTGCGTTGGCGGTCATGTCGTGGCCAGCTTGCCGCGGAAGCGGGCATAGGTGGCATAGTCGATCTCGGTGCGACGGTCGATGTAGGTCTGGGTGCTGGGGGCGCGGCCGCGCTGCTCGACCAACCGCTCCGTCGCCACCAGGTTGAAGGCGTCCGAACCGGCGCCCGAGCCGTACGAGACGAGCAGGATCCGGTCGCCCGGTCGGGCGACATCGAGCACCGCCGTCAACCCCACCAGCGCCGAGCCGGCGTAGGTGTTGCCGATCAGCGGGACGAGCAGGCCGGGAGCAATCTGTTCGGGCTTGAAGCCCAGCGTCTTGCCGATGCGCTGTGGGAACTTCGTGTTCGGCTGGTGGAAGACGACGTAGGCGTAGTCGGAAGGCCGGGTTCCCATCCCGCGCAGCATGCCCTCGGCCGCTTCGGTGATGTGCTTGAAGTAGGCCGGCTCGCCGGTGAAGCGCTCCCCGTGCTCGGGATACTTCTCATGCGCCCGACGCCAGAAGTCGGGGGTGTCGGTGGCATACGACAGCGAGGCCTCGATCAGGCAGAGCGAGGTCTCGGCTGGCCCGAGCAGATAGGCTGCGCCGCCGGAGGCGGCGGTGTACTCCAGCGCGTCGCCCGGACGGCCCTGGGCGATGTCCATGCCGATCGCCAGAGCGTGCGGCGCCATGCCAGAGCCGACGAAGCCGATCGCCGCCTGGAAGGCCTCTGTGCCGGCCTTGCAGGCGAACTCCCAGTCGGCCGCCTGGGTGTAGGGCGTTGCGCCGATCGCTTCGGCCACCAGGGTCGAGGTCGGCTTGACCGCGTACGGGTGCGACTCCGAACCGACCCACACCGCGCGGATGGTGGAAGGATCGATGTCCGCCCGGGCCAGCGCGTTGCGGGCGGCCTCGATCGACATCGTCACGACGTCTTCGTCGAGCCCGGCGACCGCCTTCTCCTTGACCGGCAGCCCGGCCATGCCGCCATGCCACACCCGGGCGACTTCGCGGGCTGGCAGTCGGTAGCGAGGGATATAGGCGCCATAGCCGGCGATGCCGACCTGGCGGACCGGCCGCAACAAGGGGGCGGGTTCAGGTTCTGTCATGGGGGAAGCTCCCGATCCAGCAGCCGCCGCACTAGCC
>Ga0105094_10001457_pt1 | contig 12361 bp, 19 predicted proteins | sample PPLLak1March2015_2_FD_87023 | JGI IMG/M metagenome (GOLD analysis project Ga0105094, IMG submission 87023) | Freshwater sediment microbial communities from Prairie Pothole Lake near Jamestown, North Dakota, USA - PPLs Lake P8 Core (3) Depth... | ecosystem: Environmental > Aquatic > Freshwater >...
GCAATAGCCACGGTCGACCTGGGCTGGTGCCGTTGCTTGCGAAGCTGCACGAGGTGGTACGGTTCCGGAAACTGAAGCCGCAGAAGCTATTGAAGGTGTAAAGACAGGCATCTGACGCCAGCAGGGCGCACGCCGCGCAAGCTCAAGGACGGCGATGTATAGTGGGCCGGTGGGCCGGCGATACGAGAGACTGCGCCATGATGGACACGATACTGTTGCACGGGGGCCGGGTCTGGGATGGCAGTGGCAGGGCCGCGTTTGCGGCCGATGTGCTGGTCCAGGGTAGCCGCATTGCGGAGGTAGGCCCGAAGCTGTCGCGAGATGCCGCCGCGGCAGCGCGAATCGATGTTTCCGGGCACACCGTCATCCCGGGCCTGGTCGACGGTCATGCGCACCTGCCCTTCGCCCACAAAGCGAACATCGCTGACACTGGGGATATCCCGCCGGAAGACCACACCCTGTTGACGCTTCTGCACGCCCGTATCGTGCTCGAAGCGGGCTTCACATCCTGCTTGAGTGGCGGTTCCGCCAAACCACGCCTGGACATCGCCGTGCGCGACTTCATCAACGCGGGACATGCCCCGGGCCCCAGATTGCTGGCGGCCAGCCCGGAGCTGACCAACACTGGCAACCTCGGCGACGAGCGCCGCCTGCACCTGTACCGCGAGTCGATTGCCATGGTGGTGGATGGCGTAGACCAGATGCTGCGAACCGTGAGGATGCTGATACGCGAAGGGGTGGACACCATCAAGCTCAACGTCTCCGGCAATCAGACGATCCCCAGCGCCCGCTCCCACATCACGGTCATGCGCGCCGATGAGCTGGCCACGGCAGTCGAGACCGCGCATGCTCACGGCAAGCGAGTCGCCGCCCACGTACGTGCCGCGGCATCGATCAAGATGGCGCTCGAGCACGGCGTGGATATCCTGTATCACTGCGAGTATGCGGACGAAGAATGCCTCGACCTCATGGAAGCCACGCGCGACAGGATCTTCGTGGCCCCGGCGATCGGGCTGTTGCATTGCCTCATGCACGAGGCCGAGCCCTGGGGCATCACCTATCAGAATGCCAAGGATGCCGGCGTGGTGGACCAGTTCGAGCATGCGCAGACAGTCTTCCCGGAGCTGCGCAAGCGCGGTGTGCGCGTGCTGATCGGCGGCGACTACGGTTTCCCGTGGATGCGGCATGGCACCAACGCCCGGGATCTCGAGCACTTCGTGCGCTTCCTGGGTTATTCAGAGGAAGAAGCGCTCACCTGCGCGACGCGCACCGGCGCGGCGGCGATGCTGCTCCAAGGTCAGGCGGGCGAGGTGAGAGATGGCTTCCTGGCCGATATGCTGGTCGTTGCAGGCGAGCCGCAGAAGGATGTGCGGGTGCTCCAGGCACCCCCCAACATCAAGCTCGTCATGAAGGACGGGCGCATCTTCAAGAACCTGTTCGACCAACTGCATTGACGGAGGCGTGGCGATGTTGCAGCAGCCGGTTCTCTCGCTGGACGACGCCAAGCGCGTCGCTGCAGCCGCTCGCGCCGAAGCACAGAAGAACGGCTGGGCGGTGGTCATCGCCGTGCTGGACGAAGGCGGTCATCTCATGTATCTGGAGCGGATGGACGGGTGCCAGAAGGCCTCCAGTCGGATCGCAGAAGAGAAGGGCAGAACCGCCATCCTGTTCAAGCGGCCGACCAAGGCGATCGAAGATGCCGTTCTCGAGGGGCGCAGCGTGATGATGGGGCTGCCCGGCGCCGTGCCCCTGGAAGGCGGTGTGCCGCTTATCAAGGATGGGGCCTTCCTCGGCGCTATCGGCGTGTCCGGCGTGCAATCGTTCCAGGACGGGATCATCGCCCGCGCGGGCGCTGCGGCGCTGTGACCCCCCTTCTTTCGCGGTCCCTCAGACTTCTCCGCGGGTCGACAAGAGCACCACTTTACTGCCCGATGACCTCCCCGAACCTCACCCACTCGTTGCCGTCGAAGCGCATCAGTTGCAGCTGCTGGATCGGGTCGTAGTCCGTGGCGCTGGTGTTGATCCGGATTCCCGGCAGCAGCAGCGGAAGCTCCAGGTCCCGCAGGTTGCCCGCCTGCCGCATCACGTTCTCGCGTGTGAGGTCGTCCCCGCATAGCTTCAACACGTGGACCAGCAGCTGGGCATTGGTGTAGCCATACACGTTGTAGATCTCCGTCGTATCGCCGCTCGGATAATACTTCTGCATCCAGGTACGCCATTCCAGCGTCGCGGCGTCGCTCTTCCAATGCGGGTCGGTGGGATCCTTGACGAAAGTCGACGAGATGACACCGACCGACTTGTCCAGCCCGGCGGGCTGCAGCACCGCCCGCACCGATATCGAGGTGTACACGATGAAGTGCAGCGGTTTCCAGCCGATATCGTGGATCCTGCGGATCGACTGGGCGGCGAACTTGGGCGAGGCGAAGCTGAACAGGGTATCGGCCCCCGAGCCCTTCAACGTGGCGATCTGCGAGTCGACCGTAGGATCGGTCGACTCGTAGGAAGCCTCAGCGACGATCATGCTCTGCGCCTGCGCACCCAGATGATGGCGCAGGGCCTTGACGTAATCCTTGCCGAAGTCATCGTTCTGGTACAGAACGGCGATCTTTGCCTTGGGGCGATCCTTCAGGAGGTACTGCACGTAGCCCACGGCCCCGGTCTTCTGGCTAGGCAGAAATGCCATCGTCCAGGGATAACTCCTGGCATCGCCCCACTTCAGCCCGGTGGCGGCCATGAACAGCTGCGGCACGTGCTTCGCATTCAGGTACTTCAGCGCGGCCGTGTTGGGCGGCGTTCCGAAGGAGCTGAACAGCAGCAGCACCTGCTCCGACTCCACCAGCTTGCGGGTTTGCTCGACTGTTCGTGGCGGACTGTAGCCGTCGTCCAGGGAGATGAGCCGGATCCTGCGGCCATTGACGCCGCCCGTCGCGTTGATCATGTCGAAGTAGGCCGCCTCGGCGCGCCCCATGGTGCCGAACGCGGACAGCGGACCGCTGTAGGGCATCGTCTGGCCGATCTTGATCTCGGTGTCGGTGACGCCCGGCCCATAACGCTTCTCGGCCTGTGCCGGCCAGCACGCCAGCGCCGAGACCAATGCGAACAGCAATGCCGGCCCTGGAACTGAGGGGGCACCCGTGACTGGGCGGTCTTCCGCCGGCACGACGGCGGAGAGCGTGTGGACCGTCGCGACTGAGAGCGAAGGCACGCCGGCAGACAGGAACTCGCGGCGAGCAGCCGAAGGCTGCGTCTCGACTATGCTCTGGGCGGTCATCGTTCCTCCCCGCTCCCGGATCGATGACTGAGGCGCAACGATACACCCAACGGGCGCCCGGGCAGCAAGCGCGGCGCAGCCCCTCGAGCCGCCTGTCGCGCGACCGACCGGCGCGAGCCGCGCTGGTCCGCGCACGAGTCGGCTGTCACAGCGAGTGCGAAAGCACCTCCGCAGTGCTCCCTCTCCCCTTGCGGGAGAGGGCGGGGGGCTAGCTCTTCTTGCTTCCAAAAATCAGGAGCACACCGCCAATCACTATCGCCCCCACGCCAGCCCAAACTGGGACGTTGACCGTCTCCTTGTCTTTTACCGACAGCTCGATCGGTCCCAGCTTGGCCTCATGGGTTTCCTTGGTGTAGCTGAAACTGCCATACACCAACCCCAGGACGCCGGCCACGATCAGCACGATTCCCGCAATCTTGACTGCGTTCATTTCGTCTCCTCCTATACTGAAAAAACTCTTGCATCCCCACCACGGACAGCGCGCCAGGGAGTGGTTATCAAAACCGGGACCGCAAGCAGCCGGACCGCTCTGCCCAAAGCCCCGCTGCATAGAACCATTCCAGGGTCGTTACAGGCGTCGACCTTGAATGAGACGAATCAGAATCACCACGACCGCGATGACCAATAGGACATGAATGAATCCGCCCATGGTGTACGAGGTGACAAAACCCAGAAGCCAGAGAACAATCAAGACGACTGCAATGGTCTCGAGCATCTTGCTTCTCCTTTCACCATAACTCGGCGAATCGTAAATCTACCGGCCCACTGCCGCCTGACGCACCGCTAGAGCCGCGCTGCAGCTCAACGGCAAGGGCGAACGCACCCAGCAAGCATACACCAGTGCGCTGCGCATGTTGGTGGAGTTCGCCGGCAAGCGCCCCGCGGCGATCTCGAAGCAGGAGCTGGAAGCCTACTTCCTGCACCGGCGCAACGTTGACCGCTGGTCGCCCCACACCATGCGCATCGGGTATCTCTCGCCGGTGCAGTACGAGACGCAATATGCTTTTCGCGCCTGACAAACCAAGTCCTGCACCGTCCACGAAAGGGGGTCAACTCCAGAGACGGCCACGGGAAGTTAGGCGCGCGGCACACGCTTGGTTGCAACCGGACACCTTACGCGAGTTAGGCCGAAAGGCAGAAACGGCGAACGCGGCCATTGAACACATCGGGTTGCTCCATGTTGCTCACGTACCCGGCGTTCGGGATGATCGCAAGCTCCGCGCCGGGAATCGCCGCGTGAAGCTGCTGCGCGACGTGCAGCGGACTGCGACGATCATCGTCGCCCCACAGCACCAGTGTAGCCACGTCGATGTTCGGCAGCAGATCTGTGGTGTCGACCTCAGCGGACGACAACGACATGAGGCGGAAGCCAATCGGGTGGAACTGGGAAATGATGGCGGACAGCTCTTCGCGTACCTCCTGGGAGACAGCGTCGGTGAACATTCCGGGTAGGAACTTGGCAACCACGGCCTCGGGCGAGCCGTCTGCCATCCGGAGGCAAGTCGCCAGCCGATCCTTCCAGCCCGCCTCGGGGAGCGAGCCCCTCCAGCCAGCATAGGTGTCGGCCAGAACCAGGGAGCTGAAGCGTTCGGCATGCAGACGATAGAACTCCTGCGCCAGGATGCCGCCCCAAGACAGGCCGAGGACATGCGCCCGCTCGATCCCGATGGCGTCCAGAAACCCTGCTAGACTGTTGTCTCGCTGATTATTTCACCGCAGATCTCTCAGATTATTTCGTGACGCTGGGCGAGCGATCTCCCGGACAGGGTCACTGCGTCAAGCAATGTGGGAGGGTGAAGCAGTGCGGGAGGCCGATGCGCGACCCGCTTGAGTGCGGGCCGCGTGGGTTGGATCAGAACGGAGGATCGGTGGGGATGGAGGCCGGCGTTTGCCGGGCGTAGGCGATGTCTTGCTGGCGCTTGCGATAGCGGTGAGCCTGATCGGCGTAGTGATGCTCGATGCCCTGGACGATCTGGTGGAGCAGCTCGATGAGTTGGGCGGCGGCCTTGTCGCTCAGGCGCGGCAGCTCGAAGGGCACGATGGCGGTCTGGCGTTTGAACCGGGTGGTGGGCGCTGGTGAGTGGAACAGCGCAGGCGGGCGTGCCGGAACAGCCGCCGGCTTCATGGCTGGACCTCTTCGAGGGCGCACTGGATGTGCTCGGCGCTGATCTGGCGCAGCTTGGCCAGCGCCGCGGCGGACAGGGCATAGTGAGCGGCGCGGTTGACCTTGCGCGGCAGGCCCTGGGTGGCGTGGAACAGCGCCTCGAGGGCTGGGGGCTCGAACAGCGGCAGCGCGCAGCCGGCGAGCTGCAGGCGGTGGCTGAGATAGGCCGGCAACTCCTCGCGGGTGAGACCAGTCAAGTGGTAGCGCACCACGATACGCTGGGTCAGCGACTCGTGCACCGCCATGCTCAAGCGCCGGCGCAACTCGGGCAGCCCGACCAGCAGCAGGCACAGGCGCCGCTCGGCGTCCATGGCGTAATTGGTCAGCAGGCGCAGGTCCTCGAGAACGTCGTTGCGCAGGTGCTGGGCTTCGTCGACCACCAGCACCGGGTGGATCTTGGTCTCCAGCACCAGGCGCGAGACTTCAGTGTGGATAAGCCGGTAGGCAGCCGCGCGGTTGCGCTCGATGGGCAGGCCCAGCTGCCAGGCAATCGCCTTGTACATGTCGAGCACGTTGCCGGTGGAAAGGGGCACATAGAACAGGCGGTAGAGGCCCGGGTGCAAGGCCGCGCACAGCTGGCGGCACAGGGTGGTCTTGCCCGAGCCGACCTCGCCGGTGATCAGCCCGATGCCGCGCAACTCGACCAGGTGGTGCAAGCGCGCGCTGGCCTCGCGCGCGGCGCCGGAGGCGAACAGCTCATCGGGCTGCAAGGCGCGCTCGAAGGGGTAATGGGTGAAGCCGAAGTGAGCGAGATACATCAGCGCGGCTCCTCCTCATCGGGTTTATTGATGGCAGCCAGCTCACGCAAGGCGAGTGAGCTGCTGCGCGGGGCGGCCGGCGCGGTGTCGGGATCGAGGTTGAGGGTCGGGCGGTTGCGGCGCACGAAGCAATTGGCATAGGCGTCCAGGGGCGTGGCGCGTGCGACGAACCGTGCCTCGTGCCAGATCTCTACGCCGCGGCTGGCCGGCAGCGCCGGGTCGTAGCGCAGGGTCACGACCTGGCCCACCAGCGCGGCATCGGCCTCGAACAGCGTGCCGTTCAAGCTCACGGTGCGGTCGCGCTGGACGCGGCGCTTGGCTTCGAACAGGAACAGCGCATCCAGATCGAGGCCAGGACCGGGCAGGCGCACCTGATCGGCGCGCATGGCCCAGCGATCCAGTGGCGTTTGATCCTCGAGCCCGCGGTGCGGGGTCAAGTGATACTCCCCCTCCACCCAGGCCCACAGGCGCCGATTGAGGCTGTCCAGGCTGTTGGTATCGGTCGCGCTGAGACGGCCCGATCAGCTGAGCGCGCACGGTGCGAAACCAGCGCTCCATCTTGCCCTTGCCCTGCGGCTGATACGGACGGGCATGGATCAGCGCCACGCCCAGCCTGGCGCACACCAGGGCCAGGTGCTGGGAGCGATAGTTGGCGCCGTTGTCCACGTACAGGCGTTGCGGCAGCCCCCGGCGCAGCAGCGCCTGCTTGAACACCGGCAAGAAGGCCTGCGCCTGGGGCAGGGTTCGTGATTGGCCTCGATCGGCGCGCCCCTTGGGCAGCAGCGCATCGAAGCCGCCGCGCCGGTAGTCCTTGAGCCAGTGGCGCAAGGTCTCGGGGGCGACCCGGGTGCGCGTGCTGCCCGGGATGGTGTACTCGGCGTTGGCTTTCTCGCGCTCACCGGGCATACAGCCCGCGGCTGCCGGCCGGTAGCTGGATAAACTCGGCGATCAGCCCGTAGCGAAACAGGGCCAGCGCCTGGCGATATTGCTCATCGGTCATGGTGCGCATCTCCTTAGAAGGGGTGGAGACGCGACGCTACCCAAAGCCGGCCGGCGGGTCTGGCCCCATGTGGTGTTGGACCGCAGGTTGGTGTTCACCGGCCAGAGGCGGCGGGGGTAAGAATCCGAGCGGAGGGGCCAGCGATTGCAGCTGCATCGCGGCGAGCGCACGCAGCAACATCAGTGCCTCGTCGCAGGCCAGGCGCTCACGCACCGCGATGATCTGCGGCACGCAGCCTTGCAACCACTGCGGGAACAATCCCACCACGCTCGTGAGCAGCCGGCGCACCGGCGCCACGCGTCGGCGTACCCAGCGCACCGCGCTGGGCAGGGTGATGTCATCGCCGCGCAACCGGTCGGCGGCCGCCTCCAGGCTGGGTGCCTGCTCGACCGTGGCCACGACCTGCTCGATCTCGGACAACGTCCCGGGGAAGCGTGCCCCCAGGTGATCCGGCAACAAGCTGAATGTGCAATGCCCTGTGGGACAGTACCAGCGCGCGATCCGCGTACCGGGAGGATTGACCCGAGGGTAGGTGCCATGGCCGGCAAAGCCACAGCCGCCGTGCGGATGCAGCGGGCAGCGCGAAAGTGTTGCCAGGCGCCAGCCTTCTCCGGTAACGTAGTCGGCGCTGGACAGCCCCGACGTGAACCGAAGCTGCACCGGCATCGGGCCCGCGCAGGCGACACTCCTGCGCGGGCCTTCCTCTTTGTGTGAACGACGAAGCCGCAAAGCTTACGTCGCTCACATCCGGATCGGAAGACCTCCCCTTGATACCGTTCTCATTGCCTCACCGGCTACTACTAGTTCGCGGTGACGCACTTCGGGAAAACAATGCCGGTGAATTGCAATTCAGTGTGAGAGACAACAGGACTCCTCGGCCGAGCGCCGCCACCAGGGGGCGATCACCAAGGCAGGCAACGCCTCGGCGCGCCGCGCTCTGGTCGAGGCCGCCTGGGCCTATCAGTACCGCCCCGCGGTCACCCCGATCATCGCCCGACGCCAGACCGCGGTGCCCAAGCCGATCCTGGATATCGCCTGGAAAGCGCAGCTGCGCCTGTGCGCTCGTTTCCGCCGCCTCGCCGCTCGCGGCTTGAACCGCAACAAGATCGTGGTCGCCATTGCCCGCGAACTCGCCGGAGTCGTCTGGGCGATTGCCCAGTACCGGCCGCGCTGCGGTCACCTCGAACACCCTTAAGCCCTTCATCCACCGCCAGCACAGGAGACACACCACCGGCCACTTACAGCGAAGCTCGATAGGCGAGGTGGCGCGCTCGCGGTGGGAGAACCCTCGAGGGCGTTAATGGATCGCGAACGCCGCGACACCCCAGAGCCTAGAGCGAGGCAGCTCCGTGACGAACAACAGTCTTGCGGCTACCCAACGCCCGCATATCAGCTTGATCGACCGTCGTGACAGATGAGCCCGTCACCTCGCCTATCGGGCTACTGTTGTCTAAACCATCAGGGCCACGATGCCAAGGGAGTGGTACGCCCTCTTGACAAACGAAGCCATATCAACGCCGCCGTTAACCGGGCGCCGACGAGCGAAGCGAGGAGGGCACCCAACAGCGGGTCCGCTGTTGGGCGCTCCGGTTGAACGGCTGGTTACGCGGCTTCGATCTCGACCAGCTCGCTCGTCGAAGATGGGTAGGGGATGGGTTCGCCACTTTCCTTGAGGTCTTCGAGGTGAAGCTCAATCCCCTCTCGAATAAGAGCGAGAACTTCCTCTTTCGTGTCTCCGACAGCGACACAACCAGGTAGGTCGGGTACATACGCTCCGAATGAAGTCGGGCCTCGTTCAACGACTACTAGGTAACGCATACTCTCTACTCCTGTTTCTTCAAACCCGCTTGCTTCAGCACGCTATTCAAGGTGCCGGGAGGGACATCAACGCTGAGTTTTCCCGCGACCGTTACGGTTCCCCTCTTCGAAGGGTGGTGAAACTGCCGATGGCTTCCCTTCATCCGAACCTGAAGCCAGCCGTCCGCCTCGAGCAGGGCGATGAGATCCTTTGCCTTCATCGTGGAGAGTCTACTACCACTGAACCTCAAGCCGCATAACGGAATGCCGTTAACCGGGCGCCGGCGCGCGAAGCGCGACGGGAACCCAACAGCGGACCCGCTGTTGGGCGCTCCGGTTGAACGGCGGGTTCGGCGTCACTCTCTGCGCCCGACCGCCGGTAAGTAACGAACATACTCACTTCCTGGCGCTTGCCAGGTGAGCCTCAATGGGAAAGGCAAGCGTGCCATCGACCACGTATGACCGCAGCGCCTCATTCACCTCGTTGACCAAGGCGGCGCGCGCTTCGTCGGATGCCTTTGCCATGTAGCCCGCGAGGGGCGAGCCAGCGGCATAGTCTTGCACGAGTCGGGCGGGTGACGGGAAGCGAACCGTTCCGGGGGCCGGCCAGATCGCAACATCGCGGAACCCGGCAGCAGAGATGAGCGCGTGTAGTTCTTCCTTCTCGGAAAGGCTGAATGGCGCTCGCATCATGGCGGCGGCCTCGGGGCCTACGTGCCTCCCGAGGGCGTCAGCCAGTACTCGAAACCCTGGGCTGTGCTCAATACCCCGCCAGACCATCAGGCCGAGCCGGCCCTCGGACACCAGCACGCGATACATCTCTCGCAATGCCGCCGGACGGTCAGGGAAGAACTGAAGTCCCAACTGACAGTACACAATCTCGAACGACGCGTCTGTGAAAGGCATTTTCGTCGCACTTGCCTCCCGCCAAGTGATCGGCGCACTTGTGGTCGGCGTCTTCGGGCCGATTGAAGCAGCAACCGCCAACATGCCGGGATTCAGATCGAGGCCCACAACGTTGCCGCCCCCACTAACTCGCGTGGCAGCGAGGCGAGCAACTACACCCGTACCGCACGCGACGTCCAACACGCACTCGCCGGATTTGGGGTTGGCCAATGCAACGACCTGGGGCGCCCATGGCGCGAATACGGCGGGGACGAGCGCGCGTTCGTAGTTCTCCGGGGCACTTCCTGCGACTTGCCACTGGCTTTGGTCACTCATTGGCCCCTCCCTGTCCCGTTCCACGTGACGCCGAACGCTTCCGATCAGCGGCCGCTTAAGCAGCGGGCGAAAGCCCGCTGTGAAGCGGTCCGCTGATCGGATGGTTGGGCGTCATCGCGGCTAGACACAGCCTTTCTCTCGAAGCAGAGACGAGGCGCGCTTATAGGCGATGGTCTGGTTGCTAGCACCATAATGAACGGTTCCATCAGGCGAGGTCCACTCGCCGAACCAGACTAGATCACGGCCTTGATAGCGGCGGATGGATTGAACGACGGACTTGTCTTCGAGAAGCACCCTCGCAATCTCACGGATCGGCAGGTCGTCTGGTCCTTTGATACTCGCATCTGCACGGCCCTTGACGAGTTCCCGATAGACCCGAAACACAAACCATGCCGTCATGTCTTCTTCTCGGCCTGGCCTTGTAAGGTGCGTAAAGAGGCGGTCGAATAGGCTTTTCTTTCCGACGTATTGCGTAAAGACAACGCCGAAGCGCTTCGCAAAGGCCTGGAAGTGAGATGCCGCCGGCTTGTCTTTCTGGAGCCGACCGTCGATTAGGTCGCTGAGTTCTTGCTTTGTCACGTCAGCGGGGATCGCAATTCCAAGGTCTCGCGCGTAGGCCAATTGCCGCTCGGTCGGTGGTTCCGCCATAGCTTGAGCTACAGAAGAGCGCTCTTCTCGACGCTTCGACGGCGGGAGCGATTCGAGAAGCGCCAGACCCTTTGCCGATAATACGAGCCCGTTACCTTCGCTTTCGACTGGCTTTGTCTTGTCTCGGCGCTCGACGAGGCGGCTGTCAGTCAAAAAGTACCGTGTCTGTGGTGATGGCATCGATCGCCAAGCCACGGCATGTTCGCCCGATCGATCCTAATGATCCCGCCATCTCGAAGAGCCTCAAGAATGTCGCGCTGGACCTCGGTGAGGCGTATGGATTCGGTGCCCTTCATCGGCTGACTATGACGCCCAACGGAATGCCGTTAACCGGGCGCCGTCGCGCGGAGCGCGACGGGTACCGAACAGCGCGCCCGCTGTTCGGCGCTCCGGTTGAACGGCGGGTTCGGCGTCATGGCAACGGAATCTCGAGATCTCGGCAGATCTTCCGGGCAAGGAAATCGTTGATCTCTCGATGACGCGGGACCGTCGACGATTTCCCAGTTGCGCGGTTCACGTAGACCGAGTGTCGCGCACCCTCACGCAATAGCGCACAACCACGTTGTTCAAGATGGCGGATTAGATCGAGGCGCTTCATTCGGTCGCAATGACCAGCGGCTCCCGAATGACTTCCTTGCCTTGCATCGATTCCTCGGACAACGCGCGGTTTGCTTCCAGAACTAGCTCGACGGCCTCCGAGAGACTCTCGCGGGCTTCCTCGAGAGTTGGCGCCTGAGTATTCGCCCCCGGAAGTTCCTCAACAAATCCGATGTAACCTTCAGGGACTTTTTGAAATACCGCGGTGAGTTTCACAGTTACCTCCGCTACCATGTTCAGTTACTCGCAGTATACCGCCGCACCTTCCTTGACGCCGAACGCCGCCCATCAGCGGCCGGGCAACAGCGGCGCGAAGCGGCGCTGTTGAACGGTCCGCTGGATGGGCTTGATATTGATACGAGGCCCCGCGTTTTGCCGGGCTTGGTCACTTCGATCCGTCATCGCAAGAGACGCGCAGTGTTCGATCCTTTGCACGCACGCTCGGTCGTGCTCGCTGGCGCCGCTTCGGTCTGCATGGCCGGATGCGATAACGCGCCGCATCCGGCCATGCGCAAGCGTGATCGCCCGGCCCCGCGCCTCAAGGGTGCGCTGCGCCGGGCTGCGCCCGCCCTTGACCCGCGGCTCCCGGCCCCGCCTTCCAGGGTGGCCGGCAAGGGGGATGCATAACGGGTGAGGCCCCCGTGTCCGGCGGGCTTGGCAGATGCGATCTACCATCCTAAGGGTGTCATGCCGACACAAATCGAACAGGAGGCCTCAGATGCAATTCTATACCCGTCAGCATCAACACTACTGCGGGATCGACCTGCACGCTCGTCAGATGTACCTGTGCATCCTGGACGCCGCCGGCAAGGTATGCTTCTCGCGTAACCTGGAGTGCACCCCGCAGGCGTTCCTGGCCGCGGTCAAGGCCTTCCGCGAGGACCTGGTGGTGGCGGTGGAATGCA
>Ga0105094_10001458_pt1 | contig 12360 bp, 12 predicted proteins | sample PPLLak1March2015_2_FD_87023 | JGI IMG/M metagenome (GOLD analysis project Ga0105094, IMG submission 87023) | Freshwater sediment microbial communities from Prairie Pothole Lake near Jamestown, North Dakota, USA - PPLs Lake P8 Core (3) Depth... | ecosystem: Environmental > Aquatic > Freshwater >...
AAATGGAAGGCTTCATAAGCAGACACAACCTTAAAAGAGAAATGCTCCGGCGGCAATCCAGCCCAGCGCATACGATGATGAATAGCCGCCAGCGGAAAAAGCGGATTGGTAGCAATTGCCAGGCGATAGCCTTGAACCAGCGCCCACTCAACCAGATCTACCGCTGCGGGCCTGGGCTTAGTCAGATAGCTCAGGGTAGGAAAAACTTCCTCATAAAACCGATCGATGCGCGGCTGCAGCTCGTCTCGTTCGATGCCAATTTTCGGGAAAAACTCGGCGTCGAAAATTTGTCGCAAAGTGTGAGACGGATCGCTATTTGCCATCATCTTGCGCGTGCCGGCCATAAGAGCAGGCAACATCAAATCAGGCTTTACTTGATCTGCTAAAAATCCTGAAAGCGCCTGGAAATAAGCCGGGATAAAGGCGTCCATGTTGGAGTCGAGCAGGGTATCATCGAGGTCGAGCAACAGTGTCAGGTTCATGTTTGCATCTTTACTGGTAGAGGCTTGTACTCCCCCACAAGTGCGCGGTATGATGCTCATTCTTTGACTTCGAACGTGAAAGGCAGGTGGTGACATTCGCCGCAACCAACATGCGGTTCGTCGACGTGTCGCTTTGTCTTTTCACAAAAGGCTGCTACCTGCACACGGCGTTGAAAAACGGCGCTCAATGGACGTATTACCTTGCCTCGCAACTGCAAGAACTCACAGGCGTTTGCCAATTGGATTCCCGGGACTGGGCAGGTCTTGCACAAGTCAGATGTCCAGCGTTCACCAGAAGCCTGGAGCAAACGACATTCCTCGAGGTTTCGTCCACGATAGTAATCGCCATAAAAATACTGACATTCTTTTCCGGCAGGGGTCCGCATACTACCTTCTCATAAACATTAACGGATGACAGGAGACGGTTGCCTTCTATCATCCGTTATTACATGATCAATACAATTTTATACACGCGTGACGTATTCACCCGTGCGGGTGTCAATCCGAATAACATCGCCAACGTTGACAAAATTCGGCACTTGAACCTGTAATCCTGTCTGCACACGCACTTTTTTGGTCACACCCGTAGCCGTATCACCACGGATAGCCATATCCGCTTCAACTACTTCCAGATCGACAGAAGTAGGCAATTCGATATCAATCGCTTCGCCATCATAGAAAGTCAGCTTGACTTCCAGGCCTTCAGTCAGATACAAGGCATCGTCACCTAGTACGTCACCTTTGATGGCAGGTTGCTCGAAGGTTTCGTTATCCATGAAATGATAAAACTCGCCATCTGAATACAAATATTGCACATTGTGATATTCCAGGCGTACATCCTGCACAGATTGACCTGAGCTGAAAGTTTTATCGATGGTTGCACCTGTCAACATGTTACGGGCTTTCACACGGATGTTCGCATTCCCGCGACCGGTTTTGTTGTGGCTGTAATCCAGCACTTTGAAAAGCTGACCGTCGAATTCGAAGGTCACACCTTTGCGGAGTTCATTGACATCAATCATTCTTGCCTCGCTTTGAGAGTATGGTTCTCCAGAATTTACCGTGAGAAGGGCCGGATTTGGGGGTGCGTGCGTTCGCACGCACCCCCAAATCCGGGTTCACCTTGGAGATTCTTCAGGAACCGAAATAATTGCAAACGGGCGGATTATAGCGCAAGGTTATCCTGACTGACAAGACCTATTGCTACTTATTGTGGTGCTAATGCCCCGCGTCTTCATCCCGAAGTAATTTCACGGCATGCTCCAACACAGGCAATACAACTTGAATATTCTCAACCGCGCCTTTTGGACTACCCGGCAGGTTAACGATCAGTGACCGCTTGCGAATGCCCGAAATCGCACGTGACAACATGGCGTGCGGCGTGACCTTCAAGCTGGCTGTACGCATAACTTCATCAATCCCCGGGGTCAAGCGTTCAACTACTGCGCGGGTAGCCTCGGGAGTGACATCGCGCGGGGCAACCCCGGTCCCACCGGTGGTAAGGATAACATCTGCTTCGTCAGCATCGGACCAGGCCAGCAGCTTGTTTTGGATAGCGCCCATCACATCCGGCGCAATATCCAGCTTCACCACTTGGTAGCCCTTGGATTCTACCAATTCAACCAACGCCGGGCCAGAAGCATCTGTGCGTTGGCCGCGGGAGGCTCGGTCAGAGACTGTAAGTATTGCAAAACGAATCGTCTTCATTTCAACAGGCCTTTGGCTAAACTTCGGACTAAATTATAGAACAGGCATCCTTACAAAAACAGTCAGGTCAAATCCTTTCCGTACGGCACTACCCAATCCATATGCTCCCAGCCACGCTTCTCATAATAGCGCATAGCTTCGTTATTATTAGTAGTGACCAGCAAATAGCAACGGATACAACCTTTCGCACGCAGGCGGGATTCGATCTCTTCCATTAAACGGGAACCGATTCCCTGTCCGCGAAAGGAGGCGGTGACTGCCAAATGATAGATCAAACCACGGCGTCCGTCAAATCCACCAATCACCGTACCGATAATTTGTCCATTTTCTTCTGCAACGAGGAACAGACCTGGGTCGTGAGTGATTTTTTTCTGGATTTCTTCCGGGGTATCCGAGCGTCCCAAGTTGACGCCTTTTTCCATGGATGCCCACAAACTCTCTACCTGAGGGTAATCTTCTGGATAGTGAAACTCGCGAATTTGCACGATCAGGATTGGTTTAGGCTACGCTTTAGGATGTCCAATAAATCATCGGGCATATAAGGTTTTAGCAAGAAACCATTTGCACCGCTCTGTATACACTCGGTTTCAAGGTTGAGACCGGAGGTCATCACCACGCTCAGGTCATTGGTTTCCGCATCAGCCCGGACCTGAGCCAATACATCCAGGCCATTGGCGTTTGGCAAGTGAACATCCAACAATAACACGTCCGGCCGATCATGGCGGACCGCTTCGAAAACATCATCATTCTCACCCAAAGCTACAACTTGGTAACCTTCCATACCCAGTAGCGTTTTGAGTAGAGTAATCATAGTTCGATCGTCTTCAGCCAGCATGATTTTAGGCATTTACTTGGTGAGCCTCCCCAGTTTTGGATTGTTGCTTTGTTTCAGGCTGTTTTTTCATGCGTCCTTTTTCGAGTGCGGCATTAAGAACTTCATCAACCGTCTCAACAAAGATAAATTTGATTTTCTTTTTGATTTCGTCCGGCACATCGTCCAGATCGAACTCGTTCCGTCTGGGTAAGATGATCGTTTTCAGACCATTGCGGTGCGCTGCCAGGACCTTTTCCTTGATCCCGCCCACTGGCAGGACATGCCCCCGCAAGGTAATCTCACCAGTCATTCCCAGGTTGCGTTTGACTTTGCGCCCGGAGACCAGCGAAACAAGCGAGGTTGCCATTGTCACACCTGCAGACGGACCATCCTTTGGCGTGGCGCCCGCAGGGATATGCAAATGGATGTCAGTCTTATCAAAGAAATTTTCGTTCAAGCTGAGTTGCTTTGTCCTGGAACGCACGTAGGATAGAGCCGCTCGCGCTGACTCTTGCATGACATTCCCGACCGAGCCTGTGATTTGGAAACCTTTACTACCAGACATGCGGGATGATTCAATAAATAGCACTTCGCCGCCGTAAGGAGTCCATGCCAGCCCAGGTACAACACCCGGCACAGAAGTACGTAAACTGATTTCTTCGGAACCGTGAAAAACAGGATGCTCAAGAAATTCTTCCACTGCCTCGGGGGTTATCGTGAAGACATCACCTTTGCCTTCAGCAACGCGCGTGCCCACTTTACGACATATAGCGCCAATGCGTCTTTCCAGGCTACGGACACCCGCTTCACGTGTATAGCCTCGAATGATCTTCTGCAAGGCAGCATTGGTGAATCTTATCTCTTTCTTCCGCAAACCGTTTTCGCGAATCTGACGTGGGATCAGGTACCCTTTTGCGATCGCAACCTTCTCTTTATCGGTATAGCCGGACAAAAAGATGATTTCCATACGGTCACGCAACGGACCCGGGATCGTTTCAAGAGAATTGGCTGTGGTAATGAAAAATATCTGCGAAAGATCGTATGCGACTTCCAGATAGTGGTCGCGAAACTCGCTATTCTGTTCCGGGTCGAGCACTTCCAGTAAGGCAGATGCCGGGTCACCATGAAAATCAAAGACCAGCTTGTCAATTTCATCCATCATGAAGACCGGATTGCGGGTCTCATTGCGGCGTAATGCCTGGAGGATACGCCCCGGCATGGCGCCGATGTACGTGCGGCGATGACCGCGAATCTCAGCCTCATCACGTACACCACCCAGAGAGATACGCACAAACTTGCGCCCCATCGCACGCGCAATGGACTGTCCCAATGAGGTCTTCCCTACACCGGGCGGACCGACAAAGCATAGGATCACACCTTCGCGTTCACGGCGAATCTTGTCTTCGGGTACTCCGCTGATTTCATCTTTCCGCTCCAAACGAAGCTTTCGAATGGCCAGGAATTCCAGTATCCGCTCTTTGACATCATCCAATCCATAATGATCTTTATCCAAAATCTTACGGGCATGGGCAATATCCAGGTTGTCATCTGTCATTTGAGACCAGGGCAACGACACCAGCCAATCGAGATAAGTACGAATAACTCCGTATTCCGCCGCGGCAGTTGGCAGTCGTGACAGGCGATCCAACTCGCGATGCGCCTGCTTATCGGCCTCTTCGGGCAATTTATTGTCTTCGATCTTTTTACGGAATTCCTCTACCTCTATCGCCTGTTCATCCTTTTCACCCAGTTCGCGCTGAATGGCTTTCATCTGCTCGCGCAGGAAGTACTCCCGTTGGACCTTCTCGATTTCCTCGCGCGCTTCGTTTTGAATTTTCTGGCCGAGCGTCAATACTTCCAGTTCGCCCACAAGCAAACTGACAAGTTTACGCAACTTTTCAGTGACCGAGTCAAACTCGAGCAGTTGCTGCGCATCTGCCAAGTCAATGCGCTGAAAATTGGCAATCGTGTAAACGGTCTGTAACGGGTCTTCCAGAGAGAGCACCGAAGAAATCAATTCTTCAGGCAATGAGGGGATCAACTGTGCGATCTGTTCGAACTGATCGCGTGCATTGCGCGCCAGGGCATCGACTTCCAGGCCTTCTTCCACCAACTCAGGTGAAAATTGCACCTTCGCCTTTAGATATGGTTCTTCGGCCAAGAACTCACCCAAGCGGAAACGAGCCATACCCTGTACGAGCAAACGAACGGTACCGTCCGGCGCTTTCAACAAGCGATGTACAGTGGCAATCGTTCCAACACGGTACAAATCTGTCGGGCCAGGCGTTTCTAATTCGGGATTGGTCGCAGCCACGAGTCCCACCAATTTATCGGTAGCAACCACATCGTCTACGAGTTTGATCGAGCGCGGTTGCCCTACTGTCAGCGGGACAGCTGTTTGCGGATATACAACCACACCGCGCAATGGCAAAATTGGCAAAACATCTGGATAGCCGGCCAATTCTTCTTTCAACGGCTCTTCTTGCAATTGCTCTTCATCCTTCGTTTGTTCGAATTGCGGAAAGATAGGCGGCATGAAGACGTCCAGCAACGAAGAATTGTTCTCTGATATCCAATTGAACAGGTCAAACATGTTGGAATACCAACGAGAAGCAACCATTTATGCTATGTCTCTTCCTTAACGTGAACCTGACTGGGTTTGGCTTTGGGCAAGATCACCGTAAGAAAACCTTCCGAATAGTCGGCACGGGATGAAGCCAGATCGACCGGACCCGGTACCCCGACAACCGTTTCAAATTTTCCAAAGCGGATTTCCATCTGCTGGTAGGCGCGTCGCTCGGGGACATCAGGCCGGCTACCGCTAATCATGAGGAAACTGTCCTCAACCGTTATCTGAAAATCTTCTTCCCGCATCCCCGCAATTTCCACGCGCACTACATAATCGTTCTCCGTCTCGTAGACGTCAGTCGGCGGGCTCCAAACACCTGCGCGTACCTGCACCTGCCAGCCAACAGCATGCAACACTTCGCGACGGGTTTCCGTATTGGAACCCGCTGATGACCGAGACTTTCGTATGGTTGTGGGCATACGTACTCCTTTCGCCCGCCTGCGCTAACGCCGCGCAGGCCAAACCGCTATCGATTAACCTAAAGCCGCGCGAGCAGCACCCAGCACTTCTTCGTAATTTGGCTCCACGCCCAAAGCAGGCATATAAGCTACATAAGTAACCTTATCCTGGCGGTCGACCACAAACACAGCCCGTCGCAAGATTCGACGCTCCTTGATCAGGCAACCGTATTTCTCTCCGAACTCAGCAGTCATATGGTCAGACAGCACCATGACCTGGTCGACTCCTGCCGCACCGCACCAAGATTTTTGGGTATAAGGCAAATCCGTACTGATGACTTCAATAACAATATCTTTACTCAAGTTAGCAGCTTCCAGATTAAAACGACGCGTTTCACGGTCACACACATCCGTGCTCAACGAAGGGACAGCCGCAATGATGCGCACCCTGCCGTGCGTATCGTCAAGTCCGCGTACCGCAGACCAATCCAGGGCTTGCGTGCTGAAATCCGGCGCAGTCTGCCCTGCCTTTACATCATCACCAATAATCGTAGCATCCTTGCCAGCAAGCTGAAGCAAACCGGTCCGTTCTATTGCCATATAGAATTACTCCTAAAGAAAAGATTGAATTGAGCGCCCCCGGCGGGACTCGAACCCACAACCAACAGCTTAGAAGGCTGGTGCTCTGTCCATTGAGCTACGGGGGCAAAACATTTATCCACAAATTATTGCAGCGGACGCAAACCTTTATATACACGCGGTCCGCTCAGCGTACGCAAAATGGTTTGGGGCGGACGATTCAAGCGAGCGCCCAATTCCTCTGCTGTCATTGGGATATTGTCGTTCGTCAAGAACAAGCGAAAAACTGCCTCCACGATGGCCGTCTGCTCGGTCACAAAATCCGGGCGGCGCGCACAATGTGACATCAACGTATGCTGAATACCATCTACCGACATCACTTCAGCGGTTCTGGGGTCTACCCAGTCGATCATCTGGCCTTCTTGCACATTGGCAAATACTTCCTGGTGCTCGGGACATAACAATGAACGCAGATACACGTGCCAATCTCGCTCGTTTTTCTGCCACCAATCGAAATCGATGTGAAAGGGTGTCTGCAATGATGGTTTGATCAGGCTAAAGCGCCTGCTCTGGACCGCACCTGTGATTTTACCCTCAGTCATTAATCCTCCCGATACCCCTCACCTAAACGATAGTGCAAGTCGCCGACAAGTACAAAGTCATCAGGACGGCTTGTCAGTAACGCCATTAAAGGCGCAAATGGGACACGTCGTAAAATATTCACAGCCGCATACAACTCTTGCGCATGTACATGTCCTTGCGGGTTAAGCTTCGTCAACTCGCGCATAACGTTGATAACGAGCTTGTCTAATGGACGCTTCTTCTGAGCCGCAGCCTCCCAGAGTTGATCGGCTGCATCCAGCGCAGGAAGTGCAAAAGCCATACGATCATTAAACTCTGCCGTGACCGTTTGCTTTAGCAGAGCAAAGACTACACCTCCATCCGCTCCTACGATCACAGTCCGCACCCAGTCTTTTGTCGTGCGATGCGTCTTCGCCTCAATGATGGCTTCACCTGGTTCATGACTGCGCCGTATACGCACCAAACTGCCTGGCATCAATTCAAGTGAATCGTACCAATCGCGCAGGCCGCTCACATAGCGATTCTTGCGAACCACCCAGGCCGGGATTTTGTTGCCTGTCTTGCCATCCACCAGCGTAAAACGGACATGCGGTGATTCATAAGCCGTTGGGAACATGGAATGAACCCGGTGCGTGATTGGCAAAGTCCCTGCACGCCAGTGTGGGTAGATCAGGCTTATCGTAACTTCAGCCGCTTCCTCCTTGGACCTTTTGCCTGCTTCACCGAACTCGTCATCTAACTGCGCCTCAAGCGCTAACATTTCGTCCGTTAACCGGGAACGATCATGCTCAAAGGGAGTGTAACGCAGAAACAAAGGAACTTCGCGCACGTTCTCTGGCTCCAGGCGTTGTAAACACCACAAAACTTCCCCGGCAGGGCCAACTTCATCAAAACGGCCATCCTCTTGCAAGGCCAGATTCAATGAAAACTCAGCCAGTTTGGGATTGACGCCTTCCGGCAGTTCTACATCTTTTAACAAATCTGATGTAGGAAGCGGTTCACCACCAGCCATATCAAGTACCGCTTCGGCCAAATTGAGATGTCCCTGATTTACATCCACCAGTAATGCGTGCGGGAACCAGCGCCCTGCAATGCGCACGAGTCCATCGTCCTCTGCAAATGCCGCCACCAGCCTTTGCTCAATAATAGCTCCAAAGGTATTCTGTATCGCTTCGGGATCCAGGTTGTCTTCTCCAATATCGGGAGCAGTCTCATCGTTCAGAATATGATTCGACAAACCGGCTGCAAACATGCAGCTTTCACTATTTTCCAGATCCACAGTCAGAACTTCAAACTCACCATATTGGGGGTTCACCCCTGCCCGTACAGACGAGACCGTGCCCTTCGCCCAATCCAATACCGGGAAGATCAAATGCTCACCTTCCTTATAGTGTTCTTTAGGAAGGTAAATCTTCCCATCGGCCTGTCGTTTCTTGGCCTGCGCAACGCGCTCTGAGCGAATGCGCTCCCCGATTAAAATCTCAACCAGTTCCCTGGCTGTCATCGGTGTTTCGCTTTCGAAGAGATGATTGAGCAGATATTCAATATCTTTCTTGTCGACTTGGAATGTTTGCCAATAATCGGCAGGTATTTTGAGAGGAATGCTTACCATAGGTTGCCTTGAATTTTATTTTCTTTTGGTTTTCCTGCGGCACCACAGAATAGGGCCGTCAATTTAATATTATACCCTAACCAAATCGCAAGGCCAAAAACAGCTTGCCGCCTCTTGACTCAGAAAGTGAGCACGATTATACTACAATCATCTGAATTATCAGATTAATCATAGGTTTGTAGCTATGTTACGCGAACGAACAGGCCCCGACTCACTTTCTGAATTCCTGCGCTATCTTGCCCGGCACGAGGAGGCAAATGGAGAACGACTGCCCACCCTCAGTGTGCTCAGCCAGGAATTGGATGTCAGCATTGCCTCGTTACGCGAGCAGCTTGAGGTAGCGCGTGCCCTGGGGTTGGTTGAAGTCAGACCCAGGACAGGAATGAAGCGTCTGCCCTATTCCTTTACACCGGCAGTACGCCAAAGTCTTGGCTACGCAATTACACACGATAAAAATAACTTTGAAGCTTTCGCTGATCTACGACAGCACGTAGAAATCGCGTATTGGTATGAGGCCGTCGCATTACTTACCCCGGAAGACCAGGAAAACCTTCGGAATCTCGTCACCAGAGCCTGGGAAAAGTTGCGTGGCAACCCGATTCAAATCCCTCACGAAGAACATCGCGAATTACACCTTGGCATTTACAGACGCCTGAACAACCCTTTTGTGACAGGTCTATTAGAGGCCTATTGGGGAGCCTATGAGGCCGTCGGATTTAACTTCTATACAGATCTAAATTATCTCGAAGAAGTATGGCGTTATCATCAAAAAATGGTTGACGGCATCCGCAATCAGGACTTCGACTCGGGATACAAAGCCCTGAACGAACATACGGACCTGATCTACCAACTGATAGCATCAACATCATCACAAACATAGGAGTATTTCAAGGAGCAACTACATGACTGGAAAGATCATAAACGACTTTTCCATCACCGTCGGCACGGTAAATGGATCAGGCAGCCAGACCGCGAATACCACCATTTTGCGCTCCCTGTTCAAGATGGGCATCCCGGTCTCTGGCAAGAACCTGTTTCCATCCAATATCCAGGGACTGCCGACGTGGTACACCATCCGAGTCAACAAAGACGGTTTTACCGCCCGTCGCGAGGAACATGAGATCGTGATTTGCATGAATCCACAATCGTTCACCCAAGACCTGGCGGATGTATTACCTGGCGGCGCTTTCTTCTACGATGACAGTATCAAATTAGACGTCACACGCGATGACATCCATGCATATGCAATGCCCGTCAAAGAGATCATGCGCGACCAGAAAGATGTGCCATCCAACCTAAAGGACCTGGTTGCAAACATGGTCTATGTTGGCATTCTTGCCCAATCGATCGGAATTGATCTCGAGAAAATCAGGGCCGCGCTGGAATTCCACTTCAAGGGTAAACAAAAACCCATTGATTTGAACTACAACGTGGTGCAGGTCTCTGCCAATTGGGCAAAAGAAAACCTGGAAAAGAAAGATCCGTACTATGTTGAAGCATTGCAAAAGACCGAAGGTCTGATCATGGCAGATGGCAACACAGCCGCTGCATTGGGTTCGATCTACGGCGGAGTTCAGTTTGCTGCCTGGTACCCCATCACACCGGCATCTTCTTTGGCGGAAGCACTGATCGAGTATTTACCGCAGCTACGCAAGCGCGAAGACGGTAAAAACACCTATGCTGTTGTACAGGCCGAAGACGAATTAGCTGCCATCGGCATGGCGATTGGCGCAGGGTTCGCGGGTCTGCGGTCGATGACATCCACGTCAGGGCCCGGGTTGAGCTTGATGACCGAGTTTGCTGGATTGGCATACTACACGGAAGTCCCGGTCGTGATCTGGGACGTACAGCGCGTCGGCCCCAGCACCGGCCTGCCTACTCGTACATCACAGGGCGATCTGACCTTCACGCACTATATGGGTCATGGTGACACCGAGCAAATTATCCTCCTGCCAGGTACAGTCAATGAGTGCTTTGAGTTTGGCTGGCGCGCTTTTGACATTTCAGAGCACATGCAAATGCCGGTCTTTGTGCTCAGCGATTTGGAACTGGGTATGAATCAGTGGATGACCGAACCTTTTAAGTATCCTGACACCCCAATGGACCGCGGAAAAGTACTCTGGGAAGAAGACTTGGAGAAACTCAAAGGCGATTGGGGTCGTTATCGTGATGTAGATGGGGATGGAATTCCGTATCGCACGATACCGGGCAACAAGCGTCCTGCCAGCGCATATTTCTTACGCGGCACAGGCCATAACGAAGATGCCCGCTACACTGAAGACGCCGCCACTTGGGCGCGCATGATGGATCGTCTCAAGAAGAAGTACGACAACGCCGCCAAATTCATACCCGCTCCTGTCATTGACAGACAGGCTGGCGCGAGCATCGGTATCATCGCCTTTGGCTCGACCGAGCCCGCCATTCGCGAGGCGCGTCACCAACTCGAAACAGAAGCAGGCATCAAGTCCGATTCGATGCGCATTCGTGGCATTCCATTTACAGATGATGTGTTCAAGTTCATCGAGTCCCATGAGCAAAACTTCATCGTGGAAATGAATCGCGACGGGCAAATATATCAAATTTTACTGGTCGAATATCCCCACCTGGCCGAAAAGCTAACATCAGTCGCCTTCAACGATGGCCTGCCCGCCACTGCCAAGTGGGTCAAGGATAGCGTCCTCACAAAGGAGGCAAACTAATGGCTGAAACACTTCCCATGGCCGGCGCAAACGTGAAACTGAACCTAGCCGGTCTTGAAAAATCTGATTACCGCGGTAACCCCAGCACGCTGTGCCAAGGCTGCGGACACAACTCCATTTCCAACCAGATCATTGCTGCCTGCTATGAAGCCAACATCGTCCCCGAAAATGTGGTCAAGTTCAGCGGTATTGGCTGCTCGAGTAAGAGCCCCACTTACTTCCTGAACCGCTCCTTCGGGTTTAATGGACTGCACGGACGTATGCCCTCTGTGGCGACAGGTGCAATGTTTGGCGATGTACACTTGCGTGGCATCGGCGTCTCCGGAGACGGCGACACGGCTAGCATCGGCATGGGCCAGTTCAAACACGCCATGCGACGCAACGTGCCGATGGTTTACATCGTAGAAAACAACGGCGTCTATGGCCTGACCAAAGGTCAATTCTCGGCTACTGCTGAAGTAGGACTGAATCTAAAACATCAGGGGGTCAACCCCTACATGCCGATCGACATTGCCTGGGAAGCATTGGTCGGTGGCGCAACCTTCGTGGCGCGCTCCTTTGCGGGAGATCCCAAGCAGGTCAAGGAGTTGATCAAAGCCGGGCTGGGTCACAAAGGCATCGCCTTGATCGACATCATCAGCCCTTGCGTGACCTTCAACAACCAGGATGACGCCTACCACTCCTACTCGTGGGGGCGCGAACATGAAGTGGCCCTGCATGAACTATCGTATGTGCCACCGGCACAGGAGATCATGGTGGAGTACGAAGAAGGCGAGGACATGGAAGTAACACTGCATGATGGTTCTCAGATTTTGCTCAAAAAGCTTGACCGCGACTACGATCCGACCGACCGCGCCG
>Ga0105094_10001460_pt1 | contig 12359 bp, 12 predicted proteins | sample PPLLak1March2015_2_FD_87023 | JGI IMG/M metagenome (GOLD analysis project Ga0105094, IMG submission 87023) | Freshwater sediment microbial communities from Prairie Pothole Lake near Jamestown, North Dakota, USA - PPLs Lake P8 Core (3) Depth... | ecosystem: Environmental > Aquatic > Freshwater >...
GATAGTGAGGATGCCTAGCGCAACGAAGTAGGTTGCTGGAAAGCTCGAGATGAGACCGTAGAAACCAATGTCGAATCTGGCCTGGACAATGCTGTAGGACCACAGCAACAAGGCGACGACGGTTAGCAATATGGAAACGCGTCTCAGAGGCCAATGTGGTGCCGATTGTCTGACACTCGCTCGCCCTGCGCCCATATCACACCAACTGCCTTCTGGCCACTATTATACAACCCCCCACGGGCACCCTTTCGGTCCTGGCAATAGGATCATCCCATTCACTATTGACCCTGGATCGGCGGACTGCCTTTGGCTCGCTTGAACGTTCTAGTTCTCAAAGTGCATTTCCAAGAAGCTTGAAGGTTTCCTGTGCATGGTTCTTCTTGGTGACTCCTACGGCCACGCCATTTACGCCCGGGAGTCCCGCCAGGTACCGCGCCGCGTCAGGAGGCTTGCAGTATCCGGCAGCCAGAATGCTGAACGCTATGGTTTCGGCACCGGGCATTCTCCCCAGGGCCTCCTCGCAGGCCTGCTTCGAGGGGCACATCTGGAAACCCACGGAGTTGAACGGCGCGGCGACGGCCACGTGGCGGAAATCAATGCCCCAGTCCTCGAACTTCTTCACCAGGTAGGGCAAGTTGCGGGTCTCAAACCCCGGCTTGATGCGGCGGCCCCGCATGAACTCTATGTGCGCCTCGACCATCCATTTCATATCGAGCGCCAGCGCCATGTCCGTTACCAGCTCGTGCAGCATGACCGATGCCAGAACACATTTTCCTCCGGCGGCGGCCCTGATCCTCGAAGTCTCGTACGAGAGGTAGCCTTTGATCAACTGGGACGGGTCCGTGAACGCCACCCCCCGCAGGCCGTATATCATGGCACTGACGTTTCCTGACAGCACTATCTGCTTGCCCACATGCTTGGCTAGGCCTACCACCCCGCCGGCGAGGACTGCCGCCCTGACGAACTCATAGGCATAGGGTGCTATGGCATAGAGGCGCATCCCTTCGCGCTTGTTGGCCCGGGCAGCCATCTTGAGCACGGCCAGGGTGGTCTCACTCACACTGAACATGAAGCCATCGGCCCCGTTGTCCATTGCCAGGGTCACCAGGCCCGCGGCGAACTCCGGATTCATCACATCGCGGCCTCTCTCCGCCGCGTGTTCCTGCGAGAGATGGCTTATGCCATGAAAAGGGTTGTCCCCTACCAGCAGTAGCTTCTTCTCAGCCATTGGGACGCACCCCGCCGCCGATTCTCTTCACTTCGTCGATGACTCTCTCCACTTCCCGGGCAGTCTCGAAACTGGGCTCCACACTGCGGCCGTCCGCCACGGCGCGAATGAAGGCACAGTCCTCGCGCACATAGTCTGTCCCGCCGATGAAGAACGGGACCTCGTCGCCCAGATCGTGCTTGTACCAGGTCTGGCTGCCGCCGCCGTCGAGGCTGAGCTGCACCTTGTCCTCGTCCACCTTCAGGACGCCTTTGGCTCCCTCGACGGCCAGCCCGATGTCCGGCATGCGGTACTCCGCCTTGCACCAGGAAGCCCTGATCTGTCCCAGCAGGCCGCTCTTGGTCAGCACACTGAAGCTGGCCTCGTCCTCGGAAGGCCCACCCAAGATGGATTTCATCTCGGCCCGGGTAACATCCATGGGCCCGAAGAGCCACAGCGCGAGATCGGTAACGTGACAGCCCAGGTCACTGATGACTCCGCCCCTGGATGATCCCTTCCGATTGGGCCTGGCCCCGTGGAAGTCCGAGGAGTAGGCGTTGGCCTCAAACGACTTCAACTCACCGAGAATGCCCTCGCCCAGAACCTGCCTCGCCCTGGCAAAAGTCACCGAGTACCTCCGGTTGTAGCCGACCATGTTCACACCCCCGCGCTTGCCCACCAGTTCGCAGGCCTCCTTCGCCTGGGCGAAGCTGACGGCCAGCGGCTTCTCCACGAAGACGTGACGGGCTATGCCCATATCGTAGACAGTCTTGATGATGGGGAAGTGCGAACCAGCCGGCGTAGTAACATAGACGGCGTCCAACCCCATCCCGGCCAGTTCCGTCACACTGGAGACGACCTTGACACCGGGGAACATCTTGCCGGCGAACCGGCGGACGACCTGGTTTGTCTCACAGAAGGCCGCGATCCTGGCATCCTCCATGGAAGCCAGAATGCTGGCATGAAGAAGGGCCATCTTGCCCACTCCGACTACGGCGACCACCACCGGCATTATCCGGTGCCTCCGCGGTACTTCCATCTTCCCATGATATACCCCGTGCCCATGAGGCCGAGATTGATCGCGATCACGGCGATCTGCGACAGGCTACCGCGTTTGTAGGGAGTCCTCAACCTCCGGGGGATGGACCGGAACAGAAGCTGGCGCAGGAACGTGCCCTCGGCCGCCAGGGGCTGATGCCCATACTGTGATACAATCCCCCTGATCCTGGCCCGGGTGACGCCCTCCCGCAACAGGAAGTTGAACATGTACTTCGGTTTCGCGCGCTCGGGAGTGACCCGGTGGTACACCAGGGCTTCGGGCTGGTAGACGATCATCCCGTCAGGCAGAACGGACTTGAGCCTGAGACAGAACTCCGCCTCCTCGCCGCCTATCGGATCGAAGGTCTTGCTCCACGTATCGCACCTTCCCAGCCGGCTTTCCCAGTAGCCGACCTTCTGGAAGACCTCCTTCCGGAGAGCCGCGTTGCACGAAGTGATATTTCTTATCTCGCCGTTCGGCTTCATGACCAGCTTCTTGTGGTCCGTGCAACCGAGTACAAAGTCGAACTCCTCGGGGAACCAGGCGGGGGGTTTGCCGTCCGGCCACAGGGGGACGGCCCGTCCACCCACCGCTACGACCCGGTCATCGCTGAACCGCGCCACCAGGTTCTCGATCCACTCCGGTTCAGCCACCACGTCATCATCCGCGCACACCAGGTAGTCCCCCGAGGCCGCCTTCATGCCGCAGTTCCTCGTCCCTGACGATCCGCGGGGTTCTTCACTCAGGACTACTTTGACCCCGGAGGGCAGGCTGGCTTTGAGGGTACGGCACAGCTCCTCGTTGTGGTCTACGGCGATGACGATCTCCCGGGGCTTAAGAGTCTGCGCCAGGACGGATTCCACGGCCGCATGGATGTCCTTCAGACGCTTCTCGGTGTAGGTGCAGATGACGACAGAAACGCTGGGTCGGATCACTTTGCTCTCGTTCTGGGCCGCCAAAGAGCGAGTTTGCCCATAACCTCCAAGTGCTGCCATCCAGCCTCCAAGCCATTGAGCTTGGCCTTGCCGATCCGCTGTTCGTACCGCATGGGGATGTCAACCACCCTAAGCTCCATGAGGCTCACCTTTATGGCAATCTCCGGTTCTATAGCAAAGCCGCGGGAGCATAAGTCCATTCCCCTAAGATGGTGTCTTCTAATCCCATGGAGACCGGTGGAATAGTCAGAGGCCCGAAAGCCATAGACGTATTTCATGAAGCCCTGTAAAACGGCATTGCTATGTTCTCCCGGCCTGTACTCTGGGAGCAATACGCCACGCAGATTCGGACATTGAAGCCCATAAGACCTTGTCTGATTCTGCCTTGTGACTCTGCACCCCCCTTGATAAGACACAAGAGTACACGTCTTGATAGTCGCAAGGGGTGATACTAACACCTGTGTTCAGCGTTTGTCAACAAACACCGCTCAGGGGTTACAGAAGTGTAACTATTGGACTAGTGCTGCACCCGAGTGTACTGTCTTGGAAGACACTTATCACGATTCACACTTTTCGCAAGCCCTACAGGCGAGTAAGGCTGTCAACCTCAGCCTGGATAGCAGGGGAGGGCCGCTGATCGTACTGCTTCGTCCAACTGGGAACAAACGCTGGTTGCGAGAGACACTGAAAGGATAGGCAATCCACGTGCTGCGTTGACACGGAGCATGGTAGTTGATACAGTACGGTACTCATGGATTACCACCATGGTGAGGTCGATCCTCGGACTGCAGAGGGAAATCGGTACAATGTTGGACTCGTGACCAGTTTCTACCATGACATCTCCAGCCTCCCGTTCTACCTGTTGACCTTCCTTTGCCTCATACTCATCAACTGGATTGCGGGGTCCGGACTGCTGATTCACGGAGAGGAGAATCAGTCATGGAGTTAGTCGTAGTCATCGTTCTCACCATAGTCATGATTCCATCGGTGATATTCGCCGCTGGTGCGCTACAGATCGTCCTAGGCATTGCCTTCCTCGTGTTCTTCCCTGGCTATGCGCTCGTGGCCGCCCTCTTTCCCAGGAGAGACAGCCTTGATCCTGTTGAGCGCATCGCCCTAAGCCTCGTGCTCAGCATTGCCGTCGTCCCCATGATATGCCTCGTCCTGAATTACACTACCTGGGGGATGACTACTCATCTCATCGTTGGGGCCATTTCGGGTCTCGTTTTTGTCTGCTCGCTGGTGGCGCTGTTGCGCCGGCGAAGGCTCCCAAGAGAAGAGCGGTTTGAACCTAGAATCCGCCTGAGCTTCACCCGCTTCGGCCGCGGCAGCAGACTTGACCTGGTGCTCACCGTTGCCTTGTGCCTCGCCATACTGGGGGCGATGGGCGCTCTGGCATACGTGATAGCAGTGCCGAAGCATGTGGAGAGGTTCAGCGAGTTCTATCTATTGGGCGCCAATGGCATGATGCAGGACTATCCCCAAGAAGCCACTGTTGGCGAGCGTGTGACGTGGACGCTGGGAATCATCAATCAGGAGGATGGTGATGCCACCTACACTGTCGAAATCAGTATCGATGGAGAGAGTGCGGACAAGATGGGCCCCATCCAATTGTCCAATGATGAGAATTGGGAGGAAGAGGTCTCGGTTGTTCCCACCAAAGTGGGCTCGGACCAGAAGGTGGAGTTCTTTCTCTACAAGAACGACGATCCAGAGCCGTATCTTACCCTCCATGTCACCCTCGGCGTGAAGGAAAACGCATGATTGCTTTCCTCAATCCTTTGGCGTACTTGGCGGCCATCGCGGTAGCAGAGTTGGTCACCGTCTTCGTTGACCCCTTCTGGGGGATTACTGCCTACCTGTTCGTACTGGTGTTTTTGATCGGCAACAGCACGCTGATGAGGACGTACCCCGTCAACAGATTTCACCTGGCATTGGGGCTGGTTCCCCTTGTCAGAATAGTGAGCCTATCCATGGCGCTCTCGGAAGTACCGCTAGTGTACTGGTATTTGATCATGGCCATCCCCATCGTGCTTGGTGTCTTGGCTGTTGCGGCAGTACTCAAGATGAAGCCATCGGATCTTGGCCTCACTGGAAGAGCGCTCGGTCTTCAGATCCTGGTAGCGCTCTCCGGTGTCGTCATTGGACTGGTGGACTACGTCATACTGAAGCCGGAGCCACTCATAGAGGCGCTCACTTTGCGTAGCGTCGTGGTCCCAGCTCTCATATTGCTTGTGAGCACAGGACTGGTGGAGGAACTGGTGTTCAGAGGCGTCATCCAGCGGGCCGCGGAGACCGTGGGGAGGTGGGGATGGCTCTATGTCGCCGTCATTTCGTCAGTGCTGCAGATAGGGCACCACTCCATACTGCACTGGCTGCTGGCTCTGGGCGTGGCCCTGCTTTATGGGTGGGTAGTGAAGAGAACCGGATCGATTGTGGGAATCAGCCTGTCCCACGGTATCGTGAATGTCTGCCTCTACCTCTTGTTTCCCTTCGTCTTGTAGCTAGGACATGAATCCGAGGAAGGCCATCATGACATTGAAGGAGAAGACCACCAGCAGAGGCATGGCGAAGGCGAGGAGGTTCTGTCTGAGCGCCTTGAGAGATTCCCCTTGGGCGACATACGCCAACTCGCTGATAGTCAGAAGGACTATCAAGCCGAGCGCCGCCGTCATGGTCTGTGACACCGCCGGTGCATCCGCAGCGATTACTGTCGATATCATGCTTCTATAGTCGAACTTGGGATAGCTATTAGAACATGAACCGGTGTGCTAGTCAAGTACTACGGACCGTTGAGTCAACAGACGTATCCGAGTGACGGCAGGGAATTCGGGGCGAAGGTATTTGCGGAGGGGCTTGGCGGCTTTGCCACCTCCAAGGAGATGCTGAAGAAGCTCAGCATTCGCGCTAGATCCTATGGCCGATGGGACTCTGTCTTCCATGTCTAACATGTTCATATGCAAGCGTGTGGATTAGACACTGGCGGAGTAGGCGAGTAACATATGTGGGATGCTGCTGACAAGCGTCCCAATGGCGGTCGAGATGGAGCCCCCCAGACCGACGTGATCGGCGACGAATGACAAGCGTGGGAGGAACCGTTTGATCCGCAGGCTGATCTACTTTGTGAAGGAGACCCTGTCCGACGCCTTGGTCATTGTGCGTTCTCCCAAGGAAGGACTCACCTCACTTTACCATGTTTCCCTTTACCGCAACGCTTTCTACATGATCGTCAATGCGGCGGCTATGGGACTGACCGGCCTCCTGTTCTGGATAGCGGCAGCGAGGCTCTATTCCGAGAATGAGGTGGGGCTGGCCTCTGCAGCCATTTCAGCCATGATGCTGCTCTCATTGCTGGCCATGGTCGGCTTGGATTGGGCGCTCATTCGATTCATACCCGGTGCGGGGAAGAGCTCAAGAGACATGATAAACTCCTCTTTCACCATAGCGGGGGTAGCCTCCGTGATTCTGGCTCTCCTGTTCATAGCCGGGCTGAGCTTCTGGTCGCCGGAGTTGCATCCGATCGTAGAGCAACCGATGCTGTTCGTTGCCTTTGTGGTTTCTGTTCCAGCGAGTGCACTTTTCACCCTGCTTCAGCGCGTGTTTACTGCCAAACTGAAGTCAAACTACACCATGGGTATCGGCGTCGTGTATGGTATCCTCAAATTCGTTCCTCTAGCGATACTGGCCGCCTATTCCGCGACCTTGGGCATCTTTAGTGCCTGGGGAATTGGCATGTTTGTGTCTCTGACCATTGGCATTGTTTTCTTGCTTCCTAAGGTAGAGCCTGGTTATCGCCCCTCTCTGATGATTAAGAAGGACATAGTGTCTTCCATGGTGCGGTTCGCCTCTGCCAATTTTGTCGCAACCAGTTCATTGACCATCACTACCTATGGACTTCCCTTGGTGGTGTTGAGAGTACTCGGTGAGGAACAGACTGCCTATTTCTATATCGTTTGGACTTTCACCGCTGTCATTCTCATGGTGCTGAACTCTGTTACCATCAATCTCTTCGCCGAAGGTGCTCATGATCAAGCGAGGTTAAGAGAGTACGTCAAGAAGAGCCTGAAGCTGATGGCTCTTATTCTCATCCCCGCAGTGACGCTGGTACTGCTATTTGGTGACAAAATCCTGCTTCTCTTCGGGGAAGGGTATTCTCGGAACGCTACCCATTTGCTGTGGCTTATGATTCTGTCTTGTGCGCCTGCATGTGTCAATTACACCTATCTGGCCGTAATGCAGGTGAGAACACAGGTGAGAGGGATCGTAGCCATCAGTCTGTTCGTGGCCATCGTGACCTTGGGATCAAGCCCCTATCTGCTTTCGCATATGGGGCTTATCGGCGTAGGAGTGGCGTACATTGCCAGCCAGACAGTTGTAGCCATATACGCAGGTAGGCAGATACTCCTAGTGTAGTGCTTCTCAAATATCGTTATCTGGTACATGATGCCAGCCTGAAACGATCTGGACCGACAGCTCATCCGAAGGCCCCTCTCTAGGTTGCATCAGACTAACGAAGCGTTGGAGACACCACACTAGCTTCAGTAGTTGGTGGCTTGTGGCGCAGTGATGGATGGCCCCAAGCCCGTCATACGGCCACCTGGAACGTACCATTGAACCTCTGGCCAGTGGGTGGAGCTGTTGGGCTCATGACTGACGTGGTGTCTACGTTGATCCTCAGAATGCTCGGACGCTGACTCTGGCGCCGGACGTGGTCCAACTCTGGCGTTGATTCTAATCGAATCGAGTGCGGTGCTTGACTCTCTGCGCGGCTGGCGCCTAGGCAAAGCTGATTGCGGGGGTCTGTAGAACCTCAGTGTGTCCTTCAGCCTGGTTGGCTGGCTCTTCATAGTCCCAGTATCTTCCTCTTCTTCGCGTTGAACTCTTCTTCGGTGATGATTCCTTTGTCCCGTAGCGAGGCGACCTTCTCCAAGTAGTCAAGGTCCGAAAGCTCTTCCTTTGCCTTCCCTTCCGTCACTGTCCCGATGCGCTGGCTGACAGCCAAGTACAATCGTTCAAATTCAGGCTGCTGTCTTCGAGTGAATGTCACCGTGTTCTCATTTGCAGTCGGCTCGGGTGTCACTCCTTGGCCCTCCTGCCCTCCCACTAGAACGAATTGGATGTACCCATCCACAACTCTGCCTACCGGCCGGAACTGCACGGAGCCAATCTGGGAAAGTGGTATTACGCTGTCGACCTTTACCCCTAGCATCATGCGGGCGCTGAAGCCCTTCCGCCCTATCCTCACCCTATCTCCGAAGAGTTGGACTTGGCCGTTGACTCCGTTCGCCTGCGCAGTTGCCGTGTTGCTAGATGCGTCCACTCCGGGTTTCAGTTCTTGTCTGGCCTCTTTGGCGGGGCGCCGGTCCTCCCGGTGAGGGAGGTCTGTATCAACTGCCATCTGCTTGTCGGTCTTGCCTGCTGCAACCTCTGGACTGGCTTGTCCTCGGCTGGCCTGCCCCTCTTCCCAAGTGACTCTCCGTATCCTCTTGTTCACACTACTCCTCAATGAGGCCGTCTTGCGTCCACGAGCTCTTCAAGGTAGATTGCCTTGTTCTGACGAATGCTCTCCTCGGCTGCTTCCAAAACAGTGTTGGTCATGAGCGCATGTTCGACCGGCACAGGGATCTCCCCTCTTCCATTTATGCTGCTCATGAAGCCAACGATCAGCGGCTTGTACCCGAGATTCGCCCCCCTGAAGTAAGTACCTCTGATCAGCCCCGTTCCCAACTTCCACGTCTTCCTCAGGAGAAAGCCGGCATCGTCGAGAGGAGTCGGGAAGCCCCTTGTCTCGGAAATGGCATCATTTCTTACATCAAGGAATATGTTTCCGCCTGTTCCATAAATATCCAGGGTGAACTTGAGCATCATGGCAGTGACCCAGGAAATGTCAGCGGTGGCGATGCTACCATCCGCGAATTCCATGTTTATCACAGCATAGTTTATGAAGTCCATGTTGCCCTGACTGAAATCACCCCCCGAGGCGTAGACTTTCTTGATAGGCTGGAAGTCCTTCAACCAGAGAATCATGTCAATAAGGTGGGGGCCAAAATCATATAGGGCACCCCCGTGATGATAGTGCCAGGTACTCAAGGTCCAGCTTGTTGGGAAGGGCTGGACACCTAGCCCGTGAATGGTAACGATCTTGCCTAGATATCCTTTGGAGACTCTCTCTTTTGTAGCGGTGACGGAGGGGAAGTATCTCCAATTCTGCACCACACAGAGCTTGGTCCCGTTTTCGGCAACAACCCTTTCGATTTCTAGAGCATCTTTCAGCGAGGTCGCCAGAGGTTTTTCTAGCAGAATATGCCTGCCCTTTCTTGCTGCTACCTTGACCATCTCCAGATGGCTCGGTGTAGGAGTGCAGATATCGACCATCTCAATAGAGTCGTCCTGAAGGAGTTCCTCGCAACTGGCGCAATATCTGGGTATCTTGAATTCCTCAGACACCTCCTTTAATAGTCGCTGATCTAGATCGGTTATGCCAACGACTTCCACCTCCGGCATAGTTCCATAAACAGGGAGGTGTCCTCTCCGAACAATAGCCCCTGCGCCGACAATCCCAACTCTCATCCCCTCCTCCTCCCTTCAGCCCTGAACTGCTGCTGGGTTCGTCGCCGCAGGGAACCAGCAAATTTGAGGAGCCGCAACTGGAACTTGCTTGTTTCGAAATCTACCTTCGCTACCTTGTCGCCCCTCAAGGAGTATCTCATAGAACCGACCTTGGAGGAAGCGCTCTTCCGGATATGACCGATGAACCAGGGGTTAAACCCCATAATCTTGGCACAATATGAATCTACCGCCACCGGGTCCTTGCTGCAGATTATCGCCTTCAGTGGTATGGGAACACCAAGGGCAGGCCCCCATATGCTTCCTTGGGCGGTTATTCCGTCCACCAAGCAGAGGTCGGGGCAAATCACCGAGTTAACATCCGCAATAACATCATCCAAATGCGGATGGTAGATGCCCTTGTCCACCCTGGGCAAGCAGCCAAATTGATTCTTCAGGCAGCAAGTTATAGTGGAAATGGGGTTGATCTTTGGCTTGGGTATGGTGATGAAGAAGTGTGGTTCCGCAAGAATCTCAGGGACGGCGATCTCTTTGAGGTATCTACCTTTGACTTCGATGTTCACGGCCCTTATCTTGCTCAGGTTCACGAACTCAGCATTCCATTTATGTAGGATGGGGACAAAACCGAACCACTGGATGAACTTGTCTGCCAGAGCCACAGTAGCATCACTTTCCACAACGTAGATCTTGAGGTTTTCAGAGTTTGCCCTCAGATGGTGTAGCACGGCGTCCAAGAACAAGGGATGAGTGATTGCTCCCGTCTCGGCGGCCCTGGCGTCGCACATGTTGATCTTGATAACCACAGGTCGGTGAACATCAAGAGCAGAGATGTTGAGGAGAGCCAATGCTCGTCCGAGATTGGCGTAGACATCCTCATATCCCGATGTGGTGGTTGCGATCAGGCTTCTCATACTTGCACCTGTCTATCTTATGCCGACCTGCCTCCGGGGGCTACCAGTCACATGGTTGGAGTGACAGGCAGTCTGGGTCCAGGACCTGGTGGTCTCTAATGCAACGAGTCACGCGCGCGCAACTGATTGTATTCCTTCTTAGTCCAGTCGGCAATCAAATCCTTTGCCTCGACCTGCCCGGGAGGTGGCATGTTCTGCTCCCCAAAGAACTGGTACAAATGGAATGTTCGTTCTGTGGGATGATCTGAATCATGAGAGAGGAGGGTCTTCCCATGAAGAAATCCCGGTACACGGCGGAGCAGGTGGCCTTTGCTTTGAGGCAGGCCGACTCGGGGACCCAAGTCCCTGAGAGGTATGCCGCCAGATGGGCATCAGTGAGCAGACGTTCGACAGGTGGAAGAAGAGGCATGCCTGCATGGGGGTGGGGGAGGCAAGAAGGCTAGAAGTACTGGAGGAGAAGAACAAGAAGCTCAAGCAGTTGGTGGCGGATCTCTCTGGACAATCAGATGCTGCAGGATGTGCTGAGAGAAAGCCCTGAAGCCTGCTCGTCTTCGAGAACATGTTGAGGTACTCGAACAGGCACGGGACTGTGACACTGTGGGAGGCACTAGGAGTGTGGAATGGGTCGTAAGAAAGGGGAGTTGCACTGGCTGTGGGACTTGGTCTCGGAATCTGCCGGGAGAAGGCTGGACCAGTCAGCCAGTAGCTTTACTCCTCAATCAAGTCATTTCCTGATGATAAAGTGCAGATTGTCGTGCGGCGCGAGTTGTCCAAGCGACAGGACAGACACCGCTCGAAAACACGCCCTGCTGAGAAGCTCGAACGCCGGGTTCGGCCAACCGTGGCTATCCGAATATTGTTCCACGAGGATCTCATGGCCATGTGCAGCACAATAGTCGTGAACCCCTCTCCTTGACACTATCTCGTCGTATATCGTGGGATAGGGCTCAAATCCTTTCGGCAACCTGTAAAGGCGTCCAGCCACTAGATGTAGCCGTTGCGGCGTGTGTTTGGTGAGAGAACCGAAGACTGACTGCCCGTCCGGGATTCTCAGTACTACCAGCCCCCCAGGTCTAGTCCACCAGAACAGCCTGTCCATGACTTCAGTTGCGCCTCTGATGTGTTCCAAAACCCATGCGCAGTACACCAGTTCAAAGCTTGCCGCCGGAAATGATGTCGTGCGCAGGTCTCCCAGAACCGCCTCTTGCAGGTCCTTCATGTTGACAACCCTATCCGTAAGGGCCTGCTGGTCAATGTCGACGCCAGTAATATGGCACTGGAAACCCGACAAATCCATATCCCATCTTCTCCCACACCCGGCTTCGAGCACTCTCACTGGCCTTGGGGTACCAAGATGGCGTCTCAGCTCATGTTCAAATGCCTCTGGGCTGTACCTCCGGGTCTTGGTGTGGAACGATATCATTTGGACAGTAGACCTATCGGCGTTTGACCTGCTCAGCAAGATAGTCTAGCACTCATGGAGTTGGAGCTGCAAGTCTTGGACTGGCTCTCGACTTCGCCGTTCTGGGGGGGCGATGACCATAATGGCCCCCACTACCTTGCAGCTCCTGAAGCCAAGATGCTCGTCACTCTAACTCTGTAAGTGGTACTATCTCTGGGGGCAGGTCAGTGGATAACATTCTGTGACAAAAGGGACCGTTATGGAGACTGCCGTGAACGAGCGCAATGATATGCTCGAC
>Ga0105094_10001465_pt1 | contig 12347 bp, 9 predicted proteins | sample PPLLak1March2015_2_FD_87023 | JGI IMG/M metagenome (GOLD analysis project Ga0105094, IMG submission 87023) | Freshwater sediment microbial communities from Prairie Pothole Lake near Jamestown, North Dakota, USA - PPLs Lake P8 Core (3) Depth... | ecosystem: Environmental > Aquatic > Freshwater >...
CCCGGTGCTGGTGCGCCGGGTGGAGGACGCCGCTGGACAGGTGCTCTACGCCGCCGAGCCCCACGCGGAGCAGGCCGTCTCGCCACAGACCGCGTTCCTGATGGCCACGATGCTGGCCGACGTCATCAACTCGGGCACGGCGTGGAAGGCGCGGCAACTGGGCTTCCGCCTGCCGGCGGGCGGCAAGACGGGCACGACCAACGACTATCACGACGCCTGGTTCGTCGGTTTCACGCCCAGCCTGGTCAGTGGCGTGTGGGTGGGCCACGACGCGCCGCAGCCCATCCTCCCGGGGAGCGCCTATGCGGGCGACGTGGCCGTGCCGATGTGGGCCGGGTTCATGAAGGCCGCAACGGCCAGCGCCAAGGCCGCGTGGATCGCGACACCCAAGAACATCGTCACCGTGAACGTGTGCCGTCTCTCGGGCAAGCGACCCGCCGGGGGGTGTGGCTCGGTGCACGTCGCGCTCGAGGGTGGCGGCACGACCGAGCGGTCGATGCTGATGACCGAGTACTTCGTGCGCGGCACCGAGCCGACCGACACGTGCCACCTGCACGTGGGCCGGTCGCTGTTCGCGCGGATGGGCGACTGGCTCAAGGACCAGCCGGGTGCCGCCGAGAGCCGCACGGCGGGTCGACAGGACGAGCAGGAGGCGCCGGCGCCCGCGGTGGCGGAGCGCGTCGAGGCCGAGACGCCGGAGGTCGACGGGGAGGAACCAAAGAAGAAGCGCGGCTTCTGGTCTCGAATCTTCGGACGGCGCGACAAGGACGAGGACAAGAAGAAGGACCAGCCGAAGCGTTTGCCGTAGAGGGCGTCACCGCCGTTAGCCCCCCCAAGGGCCTGTTCGCACCTTCTGCACCATCTGCGTTCGACTGCGGCCCTTCTGCGTTCATCTGCGTTCTCTGCGGCCTCTTGCGTTCTCTGCGGCCCATCTGCGACTGGCTAATCCGCGTCGCCCATGCGCCGCAGGACGATCTGCTGGCGGCGCAGCAGGCGACGGTTCGGGCGCGCCACGTTCAGCTCGCGCGGATTGATGATGGCGCCCGCCATCAGCGCCGCCTCCTCGCGTGACAGCCCCGCGGCGCTCTTCCCGAAGTACGCGCGAGCGGCCGCCTCGCAGCCGAAAACCCCGTCGCCCCACTCGATCACGTTCAGGTAGATCTCCAGGATGCGCCGCTTGGTGAGCGCTGCTTCGAGGCGGCGCGTGATGAAGAGCTCGCGAAGCTTGCGGACAGGATTTCGCGAGGGCGACAGGTAGAGGTTCTTCGCCAGTTGCTGCGTGATGGTGCTGGCGCCGCGCGCGAAACGCCCCTCTTCCCAGTTGCGCTCGAGCGAGGCCTTGATCTCGTCGAGATCGATCCCTTCGTGATCGAAGAAGGCGGCGTCCTCGGTGACGACCACCGCGCGCTTCAGGTTCTGGGAGATCTGGCCGTACGGAACCCAGCGCTGCCGGATGGCGAACGGGCGGCCGTCGTCTTCGGCCTCGTCGATCCGCAGCTCCATGAACGCCGTGGTCTTCGGGTTCTCCTTCGCCAGCACCCGGACATCGGGCAGCGTCAGGTAGACGTAGGCGAGGTAGAGAAAGACGAAAGCCGCGACGGCCACCAGGCCGCGCCCAAGGCGACGCACCCCGCCATTATGGACTAGCCCTGCACGACGATCTTCACGCGGTCGCCCGGCTGGGGCTGCTCGCTCACCTCGACGCCGTTCATGATGGCCAGCGTCGCGGCGCTGGTGATGCCCTGGCCCGCGCGCTGGGCGATGGACTGCCACGAGTCACCCTGGCGTACCAGGTAATACGCCAGGCGGTTGGGGCGCACCCCGGCGGCTTCCTGCGCGCTCAGTTCCCGGAACGTGCTCACCGCGGGCGCAATCGCGCGGTCCACCTGATCGAACTCGGCTTCGGGCGCAAAGCCCGCCAGCACGTACACCTGGCGGCCGACCGCGACGTGCGCCGCGCGCATCCGCACCTTGCCCACGCCGCTGATGGATCCGCGATAGAGTCCGATGTAGGCATCCAGCCCGGCCAGCGTCTCGCGCGCGCCGTCGAGCCGCGAATAGCCGGCGCGGCGCATCGCATCCGCCGCCACGTCGTCGATGCTGCGGCCGCGCGGCTGCTCCACCTGCTGCAGCAGCATGTAGTGCTGGGTCCCGGGCTCACGCGCCATCACCTGCTCGGCGGTGTTCAGGACATCCCATCCCTCGGGGAACTCGATGCCGATGCGGAGCATGGGGTGCAGGAAGACGTTCCCTCGCACGATGCCCTGTTCGAGACTGTCGCCCACGACGATGCCCTCGATGGCGCGCAGGAAATCGTCACGGTTCCGGGTGGTCGGCGCGTCCGCCGCGACCTTGGCCACGGCCGGCTGGGCTTCGTCGACGCGCGACGCCGGAGCGGGATGGGTGGAAAGCCAGTTGGGCACGCCCGGCTCGCTGGTCTCGCTCACGCGGTTCAGCGTGGAGAGGAAGCGCGGCACACCCGTGGGATCCCACCCGGCCGAGGCCGCGTACTCGACGCCCAGCCGATCCGACTCGAGCTCGTCGTCACGCGAGTACTTCAGGAAGAGCACGCCGAGGCCCATGGACGACAGGTCCTGGAAGGGAGCGGCCTGCGGCACGAAGATGCTGAGGAGCACCAGGCCAATGCCGCCGCCGACCTGTCGCGAGTACTGCTGCGCGGCGTGGCGCGCCGTGATGTGACCGATCTCGTGGCCGAGCACGCCAGCCAGCTCGGACTCGTCGTCCAGGTACGGCAGGATGCCGCGGGTCAGGTAGACATAGCCGCCCGGCACGGCAAACGCATTGATGGCCGGGCTGTCCACCACCGTGAAGGTCCACGGCAGATTGGGCCGATGCGACTGCCGCGCGAGGCGCAGGCCCACATCGGACACATAGCGCTGCACTTCCTGGTCGTCGTAGACGCCCATCTCCCGGCGGATCTCGGCGTCGGCCTGCTGGCCGATAGCCAGTTCCTCGGCCTCGCTCATCAGGTTGAACTCGCGCTTGCCGGTGACGGGGTTCGTGGCACAGGCGACCGAGACAGAGAGAGCGAGAGCGGCGAGGGTCAGGCGCATGGATAGGCACCTCTGCTGGGACCTCATGGCTGCAACGGGCATGCCACCGCGACGTGGCCGTTCCGGGTGACACTCGAGCCGGGTCAGGGCTGCGGGCGACGACCGAGCGCGTCGCCGAGCGCGGCCAGGCACAAGGCCACGTGCGCGGGCGTTGACCCGTTCCCCATCAGGCCAATCCGGAAGATCTGGCCGGCCAGGGGCCCCAGCCCCGCGCCAATCTCCATGTTGAACCGCTGCAGCAAGTGCCGGCGCACCGCCGCCTCGTCCACGCCGGCGGGCACGCGCACCGTGTTCAGCGTCCAGAGTCGCGCTGGCTCGGGCACCAGCATCGAGAGGCCCAGGGCGGTGACACCGGCCACGAACGCGCGGTGATTCTGCTCGTGTCTCGCCCAGCGCGCCTCCAGCCCTTCCTCCTCGACCATGGCCACGGCCTCGCCCAGCGCGTACACGAGCGACGACGACATGGTGTGGTGATACTTGCGGCGCACCCAGTAGTCCTCGAGCAGCGTGAGGTCGAAGTAGAAACTGCGGCAGGTGACGCGCTTCTCGAGCGCGCGTGGCGCAAAGACTACCGGGGCGAGCCCCGAGGGGGCGCCCAGGCCCTTCTGGCTGCAACTGTAGACGGCGTCCAGATTCCACGCCGCCACGTCGAGAGGCATGCCGCCCAGCGAGGTGACCGCATCCACGATGACCATCGCGCCCAGCTCGTGCGCGATGCGCGCCACCGCCTCCACGGGATTCAGCACGCCCGTCGATGTCTCCGCGTGGACGATGCAGACGAGATCGGCGCGCGAGACCTCGAGGGCTTTCCGCACGTCGTCTGGATCCGCGGCGCGTCCCCATTCGACGTCGAGACGCCGTACCTCGGCACCATAGCGCGCGCACATCTCGGCGAGGCGCTCGCCGAAATAGCCGGTCACGACGGCCAGGACGCGCGTGCCGCGCTGGACGAGGTTGGCCACCGCCGTCTCCATGCCCGCCGTGCCGGTCCCTGAGACGGCCAGCGCCAGCGAGCCCTCAGGCGCCCGGAACACGCGGGCCAGGCCGGAGCGGAGCTCGTCCATCAGGCCCACGAACTCCGGGTCCAGATGGCTGAGCACGGGCGAGGCCATGGCACGCATGACGCGCGGCGACATGACCGACGGGCCGGGGCCGAGCAGGATGCGGTCGGTGGACGGTAGCGTCATCGTCGGGAGTCGGGAGTCGCCCCTCGAGACGCTCGGGGCGCCCTGAGCATAGTCGAAGGGTCGGAGTCGGAAACCAGATGCCGGATCAGAGCGGTGCGGGTTCCTCCGCGAGCAGGCCCAGGGCGGTGAGCTGCGCGTGCAGACCCGTCACCACGGCCGGGGGCGCGGGCCTGAGGGGCGGACGCGGATCGCCCGTTTCGTAGCCGAGCAGCGCGAGCGCGGCCTTCAGCGCCGGCACGCCGTGCTGAACGCCGATAGCGCGCGCCAGGGGCAGCAGCGATGTCTGCAGGGCGCGGGCCTCGGGATAGCGGCCCTCGGCGACCATCCGCCTGAGCTCGACGCATCGATCCGGCACGATGCCCGAGAGCGCCAGCACCGCACCGTGCACGCCCAGTGCCAGTGCGGAGAAGAACGACGTGGCCGAGCCGCACAGCACGACGAAGTCCTCCCCTGCCGACGCCGAGAGGTAATCGGCGAGCAGCTGCATGTCGTTGCCGCTCTCCTTGACCCCGGCGATGTTCGGGTGGCGGCTGAGCAGGCCCACCGCGTCGGCCTGCAGCGTGACGCCGGTGTACACGGTGACGTTGTAGAGCAGCACGGGTACGGGCGATGCGTCCGCCACCTCGGTGTAGTGCCGCACGAAGGCGTCGCTCGTCATCATGTTCTTGTAGAACGACGGCGTGCGGACCATGACGGCGCTGACGCCCAGGGCTGCGGCCCGCTTGCAGGCGGCAATGGTGGCACGCGTGGACTCGCGTGCCGCGCCGGCCAGCAGCGGCCGTTCTGCCGGCAATACGTCGCGGACGGCGGCGATGACGCGGTCCGACTCGTCTTCGTCCAGTTGCGGCGATTCGCCGTTCGAGCCAAGGACCACAAGGCCCGTGAGCGGGGTCGACAGGTATCGCCTGGCATTGCGGGCGATGGCGCCGGCATCCACGTCGCCGGACGAGGTGAAGGGTGTGACGAGGGGGTGGAAGACTCCCGAGAACCTCATGATGTGGTGACCTCTCGCAGTGGTGATCTTATCTGGTGAGGTGGTGATCTGGCGATGGATCTGCCGACCTGGCGAGCTGCGGACTGGGTGCCCGGGACTGGAGGGCGAGGTTGGTGGCGAAGGTGACGGCGAAAATCGCGGCGGCGGGGGCCAGGGTCCAGGGAAAGCGCACGAGGTTGTTGACGTTGCCGGCATCGGCCAGCATCCGGCCCCAACTCGGCAGCGGGTCGGGAAACCCCAGGCCGACGTACGACAGCGTGGCCTCGGCGAGGATGAACGCCGGCAGCAGCAGGCTGGCCTGCACGGCAATCTGCCCGGCGCACGCGGGCAGGAGGTGGCGCCACAGGACGCGCCAGGGGCCGGCGCCAAGCGAGCGCGCCGCGAGCACGTACTCGCGGTTCCGCTCCTGAGCCACCAGCGCGCGCACGCCGCGCGCCACGAATGGCCATCCCACGACGGAGAAGATCACGGCCATGAGCGCGAATACCACCCCCGCCGGCAGCACCAGCGGCAGCACGGCCCGCAGCACCAGCACGACGTAGACGACGGGCAGCACCAGGATGAAGTCGGCCGTGCGCATCACGGCCTCGTCCATCCATCCTCCGAGTGACGCGGCCAGGGCACCGAGCACGGCACCGAGCAGGGTCGCGCCCAGCACCGAAACCAGCCCGAGGCCAATCGACAGGCGCGTGCCGGCGAGCAGGCGCGAGAGCACGTCACGGCCGTCGCGATCGGCCCCCAGCAGGAACACCGGCTCGGCGCTGCCGCGCCAGGGCCATCCGAGGGTCCGGCTCCGGTCCTCCGCGAATCGCTGCTCGATGCGGTCTTCGAGCACGAGCGGGTACACGCCCAGCCCCTCAGACACGCGCGGAGGCATCGGCGGCGCGTGGACGAAGCCGCGGAACGATCGGCCCGCATCGTAGGGCGCGAGCCACGGGCCCGCCAGGGCGACCGCGGCGAGCGCGATGAGCAGGGCGGCGGCGCGGCGCGTCACGACCGGTGCCGCTCCCGTACGCGAGGATCCAGCATCGCGTGCACGACGTCGACCGCGAGCGTGCCCGCGGCCAGGCACGTCGCACCGGCTGCAGCGGTGCCGGCGACGAGGTACAGGTCGCGGGCGCGGAGCGCATCGAACATCAGCCGGCCCAGGCCCGGCCAGGCCGTCACTACTTCCACCACGAACGATCCGCTGAACAGCGACCCGATCATCAGGCCGTAGAGGGCCAGCACCGGCCCGAGCGATGCCGGCCACGCGTGGCGTGCCACGACGTCACGCGCCGACACGCCCCGGGCGCGGGTGGCGCCGATGAAGGGCTCACGCACGGCTTCGCCCAGGGCTTGCGACTGGATCCGCTCGAGCGTGGCCGCGAGCGGCAGCGCCAGGGCGAGGGCGGGAACCGGCAGGTGCGCCAGCACGTCGGCCAGCCAGCCGGACCACGAGACCGATCCGCCCACCGAGGTCATGCCCCCGGCAGGAAACCAGCCGGTGCGCGCCGCAACCAGCACCAGTAGCAGCGATCCGATCAGGGGTGGCGTCGAGACCATCAGCGTCGATGCGGCCCGCGCCAGCGCAGGGCCGGCCCCTGAGGCGTGCGTGCCGGTGTAGATGCCGAGCGGCAGGCCAATGAGTGTGGCCAGGACCAGGGCGGCCGAGGCGAGGATGGCAGTGTTTGCCGCGCGCTCGCCGAGCATGTCGGCGACGGGCCGCGAGTAGAGGACCGAGTCGCCGAAGTCCAGCCTGAACACCCCGGCCAGCCACGACGCATACTGCGCCGGCAGCGGGCGATCGAGGCCCAGTCGCGCCCGCTCGGCTGCGCGCGCCGGCGGATCGATGAAGGGGTCGGCGGCGATGCCGTCTCCGGGCGCCAGCCGGGTGAGCACGAACGCGGCGGAGGCCACGGCCAGGACGAGCAACGTGGCGAGCAGCGCCCGGCGAACGCAGAAGGTCAGCACCTCGCCCGCATTCTACGGCGTCACGGCAATGGTGTCGGCCGCCCAGAGCAACTGCGGCCGCAGGAGGGCGGGCGTGAGGTTCACGACGCGTGTCGCTGCGGCCGCGTAGAGGCGTGGCGCGACGAAATAGAGGGCCGGCACGTGCTCGCCGAAGACGCGCTGCACGTCCGCGAACAGCCGACGGCGCTCCGCGGGATCCGTGGTGGCGGCCTGCTTCGCCATGAGGTCGTCGATCGCCGCCTCCCACTCAGTGGCAGGCTTGGCCTGCTCCCTGTTCCAGATGTGCGCAGGACCCGAGCTGAGCCAGAAGTCCTTCGACAGCGCCGGGTCGAGATCGGACGCCAGATACTGGAAGAAGATCGACTCGAAGTCGCCCTTCAACATCCGGTCCACGAGCGTGTTCTGCTCGAGGGCCACGACGTCGACGGCCACCCCCACTTTCTTGAGCTCGTCCCGCACGAACGCGGCCTCGCGCTCCAGCACGAGGTTGCCGCGGAAGGTGAGCACCGTGAAGCGGGCCTCCGTGCCCTTCGGGTCCTCCAGCCACTCGTCCGCATCCCGGTTCTCGAGGCCCAGGCCGGCCAGCAGCGTCCGCGCCGTTTCCAGCGAGTGCGGATACCGCGGCACGTTAGGCGAGAACCACTCGCGGTTCCCCGGTGTCACCGGTCCCCAGACGGGAACGGCGGCGCCCAGGAAGACGGTCTCGGCCAGGGCCTCGCGGTTCACGGCATGTGAGATGGCCTGGCGCCACTCGCGGGTGGTGATCCAGCTCCTCCGCGGATCCTTCGACCAGTAGGGGTCGCGGAGGTTGAAGAAGAAGACGTCGGGATCGGTGGAGACGCCAAGGTCCAGCAGCTGCAATTTGCCGTCGCTGACCAGCGGGCGAATGGTGGCGATGTCCTCGGCCCTCACCTGCTGCAACAGGTCCATTTCACCGGACTGGAGGCGCACGAACTCGGCGTTCTGATCCGGCACGATCTCGAGCACGATCTCGTCCAGATACGGGAGCCGGGCGCCATCCGGCGCCGTGCGCCAGTAGTGCGGGTTGCGCGCCAGCACCAGCCGCTGCCCCGGCTCGTAGCGGGCCAGCTGGAACGGCCCCATGCCCACGAGGTCGGTCGCCGGCGTCGCCGCATTCCACGCGTCCTTGAACGTGCCGGCGGCCAGCGCGGCCTCGAGCTTGTGCCGCGGCAGGATAGGCAGGTTGTCGAGCAACCGCACACCGGGACCAAAGGGCGCGGCGTACTCGACGCGTACCGTGCGGGCGTCGAGCACCGTCGCGGCGACGGGCCTCCCGCCCACCTGGAGCGTCGGGCCGAGGACACTGCCGGCCCTGGCGTCGTAGAGCGCCCGGAACGTGAACGCCACATCGCCGGCGGTGAACGGCGTGCCGTCGGACCACTGCAGACCTTCGCGCAGGGTGAGGGTGAAGGCCCGGCCGTCGGCGGAGGCCTCCCACTTCTCGGCGAGCCAGGGCTCCAGTTCCTGGGTCGCCCGATTGATGCGCACCAGCTTGCCCTGGGCGAGCAGCGAATAGAGCTCGGTGACGGTGCCGGCGGATACCAGCCGGTTGAACGAGCGTGGGTCGCTGCGGAGCGTCGCCGTGAGGCGGCCGCCGCGGGTTGGGGGGGCGATGGGCCTGTCCGTGACGCGCGATTCGCCTGGCGGCGGCGCCTGGAGGTCGCGCCAGAGGAGGTAGGCCGTACCGGCGATGGCCCCGACGAGGAGCAGCGTCAGCAGTGTGCGCGGGTGTCGGTTCACTTTTTAACCGGGTGGCCAATTTCTTGGCCAGCTGTGAAATTGCACACGTTCGTCAATTCCTTCGAAATGCGTGCAGATTCTGCGAGGTGTGGTGCGGCTGACACATCTGGGGCAACTTGCTGGCCGAAGTCTTGCCCGATTGCCCCGTTTGGAACTTCCGGCATCGTAAACCACGAAATCCCATCCGTGCAATGAGTTAGCGCCCGTCCACGGGGCCGCACGCGCGACTGGCACCGCCTTCGCCACTGTATCGGGCGGAGGTTTGAGGTTCATGCAGATGGTGCCTTTCGCAACGAGCTACATACCGACGCCGGTGTTTCAGCCGCAGCTGGGACGCAGCGTCACCATCGACCACGCTGCCAGTCTTCTCGGCGTCTCGCGCCGGACCATTTACTACCGGATTCGCGAGGGCCGGTTGCTGACCGTGCGGACCATCGGCGGTTCGCAGCGGGTGCTGATGTCGTCGCTCGACGCGGCTCGTGCGTGATCCGATGCCTCTTTCCCGTTCGTTTCAGCCACCGTTCGTTTCGCCCGAGGACACAACCATGACTCTGCAGCCGACTGACGCGAGGCACACCGCCCCCCCGGGCGTGTTTCGGTCGACATCGCAGTGCTTCACCACGTTCCTGCTCGCCCTCGCCCTGGTCGCGGTGGCCACATCGGCCGATGCCCAGCGTCGCGCGCGCCTGTCTTCCGACCTGCGGTCGCACCTCGATTCGGGCGCGACCGCGGCGAAGGACGTCATCGTCAGCGGCACCCCCGAGCGCATCTCGCGGCTGGCCGCCCGGCATGGCCTCACGGTGAAGAAGTCGCTTCGTTCGGGCGCGGTGCTGACGGCCACGCCGTCGGCGCTCGAGTCGCTTGCGGCCGACGCCGAGGTGGACGCGGTTTCGGCGGACGCGCTGGTGCGATCACAGATGGCGGTGACGACCGCGACCACCGGCGCCGACGCCGCGTGGTCGGGTCTGATCAACGAGCTGGGCGCCACGAGCGGCCGGGGCGTGGGCGTGGCCATCATCGACTCGGGCATCGCGGCGCATCCGGCGCTGGCGGGCCGGGTGGTGGCGAACGTGGATTTCACCAGCGAGCGGGGCCGGGGCGTGGATCGATACGGCCATGGCACGCACATCGCCGGCATCGTCGCGGGGCGGGCCTTCCGCCGGGGCGTGGAGGGCTCGGAGAGCGGCATGGCGCCGGGCGCGCACCTGCTGAACCTGAAAGTGCTGGGCGCGGACGGTTCGGGCAGCGCGAGCGACGTGATCGAGGCCATCGACTGGGCCATCGAGAACCGCCAGCGGTATGCGATTCGCGTGCTGAACCTGTCACTGGGCGCGGCACCGACGCAGAGCTACCGTGACGATCCGCTGTGCCAGGCGGTGGAGCGCGCGGCGCGCGCGGGCCTGGTGGTGGTGGCATCGGCGGGCAATTTCGGGCAGACCACGGACGGCCGGACCGTGCTCGGCAGTGTGACCTCCCCCGGCATTTCTCCCTTCGCCATCACGGTCGGCGCGCTGCGCACGCAGGGCACGGCCGATCCGAGCGACGACGTGGTGGCGCCGTGGAGCTCGCGCGGACCGACGATGGTGGACCACATCGTGAAGCCGGACCTGGTGGCGCCGGGCAGCGCGATTGTATCGACGGCGGCGGCGGGCGGGGCGCTGATGGCGCAGTATCCGGACCGCCTGGTCGACGGCCCGGGGCGGCTGGACTACTTCCGGATGAGCGGGACGAGCATGTCGGCGGCGGTGGTGAGCGGGGCGGTGGCGCTGCTGCTGGAGGCGAAGCCGACGCTGAACCCGCTGCTGGTGAAGCTCGCCCTGCAGGGAAGCGCGGAGTTCCTGCCGAATGACGGGCTGGTCGCGGGAGGAGCGGGGCGGCTGCGGCTGGAGGGGATCTTGACCGGCCAGGTTGCCCCGAGAAGCTACACGCACGCGGAGTTCTGGGGTGAAACGTTTGCGGCCGTGGCGCCGCAGACCATCATCTGGGCCGAAGGAAGGGCCCTCCCAAGCACGATCATCTGGGCCGACACCATCATCTGGGCCGACACGATCATCTGGGCTGACACGATCATCTGGGCGGACACGATCATCTGGGCCGACACGATCATCTGGGCCGACACGATCATCTGGGCGGACACCATCATCTGGGCCGACACGATCATCTGGGCGGACACCATTATTTGGGCAGACACCATTATTTGGGCCGATTAGGCCTATCCAACTGGGGCTAAAGGAGTTACGATCATGAACCGACTCATTATCTGGGGCGAGTAGCCTCAAACCGTTGGCAGCGAGGGGACGCCCTTGGAAAATTGGTTCCAAGGGCCCTCGAAGTCTCTTCAATGAACCTACCGGTTCGCGGTCAGATTTACGTCGTCGGCGTAGCCGCTCTCGGGCTGATTGCAATCGGGATCTGCATCAGCACGCTGTACGCGAACCCCGTAAGTACCGAGTGGGTATTTCTCGCGCTACTGACCCTTCTTAGCGGTTCCTTCACCGTTAAGGTGCCCGGTCTCCAGGCTCGGATCTCAGTATCCGAGACCTTCGTGTTCACATCCGTCCTACTGTTCGGAACCTCCGCTGGCACTCTCACCGTTGCGCTTGACACCTTAGTTGCCACACTCGCAGCTAGGCGAAAGGCCCCTCAGGCTCCCCTGCGGATCCTGTTCAATTTAGCTTCCGCTGCGCTGTCAATTTGGATCGCAGGAGGGCTGTTCTACACGATCTCCGGGCTTCAGCCACTGTCCATCGAATCAGCGCCACTCCCGCGGATTCTCGGCCCGCTAGTGGCAATGACAGCCGCCTACTTCATCCTGAACAGTGCGTTGGTTGCGGTCGCGCTTTCGTTCGAGAAGGGGCAGCCTGCATTTCTTATTTGGCGGCGTAACTTCTTATGGCTATCGGTCAACTATTTCGGCGGAGCCTCGGTTGCCGCGCTGCTCGTCTCCTACACGAAGACTGTAGACGTCACGGCGTTCAGCATCATCGTTCCGCTGGTGGTGATCTCGTACCTCACCTACAAGACATCACTGGGCCGAGTGGAGGATGCGAACAAGCACGTCGATGAAATGAAGCGCCTGCACCTTTCGACGATCGAAACGCTAGCGACAGCGATTGACGCTAAGGATCAGGTCACCCACGGTCACATCCGGAGGGTCCAACAGCACACTTTGGGGCTTGCCAGGGCAATTGGCGTGACAGATGCAAACCAACTGAGCGCAATTGAGGCGGCGGCCCTCCTCCACGACTTAGGAAAGCTCGTGGTGCCAGAGCACATTCTCAACAAGCCAGGGAAGCTCACAGTGGGCGAGTTTGAACGGATGAAACTCCACGCTGGGGTTGGAGCAGACATCCTGTCGTCCATTCGCTTCCCTTATCC
>Ga0105094_10001472_pt1 | contig 12312 bp, 10 predicted proteins | sample PPLLak1March2015_2_FD_87023 | JGI IMG/M metagenome (GOLD analysis project Ga0105094, IMG submission 87023) | Freshwater sediment microbial communities from Prairie Pothole Lake near Jamestown, North Dakota, USA - PPLs Lake P8 Core (3) Depth... | ecosystem: Environmental > Aquatic > Freshwater >...
AGGCGTACCTTAAAACAGCCGAAGAAATATCAAAAGGGCAAATCGCCCGCTATGTCGAAATCAGACAATAATGCCAAGACTCCCGGGCATAAGCCATATCCGGGCTGTAGGAGCCTTTGAAAAAGCCGGCTTTCGGATAGCCCGGGAAGGCAAACATATCATAATGACCGATGGCAAAAAGATCATCACCATCCCGAGAGCAGATCCAATCAACTCATATACTATGGCCGGAATCATCAAAGACGCCGGACTAAACCTAAAAGATTTTAGAAAATCGCTTTAAGCACAGATCACCCCCACTCCCGAAAACATTGGCCATATCCTGCACCAAGAATTTCGGTTGATGCCCCCGAATTATATCAGTGGGGAGTCACTATGCTTATTTCCCCTCTTTGGCAAAGAGGGGTCAGGGAAGATTATATAAATACGCCTTTTCAAATCCCCCCTCCCCCCCTTTTCCAAAGGGGGGAATTAAGTTATGTGTCACCTTAATTACCTGCAACACAATATTTAGCCATCGTACACCTCCTTTTTTAGCTTTGACATCTTTTCTAATGACAAGATAACTTTCATCGAGAATCAAGTTGTCAATAAGATGTTAAGGTTTTGTGAAAAGTCGCTTTCTATAGAACCGGGAGTGGGTTAAAATGAGATATATTATCCCCATCACTCAAGGAGGTTGTCATGAGGACAAAACGCTTTATGAAGAAAGAAAATAGGACCGTCCCCATTTTTCCCATTTTTCTGTTTGGGGTGCTCGCCATCACGCTTTGCGTCGGAGCGGCATTCGCCCAGCTGAAATACGAGAAGCCACCCCAGGAAATTCTGGATGTCCTGAACGCACCGCTTCCGCCGACTCCGTTCTTGAGCCCGACGCGGGATATGCTGGCGCTCGCCCAGCCGATGGTCTACCCGGCCATCTCCGACCTGGCCGAGCCGATGCTCCGTCTGGCCGGAGTCCGGATCAACCCGCGAACGAACGCGGAACGCAGCTACATCTATTACTGGACCACGCTGACCTTGAAGAGAATCTCCGACGGCGCCGAGTTTCCGGTCGCGCTGCCCGCCGGCGTTCGCCGGATCGGCCCTCTCGACTGGAATGCGGCCGGGACCATGTTCGCCTTCACCAATGAGGCTGCTGACAGCGTCGAGCTGTGGGTGGTGGAGGCGGCGACTCAAAAAGTGCGGCAGATTCCCGGCTTGCATATCAACCCAGTCCTGAGGTCCGAGGTCCAGTGGATGCCGGACCAGAAAACGCTGCTGGTCAAAACGATTCCGCCCGATCGCGGTGCGCCCCCGGAGCCGCCCGTCGTCCCGCCGGGGCCGAAGATCCAGGAGAGCCTGGGTGTGACCGCGGCCAGCAGCACCTACGAGGCCCGGGACCTGCTGAAGAACCCTTATGATGCTGATCTTTTTGACTATTACACATCCGCGCAACTCGCCCTGGTGAACGTGACATCGGGTGAGGTGACCCGGATCGGCAAACCGGCCGTTTTCTGCCAGGTCAGCGCTGCACTCGGAGGGCAGCATCTGCTGGTCGAACGGATCCACCGCCCCTATTCTTACTTGGTTGCCTATTACCGTTTCCCCAAAGAGGTGGAAGTGTGGACGACGGCCGGCGACCTGGCCGAAAGCGTCGCCAGCCTGCCCCTCGCCGAGCAGGTGCCGATCGACGGCGTGCCCACAGGACCCCGGGAGCATATGTGGCGCCAGACCGCACCGGCGACCGTTGTCTGGGCAGAGGCGCTCGACGGCGGGAATCCCAAGACCAAGGTCCCTCACCGCGACCTCGTCATGATGAAATCGGTCGGGGGAACGGCCACCGAGCTCTACAAGAGCGAGGAGCGCCTCGCCAACCTTCAGTGGATTGAGAAGGGAGGGCTGGCCCTCATATCCGACTTTGATCCTGACCGCCACTGGATGCGCACACATGTCATCAACGCCGATAATCCCGCGGTGCCTCCGCGCCTGCTCTGGGACATGAGCTTTGACGATCGGTACAAGGACCCGGGGAATCCCATCTACCGGGTGCAGGCGAACGGGGCCTATGCGATTCTCCAACTGGACGAGTGGATCTATCTCCGGGGCAACGGTTCCTCCCCTGAGGGCGACCGCCCCTTCCTCGACCGGTTGAGCCTGCGCACCTTCAAGACGGAGCGGCTGTTCCGGTCGGACCGCGAGAGCTACGAGTATTTCGTGGCCTGGCTGAATCCATCGGCCGGGACGTTTGTCACGAGGCGCGAATCGCCCACCGACCCTCCCAATTTCTTCGCGCGGACGCTGGCGAAGAAACCGTTGAAGGGAGCGGCCGAGGGAGAGGCGACCTGGGCGTCGACGTCGCGGGCTATCACGAAGTTCCCCAACCCGACTCCCCAGCTCAGCGGGATTACGAAGCGCCTGGTGACATATGCTCGGGAGGACGGGATACCGTTGTCGTTCATGCTCTATCTGCCGCCGGGGTATAAGGAGGGGACTCGCCTTCCCACGATGCTCTGGGCGTATCCGCTCGACTACACGGAGAAGGGAGTCGCCGGGCAGATCGAGGGATCATCCAAGCTGTTCACGACGTTGAGGGGCAGCTCTGAGCTATTTTTCCTTCTCCAGGGGTATGCCGTGCTGGATGACGCGGCGATGCCCGTGGTCGGCCCACCTGAGACCGCCTATGACACTTTTCCCGAGCAGATCATCGCCAACGCCAAGGCGGCCATAGACAAGGCGGTTGAACTGGGCGTGACGGACCCGGCGCGGGTCGGGGTCGCCGGCCACAGTCACGGGGCGCTGATGACGGCGAATTTGCTTGCGTATTCGGATCTTTTCAGGGCGGGCATCGCCAGGAGCGGCGCCTTCAACCACACGATGAGACCCTTCGGATTCCAGAACGAGAGGCGCACCTACTGGCAGGCGCGCGACACATATGTCAAGATCTCGCCTGTGCTGCAGGCCGATAAGATCAACGAACCGCTGCTCCTCATCCACGGGGAGATCGACCAGAACCCGGGGACCGTCCCGATGCAGTCGGAAAAGCTGTACGAGGCCGTGCGTGGAGTCGGGGGGACGGTACGGCTTGTCATGCTGCCCTATGAGAGTCATGGCTACGCGGCGCGGGAATCGATCGAACACGTGCTCTACGAAATGCTGAGCTGGTTCGACCGCTATGTGAAAAACGCCAAGCCGCGAGGGAAATAGATCAGGAGATACCGAGGACGCGGATTTCTTTTTCGAGGTCGGTGTCGGGCTTGTAGAGAATCGCCTTGAGCCCGAGGGCTTCGGCGCCGGCGATATTTTCTTCCAGATCGTCGACAAAGACGCAGGATGCGGGGGGAGCGCCGGCCCTATTTATAGCCTCCCGGTAGATCCTCGGGTCCGGCTTGAGCGCCTTAACTTCATAGGACAAGACATAATCATCGAAGAATAGGATATCGGGGAAATGTCTCCTCACAAACCCAAAGCGGAGGGGATCGGTGTTCGATAGAAGAATCAGCTTGTACCGTGCCTTCAGCCTCTTGTACAAGTCGATAACCGGCTGATTGCGGGTGAAGACGTCGACATATGCGGGCACAAACTCGTCATAGCCGATGCGGGCACCGAGAAGGGCGACGGCGCGCTCGTAAAACTGACGGGGCGTGAGCGCCCCCTCGTCAAAGAGTTCGATTAACTCGAAGTTGCCATGGACAATCGCGCGCATCTCGTCGACTGATTTCGAGCAGTAGGCCGTCATCTTTCGATAAAAAATATTGTTGTCAAACCAGAGGACGACCTTTCCCAGGTCAGAGATAATCGTCGAGATCATGAGCAGCGCCTTTCCCTCGGATAAGACCTGCTTTTATACCAGAAACACCCCTTCCGCCGCAACCCGCAGATAAAGATTGGACGGTCCTATTTTCTTCTATGGCCCACTTTTCCTGTCCCCATAGTGACGCTGCTCGCTGAGAACCCCCCTATTAAGGTGACACCAATTAAGGTGACACTATAATTAAGGTGACACTTAATTAAGGTGACACTAAACCTAACTCCATCCCAAATCTATCCATAGAATTCGATATCCATTTCTCCTCTGAGAGAATTCTGACACTCGCCCTTCGTCTTTAGTTATGTGCTGACTAAAATTGAGCAGGAGAGTTATGGGGGCATATAGCTCGATTCTTTTCTCGTCTTTTCATGTGCTGGATTTTTCCTACCAACAAGTGAATGCTCCATTCGGCCGAACGTCCTTGGATGTATCCTTATAAGCTTAAATGCCTCGAATTGCACGAATTGTAGTTCCTCATTTTCCACATCATGTGATCCAAAGAGGAAATCGCAGCCAAGATGTATTTTTCAGCGAAAGCGATAAAAACCTTTACATAAAGCTCCTTCAAGAACAAGGCAAGGAAGCAGGCATCAAATATTGGTCTTATTGCCTGATGGACAATCATGTTCATCTCGTGGCAATTCCCGAAAAAGAAAAGAGCTTGGCTCAAGGAATTGGAAAAGCCGATAGAAAATATTCTCTGCTGATCAATTCACGTGAAGGCTGGCGGGGGTACCTTTGGCAAGGGAGATTTATGTCCTTTCCCATGGATGACAGTTATCTTTTTGCAGCCATCAGATATATTGAAAGAAATCCAGTTCGAGCAGGATTGGTTAGGTATGCTGAAGACTATGCGTGGTCAAGCGCCCGAGCTCACGTCTACAGATCTGATGATCCGCTGGTCTCCGAAATTCCTTCCTATTTGCATATCGACAGCTGGGCAGAATACTTAAGACACCCCGATGATCAATCCATGATGAGAGCTTTCGGCCGTAGCGCAAGAACGGGTAGGCCACTCGGCGATGATCCTTTTCTCCTTGAGCTGGAAAAAATAACAGGGAGGGTTTTGCGCAAAAAGAAGCCGGGCCCTAAACCAAGATCTCAAATAAAAAGATAGATTCGAATCGGGTAAGAATTAAGTTATGTGTCACCTTAATTTTTGTCACCTTAATTTTCATGTCACCTTAATTTTCACCTTAATTTTGGTAGCTGATAGTCGCCTAGGCGCCGAATTGGGAAGGGTGGTACTTTGGGGAACGTCCCCATTTTTACACTTGGGCTTTGCTGGTGGGGAGCTCGATGCCGACGCCCTCCTTCTTTGCAGCCGCTTTGAGAAGCAGCGCGAAAACCAACCCCACAAACCCGAGTGAAGCGAACATGAGGATGGTGTGGGTGTAATCGCCCCCCGCCATATCCGTCAGCTTTCCCGCCACCCAGTTGAAGAGCGTCAGCCCGACGTTCTGAATCAGCGTCATCAGGCCAAACGCCGTCCCCAGACGTTTCTCCTCAACCATGATCGGGATCGAAGGCCACATCGCTGCCGGCACGAGCGAGAACGAAATCCCCAGGACGATCATAGCAAGCGCGGGCGGGAAGCTGGTCAGCCCCAGGCTCAAATGAATGGGCACGAGCATCAGCGAGCCGATGATCATCATCGTCGCCCGCTTGCCGATCTTGTCGCAGACGAGCCCGAAGAGGGGCGTGAAGATGATCGTTCCGCTTATGACGAGCGACGTAAAGAAACCGCCCTTGACGGCGCTGAACCCGAACTTCGACTGGAGGAACACGGTCGAGAAGGCGGTGAACGGGAAGATGGCCGAGTAGAAGGTCATGCACAGCAGCGAGACGTACCAGAAGGAAGGCCGGAAGGCGAACACATCCTTGAAGACAAACTTTTCGTCTTCACCGACAAGCTTCTCTTTGACGAAATATTTTTCCTTGCGCTTGTCGAGCCCGGTGTAGATGAAGAAAAGCATGAAGCAGACGAACATGAGGACCGCGGAAATCCAGATGGCCAGGCGCCAAGATCCGCTCCACGCCTGGACGCGGGCGGCGCTGTTGAGCGCGGCAAATGTCCCCAGCCGGGCGACCATCAGGTTGAGCCCGAAGGCCAGGGCCATCTCCCGGCCCTTGAACCACTTGGCCAACACCTTGTTCTGGGTGATGATCAGGGACTCGGCCCCGAGGCCATAAACCAGGCGGCCCAGCAGCATGACGGGGAAAATCTTGGTGACCGCAGTCAAGAGCACTCCGATGGCACACAGGGCGGCGAAGAGCGTCCCGGCCTTACGGATGCCGATGCGGTCGAGGAGGATCCCGCCGATGAGGACCATGATAAAGTTGGGCAGATAGTAGAAACTGAAGAGCAGGCCGTACTGGGCGCGCGAGATATTGATACCCTTCATGATGAAGTCGGCGATCGGGCTGAGGACGTCATAGGCGTAATAGACGCCGAAAATGACCAGCCCCATGATCACCAGGACAAACCAGCGCAGCTTGTAAACCGTATCTTTAGTTTCTTCGGTCATCTTTCGCTTGTCCTCCGCTTTTTTAGCTCGCAATGTGCTTGAAAAATATGCTAATACTTACCTGTATGTCAAGAGGAATTGGGCTCTATAAGGATTCTATCATCCCCCCCTTTGGAAAAGGGGGGCGAGGGGGGATTTGAAAAAGCGAACAAGGATGAAAGCTATATGGAGTTGCTAATTATTTATAAAATCTCCCCTGACCCCTCTTTGCTAAAGAGGGGAACCAGGCAAAAATGGGGACGGTCCTATTTTTAGTTTCAGGAGGCACGATATGAGGCACCGGCAAAGATCAAAAGGATCGTCGGGACTTGGGTTGCTCCTGGTGTTGGGCGCGGCGGCCGCGCTTGTCATAGGCGGCGCCTTTGCCCTCCGCCATTTCAAGGGGAATAAGATCCACACCGAAGACATCGCCTCGGCCGAAAAGATCGCCGGACTCCGTTTCACCCACAAAGAGCGGAATCTCATGCTGGAGGACCTCAGGGAGACCGCCGGCTCTTACGCCAAGCTCCGGGAGGTCGCCATAGCCAACAGCGTTCCGCCGGCCCTCCGGTTCGAACCAGTCATCCCGGAAACGCAACAAACGGATACAGCCCTTCCTTCACCCACTCCCCGTCCCTCTCCCATCGAATGGAGAGGGGATCACAAAGAACAAAACCATCCCCAAATTTCCAATGCAGGTCCGGGCGGGAACCATCTGAACGTCGGACTGCCGTCCTCGCCGTATGTCCTGCCGGCCACGCCGGCCATCGAGCGGCCGGCCAACCTCGAAGACCTCGCCTTCGCCCCGGTGACCGCACTCGCCCGTCTCATTCGCTCCGGCAAGGTGACCTCGACCGAGCTCACCCAGATGTACCTCGCCCGCCTCAAGAAATACGGCCCTCGCCTCGAATGCGTCATCACCCTGACCGAAGACCTCGCCCTCGCCCAGGCCAGGCGGGCCGACGAAGAGATCGCCGCCGGCCGCTACCGCGGTCCCCTCCACGGCATCCCCTACGGCGCCAAGGACCTGCTCGCCACAAAGGGGATCCGCACGACCTGGGGAAGCAGGCCCTACATTGACCAGGTCCCCGATCATGACGCCACAGTCATCGAGCGCCTGGAGCGGGCCGGGGCCGTGCTGGTGGCCAAGCTGACTCTCGGTGAGCTCGCCTGGGGCGACGTCTGGTACGGGGGCAAGACGCGCAACCCCTGGAACTACGAGCAGGGCTCGAGCGGCTCCTCGGCGGGATCGGCCTCGGCCACGGCCGCCGGGCTGGTCGGTTTCGCCATCGGCACTGAGACCTGGGGGTCGATCATCTCGCCCTCGACCCGCTGCGGGGTCGCCGGCCTGCGGCCGACTTACGGCCGGGTGAGCCGGGCCGGAGCCATGGCCCTGAGCTGGAGCATGGACAAAATCGGCCCCATCTGCCGTTCGGTCGAGGATTGCGCCCTCGTCTTCGACGCAATTCACGGCCCGGACGGGAAAGAGCTCTCGGTCGTCGACCTCCCCTTCAACTGGGATCCGGCGGCGGACCTTAAAGCAATCCGCGTCGGCTATCTCAAGAAGGCCTTCGAGGAAGACTCCAAGACGAAGGAAAACGACCAGGCGGCGCTTAATGTCCTCCGTGCGGCCGGCCTCGAGCTCGTGCCGTTCGAGCTTCCCGCCGACTTCCCGATCCAGCCCCTCGCCATCATCTTGAGCGCCGAGTCGGCGGCCGCTTTCGACGAGCTCACACGCTCGGGCCGCGACGACCTGATGGCCCGCCAGGAGCGGAACGCCTGGCCGAATGCCTTCCGGGCCGCCCGGTTCATCCCGGCCGTGGAATACATCCAGGCCAACCGGGTGCGGACGCTCTTGATGGAGGAGATGGCGGAGAGGATGAAGGCAGTCGACGTCTATGTCGCGCCCTCGTTCGCTGACGACAACGGCCTCCTCACCAACCTCACCGGCCACCCCGCTGTGGTCGTGCCCAACGGATTCGACGAAAAGGGCTCGCCGACGAGCATCTCGTTCATCGGCGGGCTCTACGAGGAGGCCAAGACGCTGCGGGTCGCCCTCGCCTACGAGCAGGCGACGGACTTCCACACCAAGCACCCCGTGTTGAAAAATTAATCGGACCGGAATGGAGGCTGAAAATGCAAAAATTACGGGTTTGGATGAGCGCGGCAATCATCCTTCTGGGCCTCATCGCCTTCGCTCAAGACCGCGTGCCTTCCCGCCAAAAAAGAGACGCCCCCTCACCGCCCACCTTTGACGTGGCCCTCGAGGAGGCCTGGATTCCCCTGGCCGACGGAGTTCGCCTCGCGGCAGACCTCTGGCGGCCGAAGGGCCCGGGCGACCGCGGGAAATTCCCGGTCCTCCTCGAGTATCTCCCCTACCGCAAAACCGAGGGTCGCGGCGGCAGCTACCACCTCTACGCCTGGTTCGTCCGCCGCGGCTATGTGGTCGCGCGCGTCGATATCCGCGGCACCGGGAACAGCGAGGGGACCCTCATCCCCTACGAGTACAGCGATATCGAGCAGCGGGACGGCGAGGAGGTCATCGCCTGGCTGGCCCGCCAGCCTTTCTCGAACGGAAACGTCGGGATGTTCGGGATTTCCTGGGGAGGCTTCAACTCCATCCACATGGCCATGCGAAACCCGCCCGCGCTCAAGGCCATCATCGCGGCGTGTGCGACCGACGACCTCTACCAGGACGATGTCCACTTTATAGACGGCATGGCCCACGTCGACACCTGGGAGATGAGCCAGGACTTGGACAACGCCAGGCCCGGCGCCCCCGACTACCTCATCGACGAGCGCTATTTCGCCGAACGCTTCGACACGCCGCCCTGGATGCTCACCTACAAGCCGCAGCAGCGCGACGGGCCTTTTTGGGACCGCACCGCCCTCAAGACGCGCTACGATTCCATCCGCATCCCCACCTTCCTGGTCGGCGGGTGGTACGACGGCTACCGGGACAGCATCCCCCGGATGCTCGAGCATCTCAAAGCCCCGGTGAAAGCGATCATCGGCCCCTGGAACCACACTTATCCGAACAATCCCTACCCGAAGCCGGGGATCGAGTGGCGGCACGAGGCCGTCCGCTGGTTCGACCAGTGGCTCAAGGGGCGCAACACCGGGATCATGGACGAACCCCGCTTCGCGGTTTATGTCCGGCGCTGGCATCCGCCCGGCCCGTACCTCGAGGAAGCGCCCGGCGAATGGCGGTACGAAGACGGCTGGCCGATCGCGAGAATCCGGGAGCAGACCTTCTATCCGCGGGCGGACAGGACGCTCGGGGAAGCTCCGTCCGGCGAAGATGTTCACCTCCTCCGGTCTATGCCCACGACGGGCACCGAGGCGGGAGGACCTGTGCTCTGGTTCGGCGATGTCGCCCCCGACCAGCGGCCGACCGACGCCTTCAGCCTGGTCTATGACACGCAGCCGCTCGACCGGGATGTGGAAATCCTCGGCTTGCCTCTGGCCAGGCTCCGGGTTTCAGCCGACGCCCCTCTCGCCTATTGGTTCGCTCGGCTCAACGACGTCGCCCCCGACGGCACGGTGACGCTTGTGGCAAGCGCAGGCTTTAACGGCGCCCACCGCGAATCCGCCCGGGAACCGCGGCCCATTGAGCCGAACCGGGCGTTTTCCCTGGATATCGAGATGCACTTCACGTCCTGGGTTTTTCCCAAGGGACATCGGATGAGGCTCGCCGTCGGCAACACCCAGTGGCCGATGATCTGGACAACGCCCTACCCCATGACGACGTCTCTTTACCTGGGCGGGGCCGACGGAACGCGGCTCATGCTTCCAGTCGTACCCCCAGGTGACCGTCCCCGCCCTTCGTTCCTGCCGCCTGTGACTGACGAGCCTTCGCTCCCCGGATTCGAGTCGCTCATGACCGGAACGCCCTCTGGCTATGGAGAGATCTCGTCCATCGACCGGAACCCCCGGGAGCACTCGACCCGGGTCACCGCCACCAATGCGAGCGGCATGCGATACCCCTGGGGAGAGGAGCGCTACACCGAGTCGTTCGTCCATGAGGCGGAGGACCTGCATCCCGAGAAGACGGCTGTGCGAGGCGAGTACTCAACGACGGTCACTCTTCCTGACCGGACGCTTCGCTGGGAGATCAGCATTCACTTCCGGAGCGACCGCCAGAATTTCTATTACACCGGCGTGCGGCGGCTGCTCAAGGACGGCGTGCTTCTTCGCGAGAAGAGCTGGGAAAAGACGATCCCCCGCGATAACCAGTAGGATCTTACGGAGTCTTCGCTGGCCAGCCGGCCTGGCACGGTCCTGCAAATTATGAGGAATTATGGAATTGTGGAATTGTGGGGACACTAACTTTAATTCGGAGGGAACTTGCCCTTGAATTAAAGTTAGTATCCCCATAATTACCCACAATTATGTACTCAATTTGAGTACAAATGTATCAACTAATGGAACAATATAGAAAAAATCGCCCCCCAATGAGGGATCATTTAGCAGTTTTGGGTAAATTTTATCAGAATTACACTTGGGATTCGACTTCTGCCCGGAATTTGATGAATTTGTCTATCAGCTCACCCGCGTCGCCTTGGCGTCGGCGATGACGTCCAGGTCAGGGACGGCAATTACGCCTTCCATCGTGTCCTCTGCGACCTTGAAATCGGCCTTGACCGTCCGCGTCATGCCGTCCGGCGGGGTGGGTGCCACGAACTCAAAGCGAAAAGTCACGGAGTCGTAGAAGAGTTCGCTGGTGGCGATGTCCGTGAACGACCCCATGGACTCACTGACCTTACCCTCGAGCTGACCCAGGTTATCTACGACGACCAAATCGACATAGTAAGTTGAACTGCCAGCGTAAACTTCCACCTTCCAGCTTCCGACGACCTTGCTGAAGTCGGGCTTTTCCTGGGCCGGAGCCGCTCCCGCAACCAACACGACAAAGACGGCTACTCCTAACACGAACAGGAAACTCGTCTTCTTCATAACTGACCTCCAGTCGAGATTCGAGCCCCTATATATGCCACGACCGCAGCCATTAATCAAGCGCTCCGGGATGGGATGGCCATTTCTCTTGGTGCATGGTAAAGAAGGCTCTTGACTTATGGGCACTTTATGTTAACCTATCCTTATATAGTTTACTTATGTTAATATAAATAAGATTCGTTAACTTAACCAAATCAGATAACGGAATGAGGAGCCTTCAGATGAAAAATGAAGAATACATGAGCATCCCTCAGTTGGCGAAAATCTTGGGTCTCTCCAGGATAGCCGTTTACAAGAAAGTCAAGAGGGGCGAGATCAAGGCTATCCGGATCGGGAGAAACTACGCCATACCCAAAGGCGGGCTTGCCAGCATCCTGGGCAAAACGCTCAGAGAAGAAACCAAAAATGAAATCGACAGGGCAGTCAAGAAGACGGTAAGAGACTACGGGGAAGTCCTGAGGCTGTTGGGCAACGAATGATGAAGACGATTTCCGTCAAAGAAGTGGAATACATCGCCTTCCGGCTGGCCCAGGAATGGCTTTCCTTCAACGAGCCGATCCCTAATTTCTCAACCCGGTTTCCCAATATTCTCGAAAGCTGCCTGGCGACGCCCTTTCAAAGCTTTGCCAGAAAATCGCTTTATCCGACCCTTGTTTCAAAAGCCAGCATGCTTTTCTATCTGCTTATCAAGAATCACCCCTTCCAGAATGGAAATAAGAGGATCGCTATCACGACTCTGCTTGTTTTGCTCTATAAAAACAAAAAATGGATCAAGGCAGATACTCAGGAGCTTTTCAACTTCACAGTCTGGATCGCTCAGAGCCCGGCGAAATACAAGGAGGAAGCGGTTCGAGCGATCGAGAAGTTTCTAAAAGAGCACCTCCAGCCCCTGGATGACTGAGCAGACTCGATAAGGGGATGCGGCGGCTCTGTGGCGAAAAGTGTGGTGGAAAAAGGGGGGAAAATAAGCTCCGCTTTTCCAAGGGGGATAATGAAGATGTCAGGCACCAATTGAGTTCCCCTCATTGGCAAAGAGGGGTCAGGGGAGATTTTATAAAT
>Ga0105094_10001474_pt1 | contig 12307 bp, 13 predicted proteins | sample PPLLak1March2015_2_FD_87023 | JGI IMG/M metagenome (GOLD analysis project Ga0105094, IMG submission 87023) | Freshwater sediment microbial communities from Prairie Pothole Lake near Jamestown, North Dakota, USA - PPLs Lake P8 Core (3) Depth... | ecosystem: Environmental > Aquatic > Freshwater >...
CTGGCAGCCCTCCATGGAGTAATCGACGATCCAGTTCTTTTATATTGAACTGATCGATGCATTCACTCCATAGCACCGGCGGCAAATAGATCGTCGCCTTTCGCCCGGTCAGAGTATCCCGAAATTTCTTAGTAGCTGCCAAAGTGGAAGAACCTGTCGCGAGAACTTTCAGGTGGGGATAGGCATCTGCAGCAATCTTTAACAGACGGCTCGGGTCCTCCAAACGGTGGATCTCGTCAAATATAACAATGGCCCCTTTATCAAGGTTCTCGTAGAAAGGCTCTGGATCGATCAACCCGCGGACGACCGATGGGAGATCGCAATTCTGGTAAATGGCTTTCGGAAGCATTTTGGCTAAGGTTGTTTTTCCTACCCGGCGGACTCCCGATAGCCATACAATCGGCCGCTTTTCCCACGCCTGTTGAATACGATTTGTCCAGAAAGGGCGCTCAATCATTGGAATTATACTTAACATTTAGACGTCTAAATGTCAAGTATAATTTCGTATGATTCACCCCTCTGTTATTCCTACAATCTTCTCCTAATCTCCTCAACTCAACCCTGCCGCAACTTCGAAAGAAACCCCCTTTCATAATTATCCGTAACGCCCGGGGCGGCACACCTTGCAAAGAAGGTTCAAGATATTCTCTTGGGTAGGATTTCCGGAAACGACGAAGAAAAAATTTGAAGAGTTTATTCCTGCAAGGGGCCTAGGTCTATCACAAACTGATCTATACTATTTTAATTCCATTCCAATTCTGCTTTTATTTTTGGCCCAATAAAGATAAAGTGCTTTGCCCCTCACCTTCTCTACCTTTACGAAGCCCCAAAATCGGCTATCTTGGCTATTGTCACGGTTGTCTCCCATGACAAACAGGGAACCTTCAGGGACTCTAATCGGACCGTAATCTTCAATCGAGGATCTAGGCATCATAAAGTGACCCCATGGGTCATCCAACAATTTCTCGTCAATATATATCTTGTTCTTCACTATCTCCACTTTCTCGCCTTCCATACCGATCACTCTCTTAATAAAATCTTTTGAAGGATCTTTTGGAAACTCAAATATGATGATATCTCCTCTTTGAAGTTGTTGACTTTTGTAGCTTCTCATGTCCGCAATCAGGCGATCACCAACTAACAACGCGGGTGCCATCCCACTCGAAGGGATTTTATAGGCTCTGGCAATATTATTTCTGACAGTCCATTGCAGAAGTGGAAGTACGGCTACGTTACTTAGCAGGAATATCATCAAATAGATGTACCATTTATTGAATGGCTTGAGTGTTATTGCTTTCAACTTATTTGCGCGGCGAAAAGCACCTATCACTATAAAGAAGAAAAACCCCATCGTGACTATTAGATAAAATATCATTCCATGGAATGTGAGAAGCAGAAATGAAAATACCAAGTAAACGAGGTAGAATCCGACTAAATAAGAAATGCCTTTCTTAAACTGTCCATTATATACTTGCCCGAGCCCAGGAGTAAGAAGGGATAATATTAGTGCTAAAATTGGTTTTCTTTTCTTAAAACTGTCCATTTATCACTCTTACGCCATCACATTTTGGTTGAGTCTATTTTCTTAGCGTTCGTCTTTTCCACCAAATTCTTCAGAAAATAACGTGCCCGTGTCCGTTTTACGTTTCCGTAAACCATAATATTTTCTTAAGGGTGACAATGTCGTCTTGAAACATTCTGCCGACATCGAAGGTATCACCGAAGTTTATGACAATATCTTCCCTTTGGGTTCTTCGGCGACCTGAATAGTGCCAAAGGTATTTTCATATTTCGAAATGTTGTCCTGTAAAGCCGTAAGAATTCTTTTCATGTGGCCCGGGCTGACGATCACCCTTGCCGTCACGGCGCCTGCGGGTGGCGCGACCATGAGAAAATCGAGGATGAACTCTTCTTTTGTGTGGGTTACCACCATATTGTTTGAATAAACGCCTCCCTGAAGATTCGGAGGGAAATTCACCTTAATCTCCTGTCCGCCCGGCATAAGAACCTCCTCCTAAACTAATATTTTCACCGCAGAGTCGCAGAGGACGCGGAGGATTGATTTTTTGTTTGGCGGCACCTCTCCGCCAAACAAAAACCTGCTCTAGCAGAGTGATCAGCATTTCTTAGGCCTTTGGCCGGTGGAAAATACCCGATCAGTCCCCGCAGGGCGGAGCTTTCTGATCCAATCGCCGTCTCCCGATTGGATTAGAAAAAAAATTCACTCTGCGATCTCGGCGTCTCTGCGTTGAGAGTTCTATTTTTGACAGTTTACTTAGGGTATGGGACTCTATTAATTCGAAAGGCTACCACAATATTTTGTGTTGTCAAGGGAAATTGTGAGTCACACATGGAAATGTGTCTGTGTCGGTGTCAGTGTCTGTAAACCCAAACTTCCTATTTCCAATTGTTTGAGTCGTTACATTTCTGATTACTGATCCGCTTTTTCCGTAAAGTTATCTCATACGATTCACCAGCACAGCGGCCGATGATTCTCCCCCAGTAAGTCCCATCCTTGGGCTGCGTGAGAGTGTCTGGAATCTTGTCCTTATATTTTTGCAGGCATACCCTGGTTGCAGACATTGCCGTTTCTTCGCATTCAGTTTGTGATACGTCAAAACATTGGCGAAAGTACTGATCAGCCTGGCAAAAAGCAGTTGGAAGAACGGTCGACATGCTATTAATCCACGCCTCCTTCGATACTTCTGCGGAATTGGCTGACGCTGATATTAAAAAGACAAAAACTACGAGCAAAATACCCCGTCGGATTGAGTCCACATTCCACCTCTCTTTCAATATTTCTTAAGGCCCTTCATTTCCTTTAGAACATAATTGGAGTCAGTCCCATTTCTTGGGAGTCCGAATCGGGGCCCGGGGTTGAATCTGGTAAGATGAGATCTGACTTCTCCATTGTTCACGGGGGATGGTGTGGCATCCCCCGTAGCATAGCGAAGCTCAGTGCCTACAGGCCGGGGCTTCCGGGAAAGGTAGGTTCGTTTCATATTGTGCCCCTTACCCCCGCCTACAAGATAGGGCTTGCAGGACACGTCCCGGTCAGAGAGTCGGGTTCCTGTCTATCTAACGACAACGGTGGTGTTCAGGGTCGTGGCCAAACGCGTGGCAACTGTGCTCAGGATATTGTTGAGCATAAGGTTAGAATCACCGCCCCAGTTTCCGGAAGAACCAGTATCCCTGGTATAGATGCGTATGCAAGGGCTCGCTTTGCCGGGCTCATAGATCTCACAGACGACTGCACCACCCGCTCGACCTGCACCCATTCCCACCCAGACACGGGCTGCCCTGCTCCCGGGGTTGCATTCAACCACGGCTCCCTCAATCAGCAGGGAATCGGGAGAATCTTCTTGACGCAGCCTGAGGGAGCTTCGAAAGACCGAATTGAAGAGCGCAACGAAGGGATCGGTGGAAAAAGCATTCTGCTGCGGCAACAATCGGCCATCAAATTCCGCTACCTTCACTGACCTATATTGAGATAGGTTCGCTGAATCCCTCCAGATGAGAAGGTTGTGGCCGCCCTTCTTCATTCCGTTGATATATTCTTTCACCTTAAGATGAAAAGAACCATCAGGATAGTTCTTGAAAGTTGTAAAGGACCCAGAGTAAGCTTGACTCGTTGCTGCAACAGGGACAGCTTCGGTAGATGTCGAAGAGAGCTTATCCTCTGCAATGGCGCCTGTGCTCACCAGTGCAATGACAATGCCTTTAACCACAAGATAGTGTAAAAACCGCTTCATTTCCATCGTTTCTCCTCCTTTTGTCATTTTTATTTGTGATACCCAAATGGGCTTCGTAACTCTAAACCCCCTTGATCCCCTCTTAAATTAAGGGGGGATCAAGGGGGTTATCAATTTCTATCGTTTTTTATCGTTCGTGGTACGCCAAAGGTTCTTTCTGCGGGAGCCACCTTAATCAATACTGTTCGCGTCGTCCTTTACTTCATCAGCCATCTCTTCTAAGATCTTGAGAAAGGCCCCATCCTCCTCACCCAACTCACCCGGGAGCACAACGCCATCTGCACCTTCGGCGAGTAGATCTTCATCCAGGAGTTTCATGGCCCCTTAGGGAGCAAATCCGATGCCAAATCCAATAGGTTAAAATTACAGGAGTTTTTGAAACTAGGGAGGGGCTAAACCGGACAGATATGTAAACAACTGACAAAAATTGTCACTTTAACACGGGGAACAAGCTGTGCTTTTGATTTCTGTTATATGCTATCTGCCATTCACCATTCTCCATTAGCTATCAGTTTGTTGCTTGATGGTCACTGCCTTCTGCATACTGCATAGTGTTTACTGCCTTCTGCATACTGCATAGTGTTTACTGCCTTCTGCTATTCGCCATCTGCTGTACGCTTTAGCCGCCTATCCTTCACCTCTTCCGCCAAATTCCACTGAGACATGATCCTGTATTCGCTCCACGCTTCAACAAACTATTTTGCCAAGTTCCAAGACCCAGCACCATTTGTTCTCAATTTCTCATTTAGTACGGGAGGTCTTTTTCTCGAAATCTTTCCAGAATTTCTCCTCGGACTTCTTCCACAATTCTCCCCAGCGGCCCGCAAAATATCCTTCTAATGTGTTCATCAGGCGTCCCCAAGCAGATGTACCATCGGAGGATTCCAAAATATCTTCCAGGAAAGGAACGATCTCTCCCAGCTTTTCCTTGGGGAGGTAAGCACGGGCTCCCATTTCAATGGAACGTTTCAGAGATTTTGGATCGAGGGAATGGGCTGTCAGCATGGCGGCCGGAAAGTTACGCTTTACGGCTTGGTCCAAGAGGTCGAAACCGCGGACTCCCATAATATCAAGGACCACCACGTCATAGTGCTGAGATTCTATTCTATGGGTGGCTTCCTGATAGGTAGTGACTTTTTCGATTATACAGTTTGGGGCGTATCCCAAGATCTCCTCTTCGAGAACTTCCAAAACATCAGGCTCATCGTCTACGGCTAAGATCCTCTTATTGTTTAGAATCGACTGCGCCATAAGGACACCTCCTTTTATTCTGAGTCCATCCATGCTTCCATCGGTCCACTATCCCAGTATTCCATTTTCCCATCAGGAGAATCTCCATGTTCCCACCGATGATTTCACTCTTCCGTCATCCCATCGACCTCTGCTACTCCCGCTTGTGCCATTCTTGCCACCGCAGAGCCGCCTTCTTTCCCCAGTCTGATTCAAATTTATCGCATAGGAGGGATTCGAACCATAAATCGTGTTCCAACTCCCTCTTGGCTCTCGAGTGTAATCTCTCCTCCCATGGCCTCCACCAAAGCCTTGACCCCCGTGAGGCCTAATCCGAGTCCTGGCAGATCGGCACGTTTTTCATTATTCAGCCGAACGAATCGTTCAAAAATGATTCCGTGATCCTTCAAGGGGATTCCCATCCCATCATCCCCCACCGAGACGAGCAAATCCGCTTCCCCGCTGATCTTCACCTCCATTCGCTGTCGGCGGTATTTCATGGCATTGCTCATCAGGTTCCGGAGGATTTGTTGGATCTTCTGTTGATCATGGCAGAAAGGGGACTCGCCATACTTGCCAGTGATCTCAACAAAAATCCCGTAATCCTTCAGATCGCGCTGGAATGCTTCCTGATTCTCGGCTTGACTCAGCCTTCCGACGGCATCGGGAATGGACATGTCGAGAACGTCCAGGAGGGATTCCACAACCGTTTTTTCAATCGAAAAATATTCCCTCTCGAATAAACCTTCCTCCGAACGGAGGATATCGATCATCTCTTGGGTTAAATTCTTGGCCCGATGGATGTTCCTCGAAACACGATTTAAAAGGCGGGTCTGGTGATCCGTCAAAGGACCATATCGGTCCACTTCACGGAGAAGGCTATCCGTGCTGGCGGAAACAATAGACAGAGGTCCTGTGAGGTCATGGATAAAGAGATCGAACAATCGCCATTTCACATCCACAACCTTGTCTTCTTGGCGTTTCTCCGTATGGGTTCTTATCGTATTATTTTTTTCAGAATGCTTTCGCCCAACCATTTGTTTTCCAACTCAAGGGCCGCCGAAGGGGCGGATTCAATGAGTCACTGGGCCAGGGGGGGATATTTCTACAACCGTTGCTTTTCACTATGTATAGGTCAACCCCATTTTCCTGTCAAGCAAAAAAGGGGGGCACCTGATTTGTAACCCGTGAGGATCACAGGTTCGAGATCAAACCTTCCCACCTTATTCGGTAACATCCATGATGGGTCAACGATCCTTTCTTATTCAGTCTCTCGGTAACATTTTTTATGAGGCAATTCGCGCCCTCTATTTGAGTTGATTTGAACCCCTATCTCCTATATAATCCATAACGACAAGACAAAAACCGCTCATTTAATAAAAAAGCAAAGCACCTAGCCCATAGCTTCTCGGACAGGGACCCGAGGTGGAAGCCATGAGGATAAGAGTCCTCGGTTGTTCCGGATCAGAACTCCCTGAGCATCGCCCCCCGAGCTTCCTGCTGAACGGGAAAATCCTATTTGATGCAGGAAGTCTAACCAATATTCTTCACACCAAAGATCTATTGAAAATAGAACACATCTTTATTACCCATACCCACCTGGACCACATCATGGGGATTCCATTCCTCTCAGACCATCTTATATTTTCGGAAAAAAGGCACAAGGTAAATATTATTGGAATTCCTGCCGTGATTGAGGCTATTCGAGAGAACCTCTTGAATGGTTCGATCTGGCCCGATTTTGCGGCCATGATGGAAACGCATGAGGCCATCTTAGACCTGAAGGAGTTGGAACCTGGTCGATCGACAAAGATAGGCGTCTACACGATCACCCCCTATGAAGTCAATCATCCTGTTCCGGCAAGCGGCTACCTCGTTGAAGATGAGCGAGGGAGGAGATTCTTCTATACCGGTGATACAGGGCCGTCGGACGCCACATGGGAAGAGATAGGGGAGAAGCAGATTCATTGCTTGATCATTGACGTCTCTTTTCCTAACCATATGGAACACATTGCCGTTAGAACAGGTCATCTGACCCCTCGATTACTAGAAGAAGAGCTTTTGAAAATGAAGTTTCGTCCGAAGAGGATCTATATCATCCACGTAAAATCGCAATATTTTAAGCCGGTGAAGAAGGAGTTAGAAAAACTAAAGATCAAGAATTTGGCATTGCTGAATGAGGGAGACGTCATTAGGTTGTAGAGACCATGATTCAGGACCGTCGGAAAGGCGAAAGAAGGAAGACATTTCGAAGATACGAAGATAGGGTTGCCCATCGCAACCTTATCGAAAGAGAACGTAAGCTTCACTCTTTGCTTGAACTCGGCCAGATCATTGGCCTGGATCTTCAACTGCAAGAAATGCTTGTTCAGATCGCCCAGAGAGCATGCGAGGTCATGGAGGCTGACCGATGCAGCGTCTTTCTCTATGACTCCGGAACGGATGAGCTTTGGTCAACCGTGGCCCTGGGGATGGAAGAGCAGGTGATTCGAGTCCCCTCCCGGACGGGCTTAGCAGGGGCTTGCTTTCACACCGGAAAAACCATCAATTTGCAAGATGTCTATCAGGACCCTCGGTTCAACAAAGAGGTGGATGCCCATACGGGCTACCGCACCGATAGTTTGCTTTGCATTCCCCTTTACACAAGGGTCGGATCGATTCTAGGAGTGATTCAACTCCTGAACAAAAAGGAGGGGGTTTTTAGTGAAGACGATGAAGCGTTCCTGAGAATCTTTGCAAATCACGTCTCCGTCTTCATCGAAATAGCACAACTCCATCGGGCTCGCATCGAGGCATTGGAACAGTCGAAAAAGGAACTGGAGCAGCTCAATAGAGTAAAAAGTAAAGCCCTTGACCATCTCTCTCACGAGCTGAGGACACCGCTCTCTGTGATCCAGGGAAACATCCGGATTTTAAAGCGCAAAACTCAGGCGCAAACCCCTCCTCTTGTAAGAGGAGAGGTCTTTGAATCTTTAGAGAAGAACCTGAGTCGTCTTTCGGCCATTCAGCAAGATACCGATCAGATTATCCGGTCTCACCGGGAATGGGAGAAAGCGCCGCGACTTGCGGAACTCGATGCTCCTGCTTCTATTTCTCCTGAAGCGATCCGACTCTACACGTTTACTGAGCAAATTTTGGAGAATATAAAGAAGCAGGCCCATCATCGGGAGGTTCAAATTTGTTTAGATGGGGAAAAGGATCTCACGCTTCAAATGGACCCAAAGATTCTTGAAGATATTCTGGCAGGACTATTAAAGAACGCCCTGGAGAACACTCCTGATGAAGGAATCATTCGGGTGATATTGGAGCAAAAAAACCAATGGATACAAATCAAGGTGATGGATTTCGGCAGCGGAATAACCCAAGAGAACCAGAGGCATCTTTTCAACGGGCTCTTTCATACACTTGATACCGAGCTCTATACGACCAAAAAGCCTTATGATTTTGGTGCAGGGGGTAAGGGACTCGACCTTCTCCGGATCAAGACCTATGGGCAGCGTTTCGGTTTCGATATCTTCGCAGGAAGCCAGAGATGTACCCATCTTCCGACGGAAAGAGATCTATGCCCCGGAAGGATTTCTGAATGCCCTCATTGCAGAGTCCGAGAAGACTGTCTCGATTCTGGAGGGAGTTCTTTTTGTTTAACCTTTGCCATCGACGGAGATTCATTAATTCTAAAATAGCCCATGGGGATGGTAAGGCACCATGACGGGGGTGAGGGATAATTTTCACAAGCTTATTTTAATATTGACAAAAAAAGGACTTTATGGTGGTGTTAGTTTTGGGGAAAGGGATAAAGGGAGGGTCGGTCAGCAACAATCTTCTAATTCACTACTGTTTTCTACAAACTTTAACTCATTACCAGATGGAGGGATGACAATGCGGCGTTTATGGATGGCTATCTTCATTCTACTCATTTTCATGTTCTGGAACGCTCCTGTCGGGAACGCTCAATTCCGAGAGGCGGGGGTGGAGAAGTTGAGGGTCGCTGTGGATGCCCCCGAATTCACCCTGAAGGAGCTCGGTGGAGGAAAAATTTCTCTCAAAGAGTTGCGAGGGAAGATCATTTTGTTAAACTTTTTTGCCTCGTGGTGACCGAATTGCCAGAGGGAGTCTCCTTCTTTTGTGAAACTTCGTGAAGAGTTCAAGAGTCCCGATCTGGTCCTTCTCAAGGTAGCGACGAAAGAGAAAGAGAAGGATTTGATTAAGTATAAGAAAGAGCATCATATTTCTTTCCCCATCCTCTTTGAGGAGGATGCAGCCGTGGCCACCGCCTATGGCGTCTGGAATCGCCCCCAGACTTTTTTCATCAATCGTGAAGGGAAGATCTTCGGCAGAGCACTGAAGGAAGTGGATTGGACAACAAAGAACATGAAAGAACTTATGGAATATCTTTTGAAGGAGAAAAAATGAATCGAATGAATTTAAAGAAGATATCGTTTTTGCTTTTTATCCTGATCCTTGGATTTTTGGGGACCCGATGCGCCACTCACACCCAGAAAGAAGAAGTTAAAACTTATCCCAAGGATTATGTTCACTCTTTAAGGGAGATTCATCTTGAGAAAGTGTTCCATGAGAATCGGGGCTTAAAAGTTCTGGAAGAGAATGCGACCACAGTCCATGACTACTACCGCGGAGGCGTCCAGGAGAAGGAAGAAGGGGAAAAACTGATTAAAGAAAGTCGATGGGAGGAGGCACGGAACCATCTTGAAAAATCAAATCGGTTCCTGGGGGTCGTCCTCAAATATCTTCCCGAAGATGAGGCTTATCGCAATATCTATGGTGCCCAGGTGGTCATTTTTTTACCCAACCTCTTGATCGCCGACAATAACCTGAAACTGGTCACCGTTTACAAGAATATGGGAAAGGATGATAAAGCGGCTGAGGCGAAAGGAATCGGGCAGCGTTATCTTGCCGAATCTCTAAAGAGTGTCAAAACCGAGTGGGCCTATCAAATCAAGAAGGAGTTCGAGGCTGAATTGCCAAAAAAGTGAAGCCGCCATGAAAGAGAAATGGATTAGGATTTTTTGTCTCATTACGGTTCTCCTGATCCTTGGGACCCCTCCGGGCAGCTTCTCAAAAGAACCCGTCAGGCTCTACTTCTTCTATTCTGAGGAGAGCGGAGGGCTGAAGGTCCAAGAAGAATTCATTACGCCTCTTTCAAAGAAGTATCCCCTTGAGATCCAATCTTTTTCCTTAAACAAATTGGATAATTACGACCTCCTTGGCAAATTCGAAAAAGAATTGAAACAGGAGGATAACGATCTTCCTGTGGTTATTATCGGGAATAAAATCCTGGGGGGAGAGCCTAAGATTCGAAAAGAACTGGAGGGATGGGTCAAATCCTATGCTGAAAAAGGAGGAATGGACTGGCCTTCCCTTCAAGTGAGGAAGACGGAACAGTGGATCCCTCATGCCCCTACCGAGGAGGAAAAACGTTCTCAAACGATTGTATATGGTGCTTTTTTCTATACCCATGGATGCCTTCACTGTGAAGGGGTGAAGGCAGAGTTAGGAAAGTGGGCCTCGAAGGTTCCTGATGTGAGGATCGGAACCTTCGACACGACGAAGGAAGAGAACAAAAGAATGGGTGAGGCCCTTTTTGAGATCTATCGGCTTCCGGAGTCCCGCCGGGGGAATATTGTTCAACTCTATATCGGTGAAGACTACCTTTCCGGAGAGGAATTTCGTCATGAAGATTTCCAAAAGCTGGTCTCAAAATATCAGGGCAAGGGGGCTCCTCCACCCTGGGAGAAAGTGACCCAAGAGGCTTTGATGAAGGGGGATGAGAGGATTATTGATCGGTTCAAAAAATTTAGCCTCTGGGGCGTGTTGATTGCAGGCCTGATCGATGGTCTCAACCCCTGTGCTTTCGCCACGATCGTCTTTCTGGTCTCCTATCTTTCTTTCTTAGGCAAACAAAGCAAAGAAATCCTTACGTACGGTATCGTTTTCACCTTTGGCGTCTTCATTGCTTACATCATAGCCGGAGTGGGCCTCATGGCGGGCCTCCGCCAGTTGAGCGGTTTCCCCATGATTACCAAAGGAATCTATCTCGTCATCGCCCTGTTGGCGTTCGTACTCGGGATAGTAAGCTTTTATGATTATATTCTGTTTCGCCGAGGCCAGATGGCAAAAATGAAGCTTCAGCTTCCCATGGCCCTGAAGAAAAAGATCCATGGAATTATCAGGATACAAACCCGCTCTCCGAAAGCGGGCTTTATAGGGACATTCGCCCTCGGATTCGTCATTGCTGCCACGGAAGTGGTTTGCACCGGGCAGGTGTATCTCCCCACCATCGGATATATCATGAAAGTCCCCGAATTGAGGGTGAATGCCTTTCTAAATCTCGTCCTCTACAACATCATGTTCATCATACCGCTGGTGGGCATTTTTGTGGCGGCCTTTTTCGGAGTGACTTCTGAAAGGATGGCAGTTAAAACAAAAGAACATACTGGGACGGTCAAGCTGTTAACGGCGCTCTTATTCATTGGGTTGGGACTGTTTCTTCTCTTTTTCAGTTAGAACACCACAGAATGGGTGTGTGTCTCATCGCAAGGGGAAAATATGATTCCACAAATCAAAAAAATTCTTTTCGCAACCGATCTCAGCAAAAACTCTGCTTATGCTTTCTTTTATGCGGTCCATCTGGCGAAAAGAGACGAAGCCAAGATTGTGATTTTGCATGCTGTTGAACCGATTGCTCCGATGTTAGTCAGTTTCGAAGATTTCAAACATCAAGTGGCAAAGGACCGCTGGGAGGAGACCGTTAAAAAGTTTAAGGAGCGGATACAGGATATTTCCATAAAGGTGGATACTCAAATGGGCACTTCGTCGGTTGACCTGGTATCCGACATCCTTATTCGGCTGGGGAACCCTGTAGAAGAGATCCTAAAGGCGGTCGAGGAAGAAGATTGCGATGTGATCGTCCTCGGAACCCATGGCAAGGGATTTTTCAAACAGACCTGGCTTGGGAGCGTGTCCAGTTCGGTCCTTGTTCGAACCCAGAAACCAGTATTTGTGATACCGCTGCCATCGAAGACTGCCAACCTTGATTTGAACGGAATGGAGGGTTTTTTATGAATAAGATTTTGATGACGATGATCTTCGTAATTTTTCTTTTCGGCTGTGCAGGGATCCCTGTCCGACGCGCCCTTCAAGAAAATATCAATGTCTCTCCGGGGAGGGTTGAAGGAAATCAATTCACTGGGATTCGATACTCCTTTAATGTCTCCGTCCCTGGCCATTGGAAGGTCACGACAGAATTCCCTGATTTCCTTGAACAACTGGGTTATGACAGGCCTTTTTCGACGGATAAGGAACAG
>Ga0105094_10001478_pt1 | contig 12301 bp, 8 predicted proteins | sample PPLLak1March2015_2_FD_87023 | JGI IMG/M metagenome (GOLD analysis project Ga0105094, IMG submission 87023) | Freshwater sediment microbial communities from Prairie Pothole Lake near Jamestown, North Dakota, USA - PPLs Lake P8 Core (3) Depth... | ecosystem: Environmental > Aquatic > Freshwater >...
TTCGATGATTTCTTCGCGGTTGGAATTGAATTTGTATTTTATGTGCATATCGGAGGTGCCGATACCGGTATGGATACGTTTGTGCTTTGCATATCTGAGCGCTTCGGCGGCCACATCAATATCTTTCTCCACCGAACGTGTGAGGGCACAGATTACCGGTTTCTTAACGGCCTTGGATAGCTCGACAACCGACTGAAAATCACCGGGACTGGAAATGGGGAAGCCCGCCTCGAGTATGTCTATGCCGAGTAGTTCCAGGGCTTTTGCCACTTCAATCTTTTCTACTGTGTTTAACTGGCACCCCGGGACCTGTTCTCCGTCGCGAAGGGTGGTGTCGAAGATGAATAATCTGTCACTCATGGTGTTAATTGTTGGGTTTTTATGTCAGTTTGATTTTTGATGTGCACCTTATTAAAATCAATTAAACTAAAAAAGCCACTCTCTTTTTCGAGAATGGCTCATGGTTATTTTTGTTTCCGTTTATACAAAACCATTCTCACCCGGTCACCTGAAGGATGCCAAGAATGAGGATAAGGCCCAGTATGCTCGGATTTATATTCATGCAATGAAATTGTTTAGCTGCAAATATATTGATAAAAATCATATTTCAAAGCATCCTGACAATTTTTTTATGATACGCTCAGCCAACAACATCCGGGTTGCCTGATTATGGCCAAAGAAGGAACACCTGAATTATTATGCCTTACGGATTATTTTTAGGTGCCATAATGCCAGCAGTTAAGACAACCCAGTTATCTTTGCATAATCATTTGAAAATATAATCATCATGATCAGGAAGGTATTATTGCTGGTTGGTTTACTGCTCCTCATTTCCCCATTAACACATGCGGTGGAATTGACCGGAGCTCTGGGGACACACGACCCGTCGCGCATAATGAAGGATAGTACGAAGTACTGGTTTTACATGACCGGAAATGGTATTCCCATGTCCTTTTCGGATAACCTCACAAGCTGGAGAATGACAATCTATACAGTATTCCCGGCGGGTACCTGGCCAGCCTGGGTAAATACCGCAGTGCCTGGTTTTGGCGGCAATTTCTGGGCCCCTGATCTGATTTATATGAATAATGCCTATTATTGTTACTATTCCTGTTCAACCTGGGGTTCGTCCCGGTCGGCCATCGGTGTTGCCCGGTCTCCCTCGTTGAACAAGCCGGAATGGACTGATCTGGGCATGGTGGTTTCGTCAGACGGAACATCAACTGCCATTAATGCCATTGATCCGGGTCTTTTCAAAGACGATGACGGTAAATTTTATATGGTCTATGGCTCCTGGTTCGGAGGCATTGGAATGGTTGAAATTGATTCCGTTACAGGATTGGCAACGAGCGCTACCACTCACCTGTATGGAGGAAGTCACCAGGCCATGGAAGCTGCAAACCTGATAAAAGAAGGAAGTAATTATTACCTGATTGTTAACCGGGGGACCTGCTGCGATGGCGTCAACAGCACCTATTATATAACGGCAGGCATATCGGAGAACGTAATGGGCCCTTATATCAGCTTTAGAACCATATTGGCAACCGATGGAAAATATATAGGGCCGGGACACTTCAGCCCCCTGCATGACAGCTGTGCCACCTATGCTTCTATTCATTATTATGACAGAACGGCAAACGGTACCTCCAAGCTGGACATCCTGAGATTGTCGTTTGCAGATAGCTATCCTGTTCTCACCCGCGATTTCACTTTTGCGAATTGTGGGGCGACATGGATTGAGGACTATTCAGCGGACGGGAGCCGTCCTGATCTGAATGTTTTTCCCAATCCTGCAGAAAATAATCAGTTTTCAATAACCATTCCCGAGGAATTCAGGGACGAAAATATAACCGTAGAAGTTTATAGTATAGACGGAAGGCAATTACTTAAAAATGATTATACCGGCATTCAGACTGTGCCGGTAACTATGTCACCGGGAAAGGGAATATACATGGTGCATGTGAATAACGGCAAAATAGCTTATACACAAAAGGTGGTTGTGCAATAAGACCGGGAATCAAATACCTGAGTGAGAAGGAAGCATCGAATCATGCTGCTGTTGACTCTCACTCTGCTTCCAGCGCAGCAACCAGCTCTTCGCTCATTTCGAGATTGTGGTATACATTCTGCACTTCATCGATCTCTTCAAACTCCTCGACCAGGCGAAGCACTTTCCGGGCAGAATCAATATCCAGCTTTTTGGTTTCAATGGCAATACGCTGCAATTCTGCATTTTCCACTTTGACATGCATTTCTTCCAGCTTTTTGTGCACCTTGCCAAATGCTTCCACCGCTGTGGTTATTATAAATGTATCTTCATGCAGGTCAATATCTTCAACGCCGGCGTCGATCATTTCCAGTTCGAAGGTTTCAGGGTCGAGATTGTCCCTGGAAACGGTAAAGATGCCCTTGCGGTGAAAAATAAACCGGAGGGATCCGTTGGTTCCCAGTGTTCCGCCTCGCTTATTATAGATAGCCCGGATATTGCTGACGGTTCGCTGAGCGTTATCCGTAAGGCATTCAATGAATATGGCGATTCCACCCGAGGCATATCCTTCATAGCTAACCTCCTGAAGATTGCCGGCCTCGCTGCTGGCTTTGTTTATGGCACGTTCCACGTTGTCCTTGGGCATATTGGCCCCCTTGGCATTCTGAATGGCCAGCCGGAGGCGCGGGTTCCCTTCGGCACTTGCCCCTCCTTCTTTTACGGCCATCTGAATCTCTTTGACAATCCTCGAAAATATTTTTCCTCTTTTGGCATCCAGCGCTCCTTTTTTGCGCTTGATGGTTGACCATTTGCTGTGACCGGACATATAGTTTAGATTTTGGTTATTATCGTTATTGTTTAATTAGAGCCAGGAACCAAGAGCCAAGAATCAAGATTTACAGACCTGCCTGCTGTAGCGGCAGCGCAGGCAGGTTTACAGATTAACAGTTTGACAGATTTGCTGAATGCTGAATTCCTAAATAGCCAACCCCTAAACTGCTAAACCGCTATACTCCAAATCAACAAATCAACAATTAAATTTGTTATAAAGGTATAAAATAGTTTTTTTTCAGGAAATATGTAATTAAATTACTGATGAAATAAAAATATCCGTTGTTTGTTTAGGGTTTTGTCCGGCTGAAATGTCTTTTTATTAGAATCAAGAATCAAGAATCAAGAATCAAGAACCAGGAACCAAGATTTAAAGACCTGCCTGCCGTAGCGGCAGCGCAGGCAGGTTGACAGATTAACAGATTAACTGAATGGTAAATTCCTAAATAGCTAACCCCTAAATTGCTAAACAGCTAAACCGCTAAGCGCCAAATCATCAAATCATCAAATCAATAAATCAACCAATACTTCCAGATGGCAGCTTCAAGGCAACTCAAATATAGTCTTTTAATCCTGACTGCTGGTTGGCTGTTTCTTGGAATGGCCGATGAAGACACCAGGCATACGCGCATCAGGGAGGCCTTATTCAATTATTCGGCCAGGTTTCCGCAGCAAAAGGCTTACCTGCATCTTGACAAAGCTTACTATTATGCGGGCGGTACCTTATGGTTTAAAGCCTACCTGGTGGATGGCATGTTTCACAGGCCGGATTCTTTCACTACCAACCTGTATGTTGAGCTGATAACTCCGGCAGGAACGCAAGCGCGTATCATCAGGACCCGGATGGAAAATGGATTTGGTTTTGGTGATTTCAGCCTCTCGGACACCCTGCCCGAAGGCCTTTACCAGATCAGGGCATACACAAACTGGATGCAAAACTTTCATCCGGATTATTTCTTTTCAAAAAACATACAGATCTTAAATCCGGATTATAAAAAACGCATATCGCCTCAGCAGGCCAGGAAGAACCTGAAGACCATCAACAAGCAGGAACAGGAGATGGTTTATTCCGATATTGATGTACAGTTTTTTCCTGAAGGCGGTGACCTGGTAGAAGGGCTGGAAAGTGTTGTGGCCTTTAAAGCCATCAACAAATCAGGCTATGGCATATCCATTCAGGGCAACGTGGTTGACAACGATAAAAACCAGGTGGCATCGATCGTCACCCGGCATGACGGGATGGGAAGTTTCAGCCTTACACCTCAGCCGGGGAAAAAATACGTTGCCATAGTTACGAACAACCGTAAGGAATACCGGTTTAACCTGCCCGGGCAGATGGAAAATGGCATAAGCCTGAGGATCGATGAACAGAACCGGGACATCCGGTTGTTGCTCAGTTCAAACAGGCCACCCACCAATGACCGGGTAGCCAATGAAGTCATGATAACCGGACAGGTCAGGGGACAGATGTGTTATCAGTCAACCGTAAACCTGGCTGAGGGACCTGTTACGGTAGCGGTCAGTAAAAGCCTCTTTCCAACAGGTATTGTGCAGTTCACGTTGTTTTCAGGACGGATGGTCCCCCTGGCTGAGCGGCTTGTTTTTGTCAATCATCACGATTTCATTAACATTAACCTGCATGTCTATGATACCATAACGGAACAGAATGAACGGCTGGTTTGCATGTCCCTAAACACCAGCGATAAATTCTCGGATGGAATAAAATCCAATATCTCTGTTGCTGTTATGTACGATAATGAAGAAGAAAGGGAAATGCCGGATAATATTCTGAGCCACCTCCTGATAACTTCAGACCTGAGAGGTTATATCGGACATCCGGAGTACTATCTGCGTAATGCCGGTACCCGAACCTCAGAAGAGACGGACCTGCTGATGCTGACCCATGGCTGGAGAAAATTTGACTGGACTGAAATACTGGCAAATGATTACCCGAAAGTCAGGTTTGTTGAAGAGAAGGGGATCACCATTGCCGGAATTATCACCTCCGAATTGTTTTCAATACCCTTAAAAAACTGCAAGGTAAAGCTTTCGGTTTCAGAGGAATTTAATGATATTTTTATCCAGCAAACCGATAAGCGGGGCATGTTCAAATTCGAGAATATGTCCTACTATGATACCATGAACGTTAAGATTGAGGCATGGCGGGCTTCGGGGAAAAGAAACCTGGTCATCCTTGTCCCCGATGACAGTTTTGCTGAAGTCACCAAGCAGCAGGGCGAAAATATTCTCACCATCGTTTCGGAACGGGACAAAAAAGCATACAGAAAGGAACAATACGTGAGAAACAAGATAGCCTATGATGAGCAGCAGCGTCGGATGGCCAGTGCAGACAGCAATAAATTGCACGGGATACATGGAGAACCTGATGCGGTTATACGTTCGGAGGATATACCAAGTGGTTATTCTAAGGCACTGCAGGCATTACAGGGCAGGGTACCCGGCGTGGTTGTAAGCGGGAACAGTGTAACCATAAGGGGAGTGAGCACTTTCTATGGCAATTCACAGCCGCTCTATCTGGTCGACGGTGTCCCTGTGAACGATGTGTCGTCTGTGCTCAGCATTCCGGTTGAAGATATTGACAGAATTGAGATCATCAAGGGGCCCAATGCTGCTATTTATGGAAGCAGGGGAGGGAACGGGGTGATCGCCATTTTTACAAAAAGAGGGATTTTTATGAAAAAGGGCATTTTGGAATTTCAAATGCTGGGATACCAATGGCCCCGGAAATTCTATCAGCCTGCATTTACTTCGGCCGAACCTCCTGATGATCTGGAGACGATAGGCTGGTTCCCTGTTGTGGTTACCAGTGAAGCAGGTAATGCCAGGTTAATTTTCAGAAAACCAGCCATAGAAGGAAATTTGCGCATCGTTATTGAAGGAGTTTCTTATGAAGGGCAGGCAGGGTATGCAAATGTGGTTGTGGAGAATAATTAGTACTTTCTCTTATTTTTATCCACCATGGGAACAAAGCGCACCGGCAAAACAGCCTGCTGTATAAGCCTCCCCTTTTTCTTTACCAGCAAGATCAATTCCTGGTAGTTGGTCTCTCCAACGGGAATGATCATTTTACCTCCTTCAACCAGTTGTTCTTTCAGCGGATCGGGCACGTGGGTAGGTGCACAGGTGACAATAATGGCATCGAAAGGAGCATATTCAGCCCATCCCTGATAACCATCCCCTATTTTAACGAATACATTATCATAGCGAAGCACTTTTAGCAGTGCCTTCGCCTTCGAACCCAGTTCTTCAACAATTTCTATGGAAAAAACCGAATCGCATAGTTCCGCGAGCACGGCAGCCTGATAGCCTGATCCGGTACCAATTTCCAGCACTTTTGAACCCGGATCAAGTTTCAGGGCTTCCGTCATAAAAGCCACGATATAAGGTTGTGAGATCGTCTGGTTATAGCCAACGGGAAGAGGCTGATCTTCATAGGCATAAGAAGCAAGTTCAGCCGGCACAAACAGGTGCCGTTCCACCTTGCGCATGGCATCCAGTATACGATCATCCGTTACTCCTCTTGCCTCGATCTGCCATTTCACCATCTGTTCCCGTTGCTTTTCGAATTCCTTGTTAGCCTGCGGATTTCCGGTGCAATGAATGAAAAGCAAAAAAACCAGCAACAGCGGTGTGACATTTGAATATTTTGGGGTATGCCCGAAATTCATTTTCATATGATCTTTTTTTCTCCGGCTCATTATCAGAAAACAAGATGCTTCATACCGACGAAGTACTGGGAATCTCATCGGGGGACTATATTTTGTGCCCTTAAAACTTCACAAATAATATGCCAAATCAGGTTCGTCAGGGCAATTCCTGATTCATGCATCAGATCTCAATGATGAAAGTAATATGCTGATGGGTCTCATTTCCAAGTTTATCCACTGCCCTGATGTTGAGATTGTAATTACCTCCGGCAGTAAAGCTTCCGATTGGTGCCAGGTATTTTTTTTCAGGGGCTCCGTTCAATGAATAGTACAAGGCATCATATCCTGTCCTGTCATCGGTGCAGGACAAAAATACGACCGTATGGCCGGGATACACTTCCAATGTGTTTCCTTCGATGATCCTTTTGTCGACCGGCCGGATACTGAAATGTACTGAAACAGCGGGTCCGGTATTATCGGTTATGACATCAAATTCAGTATAGCTGGTGTTTTCAACGTTATCATAGCCGGTCGCACGGATCTTATGCCTTCCTTCGTTTTCCAGCCTGAAGGCAAGTCTGTAAGGCGTTGGTGTTGAACCGTCAACCGCATATTCAACACGATTGACTCCCGATTCACTGTCTGACGCCTTCAGCAGGATGCCGGTCTTAGCATTTATGAATACCGTATCACGCATTTTAAAGGTTGGCCCGGTAAATGAATGATTAAGAGTGGGGCCTGAAAGATCAATATAAGGGATGGTAAAGGCTTCCCCTTTCTCGAGGCTTTCCGTGCGGTTCCCCACATTATCCACCGCATATGCTTTGAGCAGCAGATCTCCCTTAACATCAGCCAGGTAAAATGGCTTTTCATAACGCACGTAGTCAGCATTGTTGACCGAATAAAAGACTTCTTTGATGCCGGCCTTGTTGTCAAAGGCAGTGATCTTAATCTGGTTTTTTCCGGAAGCATATTCTTTACCGCCTGCGGAGAAGCTTTGCCCGATAAGTTCCTGCACCATCACCGGCGGGGTCTTGTCAACATAAAAAGCAAAAGTTTTTTCAGTTTCCCGGTTTCCTGTCAGGTCAACAGCATAATACGAAAGAGTATGCTCTCCCTGGGCAACCGCACTGCCTGACAGCGGCAACTGATAATTGCGCCAGTCCGTGCTGTCAGTCCTGAAAAATATTTTGTCTGTGCCCATCCCCTTATCTTCGGCCTTTAATACGATTTTTGACCGGCCGGAGATGACATTCTCAAAACGGTCTCCGGTTATTTCAAGCAAGGTAAGGGGTGCTGACAGGTCAAGTACGATACTGATCTCACGGGGTGTCTCAGCATTGCCTACATGGTCGGCAGCATAATATCTGATGGTGTATTCACGCTCCTGCTGCAGATTTAAGGGTGCAGAAAAAACAGTATACGAAGCACCATCCATGGAATAATATATATTTTCCACTCCCGAAATCTCATCCACTGCATTCAGGGATACTTCAGCAGTCCCTTTGATGTAAGTCTTCCCACTTCTTTTGAAGGTTTCTTTTGTATTATATGCAAGGCTGGTTGACGGAGGCTTGCTGTCGGCATATACTTCATAGACAATGTCCTGCTTCGGGAAAACGGTTTCTTTGGTCACCGTATCAACGGCCCATGGTGAACGGATGGAATTATATCCTTCCTGGTCAAGGTACATGGGATTGGCGTAACCCGGTGTTGTTTCACTGTTCAGCAAATATGATTTATCCTGTTTTTCAGGGGATGCTGAAAGGCGAAGGTAAACGGGCAGGGCTTTGTTGATATATATTTTCCCTTCCGGAGAGACATAGACTTTTTTTACATGCTGCATGGGCTCCTGGGCTTTGAGGCCAAAGCATATGCAGGAAAAAAGCAGGATCAGTGTCGTAACCTTTTTCATGGCGAAGTTATTATATCAATATTTGCTTCTCCCTGACAAGAATGATCTTTCAGGGATTATACAGACAGCAGACACTTAGCCAAAATAAGGGAAAAAATAACGAAAATCAATGGATAATAACGAAAACTTATGAAACGTGTTACTCCACTTTTGCCCACGCCCTATTTGTAATATTTTTCGCTGTTGTTATGGTGCTTAAATCCGTATAGATCTCACCATCATTGCCTGAATAATGACTGTGGCCGATAAGGGTCAGTTCAGCAGAAGGACTGTTAATGGCCCGGTCAATCCGGGCTTTATACACAAGTGCCGGCTGGCACGATGTCTTATAGTCCTCATCACCGGGGTATTTGTTGTTGGTCCAGTATTCATTCCAATCCCAGCTCTGGTTGATCTCAAAATATACATCAAAAACGGGCGGAGCGTTTCGGGACAAACGGCTGATGATCACAAAATCTCCCGGCGGGGTTGCCCCGGTTACGGCATCGGGAAGCGCGGTGCTGACGGTAGGAATATAATAGCCATCGTCTTCCCTGACACCCCGGCTGTATGACCAGACTGGCAGCGTCGCAGGCCTGCGGATGGGCCCCGGCAGCCATTTACCGGTTGATTTATCGCCATGGCCGTAAATACCCTTTGCAATGGATTCAGCCACATACAAAGTCTGCAGGTAATTTCCGGCTGTGTCTTCAATCCATAAAGCCATGAGCGGATGATTAAAGCTTTCGCCTTTTTCGAAATGAAAAACAAGATTTGCTCCTGTTTCTTCCGGATTGGTAACCAGGGTATCCGGTTTTTCGGGTATGGCTGCCACGCGTGATGAACGGCATGAATGAACCGACATCGTCGATATGATGAGGAGCAGAGAAAGAGTAACGAAAGTTGCTGATATTATTCTTGTTTTCATGGATAAGGCAATTTTTAAAATTCAACAATGATACCAACGGTGGGCAATACGGTACCCGAACCGTCCGACGGAATAGTTGTAAGCCTGTAGCGTTCAATCCCGTATTCATCAAGATAGGGATCGTTTTCAACAGGACTTCCGTTTAAGGTTGCTTCCCTAACCAGATTATCCGGTGTTTCCGATTTAAAATTATATACGTTCTGAACATCTACGTAAAAGTTCAACGACCATTTTTTAAAGAAATACTGTTTATCGATCCTCAGGTCAAGCTGATGGGCCGGCCCCAGGCGTTCCTCATTGAAGGCTGAGAAATCGAGGTAAGCCCTGCCCCGGGCATCCCATGCCGATTTAATGGAGGATTTGTCATCATCATATACCGTATAGGGTGCACCCCCGAGGAACCTCCACTTGCCGCCCAGGAACCAGTTGTGTTTGAACTTCCGGGTAGCGGTGAGGATGAGTATGTGCCGGTTGTCCCATGACGTTGAAGTGTATGTGTCGAGCAGCTCCAGGTTTTTGTCGAGGTCACGGGACTGGCTGATAACATAGGTATAGGACAGGATGGCATTAAAACCCAGGAGGTCTTTTGATTTTGCATAGACCTCAAAACCGTAAGTCCTGCCTTTCGAAACGGATTTCAGGGGTTCATCGCCGAAGGTGCCGAAGTCTCCTCCCTTGCTGGCCAGGGATATGGAATCGAGCAGTGAAAAAGGATAGTTGTCATACAGTTTGTAGAATCCCTCAACCGATACGATGGAGTTATCTGAGGGCCTGAGCTCAATACCTCCCACAATGTGATCGGCCCGGATAAAGGTAATGCCGTTTTCCTTGTTTTCAAGGGTTCCGGCCGCATTGCGATATCCGAGCGTAGTATAGGGAGGACGCTGATAAAAGCGCCCGCTGTTAAAATTCAGCGAAATCATGTCGTTCAGCCTGTAGGACGCGGAAAACCTGGGTGAAAAGTGCTTCAGCGGATTGGCCATTTCAGATGAATAAGCGCTTCCGTCGAGCCTGATGCCCAGTGACAAAGTAAGTTTGCGGTTAATGAATGCCCGGCTTACCTGGGAGAAAACGCCATAGTTGGTTGTGTTCAGCTCTGAGTCGTAATACAATTCAGATGAAGTATCATCGATGAACAATAACCGGGAGGTCTCATTGGTATATTGAGCATATTCAAAGTTTACACCGGAAACGATCTTGTAACCTGATTCGGTGCGGGTAAAATGCTCAAACCTGAATTTGTTTTCGGCTTCCGTTGATGCATAATCAAATGTCCTGGGCAGTTCAGGGTCATTCAGCAGATTTTTATAGGAAACATTGTTCAGATAGTTGCGGCTTACCACCAGGGTATTGAATCCCCTTTCACGGTAATGTTTGTATACAGCTCCCATAGCATAATTCCATTGCTCATTCACAGGCAGATATTCCAGTATATATCGTTGTGCAGCTGTTTCATTGGCCTTCAGGTTCAGGGAAGAATTGTCGATGGCGCCAATACCGATTAATGAGATCTCATTTTTTTCATTGATCCGACTTTTTACCTTGAACTGGAAGTCACTGTAAGTAGGAAGAAAAGGAAGCTTCAGGGCGGTAAAGAGGAGTTGCAGATAGGAACGCCGGGCAGAAACGATAAAGCTGGTGTTCTCACCAAGGGGTCCGTCGAGTGTAAGGGCAAGGTCGGATGCGCCAACCGAGCCTTTGAACCTGATCTTCTCCTTGTTCCCGTCTACCTGGCTGAAATCGAAGACCGAGCTTAGCGCATTTCCCCTGTTGGAAGGGAATGCACCGGAATAGTATTCGACTTCGCGCAGAAAATCGACGTTGATGATTCCCGCCGGGCCTCCGGATGACCCCTGTGTGGAAAAATGATTGAGGTTGGGTATTTCAATGCCGTCGAGGTAAAACCGGTTTTCACTCGGCCCTCCGCCACGGACGATGAGGTCGTTGCGGAAGGAAACGGTTGAGCTGACACCGGGAAAGGACTGGATCACTTTGGATATATCACGGTTGCCGCCGGGATTTTTTTCAATTTCCGATATCTCTATTATTCTGAGGGAAACCGGGCTTTCTTCCTGTTTCCTGAAAGGGGATGCCTTCACCGTTACGGCTGAAAGCTCGATATTGGCTTCCTGCATCGGAATGTCAATGAAGATCTTTTTTGCATTGGTCAGCTGATACTCTTCCGTAATAGCGGGTTCGAAACCGACCGAGGAAGACTGCAGCCTGATAAATCCGGGCTCTATGCCGGTAAACAGAAATTTACCGTCCATATCGCTTATGGAGCCGATGGAAGTCCCGTAAATAATGATGCTGGCAAAGGGAATAGGCTCGTTATTCCCGGCATTGAATATTCTTCCCTCGATGACGGCCCGGCTTTCCTGTTGAGAATATGTCAGCGGACTGAGGAGTAATGATGCAATCAGCAAGATAATCGTTGTAGTTCTCACATTTATCCGATTTATGTTTGATGAATTAACAGGATAGCAGATTTTTTGTTCAGTATTTTGTTTAAAAAAATAAACAAAATCTATTTACGGGAATTTTCTATGTTACTTCTCCTGTATTATCCCGGTTAGTGTTTCAATTTCGGCGTGGAAGTCAATATGGGAATATTGTGCTGACAGGCGGTTCATGGAATTGATGGTGGATTGCAGGAAATCCTTATAGGCAGGATCCTGTGGGTTGACAGGCCTGTGACCGGCGGCTTTCACCAGTGATTGAATTTCTTTCATCAGGGGCAGGGTCCCTTCATCCAGATACGCATCCACGAATCTGTTCCAGGTATATTCAATACCTGATTCGGAAGGGTGCAGCATGTCGGAAGCATAAAACCGGTAGTCCCGCAATTCATCCATAAAAATCTCATAGGCAGGAAAATATTTTACGCCGGGGTGTTGCTCAGCTAATTTGTCAATGGCGTAGTGCAGGATGGATTTGCTTTTCTGATTGTTGACGGCGCCATCCTTCCAGTGTCTGACCGGGCTCAGGGTAAA
>Ga0105094_10001480_pt1 | contig 12289 bp, 8 predicted proteins | sample PPLLak1March2015_2_FD_87023 | JGI IMG/M metagenome (GOLD analysis project Ga0105094, IMG submission 87023) | Freshwater sediment microbial communities from Prairie Pothole Lake near Jamestown, North Dakota, USA - PPLs Lake P8 Core (3) Depth... | ecosystem: Environmental > Aquatic > Freshwater >...
TAACGACTCTTGTTTACCTTGTCTATGTCGTCGGGATCTTCATGGGGCCCACTTCCGGTCGAATCAGTAACCGCTTTGGAAGCGGTAACACGTTGCTCGGAGGGACTGTTATTTTAGGGGGATCTTTGGCTCTTATCCTGATACCTGCGCTCGCTGCAGTCGTATTGGGGCTCCTTGGAATTTGTGCCGGTTTTTTCACGATTCATGCAGCGGCCGTTGGATCTCTCAACCGGAAGTTGTCCAGAGGACATGGCCGCGCAAACGCCCTGTATGTGCTCTTTTACTATACGGGAGGCTGGCTTGGAATCACAGCAACAGGATTTGCTTATCGGCTGGGCGGCTGGAGTGCCGTGGTATATTCTGGATTATTCCTTTTGATCATTCCCTTGGTCGCAGGCATGGGGGAGTGGAAGATTGCCAACCGCCGAGAAGCGGCCTCAACCTGACAATCAACCACGCATTTCTTACATCCGGCCTTTTTCTTTCAAAAGGCGAACCATCAAATCCTTGTAAGTCTTTGGCGGGATGATCTTCTTCTCCCTCTCGACCAGCTTCATCGCACCGCTCGGGCAGAAGCGGGCGCAGACCCCGCACCCCAGGCAGAACTCCTCATCAACCACAGGGGTGTCGTCTTCCATCTTGATCGCTTTGATCTGGCAATGATTCATACACTCTTCGCATCCGTTACAGTCTTCGCGATCAAGCTTGGCAATATAATTCGTGGTGGTGACCGCGTGTTTCAGATGGTGGTGAGTGATCCCTTCCAGGAAACCGCAACAACATCCGCAGCAGTTGCAGATGAAGGTGGTCTGGTCTTGAACATTGTCTCCAACGTGAACCAGCCCGTAATCCTCTGCCTTTTTAAGCGTATCCAGCATCTCACTCACAGAGGCCCTCCTCGCAAACTCATGCTCCACCAAGAAGTCGGAGGCCACGCCCAGGCTCATGCAGATATTCTCGATCGGCGCCGAACAGTTTTCGCCCAGATGCCATGTCTCGTGCCGGCAATAACATCTTCCCACGCTTCCCCGTCCTGCCGCCTTAATTTGTTCCTCGGCTTCATCGAATCGAAGGATATCGCTTCTCACCTTTGGAAGAACGCCACCATAGACGTAGGCCCGTCCCCGGGTCGTTCCGGGTGCAAAGAACTCCCGGACAAATTCCGGTGTATTCCTGTAGCTGTGCATGAGCTCTGCCAGGCGCTTCATTGGCAGAGATTCGTCAATTCGCATAAAGGTCATTTCAAAAAATCCGGTCAAACCGGGAGAGAGAAGATATCGAACCTTTCCGATCTTTGCCGAAGTGACGACCAAGCCCTTTTTCATCATACCTTTTAAGATCGTCTCCAGTTCCCCTCTGTCGATTCCCGTTGCATTTTGAACCTCTTCGATGGTCACGAGTCCGGGGGGAAATTTTGCCCCTACCTCCGCCTCCTTCTGTGAGAAAAGGATGGATAAGATCTCATAGGCAGAGGCATGTTCGGGAAGCCCAACCGGATTCTGGTGGAGTCTCTTTTGCAACTGCCTTAAGATGTCTTCTTTTCCTGCAATGTGTCCCATGGTGTCCTCCTTTTAATGAAATCCGAGGAAAGAAGTAGCGCCCTCATTCATGGGGGCGAATTCCAAACCTTCTCGTCGGCAGTAAATGCCGACGCTACCTCTTTTGGTATTTGATATTCCTTAGTAACCTTTTTGACAGTCAACCAGACCGATCATGGATTCTCCCTTGACCCATCTGTCGTAGTTTCTGACAAACTCCTCACAGATTTCCTCTGGCATATTGATCCCCGAAACATGAGGAGTGACGATCACATTCTCAAGACCCCAGAGCTCGCTCTCCTTGGGAAGAGGTTCATCTTCAAAGACGTCGAGAACGGCCCTGATCCTTTTCGTCCTGAGGACATTTAGAAGCGCTCTTTCGTCGATTGTTTTTCCTCTTCCGATATTGAAGAGAACAGCTCCCTCTTTCATCAAACCGAGTTCTTTTTCTCCGAGGAGATGGAAGGTCTCTGGAGTGAGCGGAAGGGCCACGACGAGGGTGTCGACCTGGGGCATGACCTTTATCAATTCTTCCGGTCCCATCACCTGATCCACATGCTCGACCGGTCCGGGAGTTCGCTTCACTCCTAAAATCTCCATCCCGAACTGTTTCCCGCATCTGGCAATTGTTTTTCCCACGGAACCCAAACCCAAGAGCCCCATCGTCTTTCCCTGAAGGCGACCGGGCCGGGCCTGCCTCCAAATCTTGCGCCTCTGATCTTTGAAATATTTTGATAGGTCCCGAGTGAAATAGAGAAGATAAGCGAAGACATATTCCGCCATCATCTCGCCATAAATCGTCGTCTTGGTGAGGATCGCAGATTCAGGAAAGGAGGGGTTCTTCACGAGATTCTCGTTTCCCGCTGCAGTGGAAAAGAACCACTTCAACCTTTTTGCCTTCTTTAAGAGATCATCCGGAATCTGCCAGGAGAAAAGAATTTCAACCTCCCCGATCATACCCAAGGCTTCCTGCGGGCGTTCCGCAGAATGGATGCTCAACAAAGGCAATTTCTTCGAAAGGATGTCTTTATATATTTTCGAATCGGAATGATAGATCAGAACTCGATGGGACATAAATTCTTAAACCAAAAAACGAGATCCCGAATCAAGTTCGGGATGACAAAACATAAGAGGAAATTGACTGGGTTGCCTTTCTTTATATCCCAGAAGGAAAGAAAAAATCAACGGAAGGTTGCCAAGCGGATCAGAGATGTCCTATGATTTTCTATCTTTTGGGGGTCTTGGATCAAAGTATATTACAAGGAGAAACCAATGATCAAACCCTGGCCATGCATTCGATCTCGACCCCAAGGATCCTTTCGCGTCTTTTCCATCCGAACAGACACGGCCATCTCTCCCCGGACCGGGATGGAACATGACTTTCATATCATTGAATCCGGAGAATGGGTCAACATCATCCCCCTGGCTCCTGATCGTCGAGTGGTGATGGTGAGGCAATACCGCCATGGCTCCAGAACGGTGACCCTTGAGATACCCGGAGGATTGGCTGATTCTGGAGATGCTCCTGAAGAAGCGGCAGCCCGGGAGCTGTTGGAAGAGACAGGTTACCGAGCGGAACGGTGGACGAAAATCGGCGTGGTCAATCCAAACCCGGCCATCTTTAATAACCGCTGCTATACTTTTTTGGCCCAAAACATTCAGAAGGTCTCGGACCTGATTCCCGATCAGACCGAAGACATCGAGGTCGTGCTCGTTCCCCTCGTAGATATCCCGGAACTGATCCGAACGGGGGAGATTGACCATGCTATTGTTATCGCAGCATTTTCCATGTATTTTCTCCGGACAGATTCCTGAGGATGGTATCAAACGATTCTATAAAGTTTATTTTCTTGACAAATCATTTTCTGTTTGTTATTTGGACTTTTATCATACCAGTCTATGATTCCCTTTCAGCCCGTAAAAAACCGGAAAAATCTCAGAACGGATCGCCCGGCAGATCAAAGACACCATTCTGAACGCCGCGACGAAGTCCGGGGACCGTCTGCCTCCTGAGCGTGAACACGTGGAATAGTTCCGGCAAGCCGCACCTCCATCCGGGAGGCCCTTAAGAACCGCGAGGCCTCTGGATGGCCATTTCTTTAGGGCATGGGATTGGGAGCCATCGTGAGGAGATAGACCTATGGTAGCGAGTGCCGAGCTTTTGGGCGAAGTGGTGAAAACGGATGTGTTAGTAGTCGGGGGCGGGTTAGCCGGCAACAACGCAGCGATCGGAGCTCTCGAAAAAGGCCTCAGAGTCTTAATCGCTGACAAGAGCTCGATTGATCGGTGCGGAGCCATTGCCGGCGGGGTGGACCATTTCATGGCTTACCTTGGCACCGACACCTGGGATACCAGGGAGGCCTATCTCGAATGGGTGGGCAAGATTGCCCGGGGAACGGTGAACTTGAGCGTGCAAAATGCGGTCTTCTGCAGAGAATTGAATGCAGCCATCGACCGGATGGAAAGAATAGGATGCACGCTGAAGCAGACCGATGGGACATATTATCGGACAATCTCCATGGGCCAGCCAGGGCCGTATTTCATCAACTTTAACGGCAAGCAATTGAAGCCCTTGCTCGCCCGGGAGGCCAGACGCCTCGGTGTCCAGACCTTGGAGAAATGCGCCATTTCCGGACTACTGACCCACGACGGGAGGGTGACCGGCGCGGTCGGGTTCAATATCAGGACAGGGACGTTCTATACGATCACAGCAAAAGCCGTCCTTCTCGCAACGGGAAACACCAACCGCATCTTCGAAAATCCCACAGGCCTTCCCTTCAATACCTGGCAGTGCCCCGCCAATACAGGAGCTGCCCAGGCCATGGCCTACGAGGCAGGGGCAAAGCTCGCCAACATGGAGATCGTACGAATCACCCTTGTCCCGAGAGGGTTCAGCGCCGCCGGGCTCAATGCTCTGACAGGAATGGGTGGAAGAATTGTAAATGCAGCGGGTGAGGAATTCATGTCTAGGGTCCATCCCGCAGGAGTCAGGGCGCCCCGTTTCAAGCTCGTCCAAGCGGTGATGAAGGAGATTGCCGAAGGACGCGGCCCGGTCTATGTGGACTGCCGTCACCTTTCTGTCAGCGAGATGACCCATCTCAAGAAGACCCTGGGATACGACAAAGACACCCTGCCCGACTTCATCGAACAGAAGGGGATCGATCTGGCAAAAGAACCTCTCGAAATCATGCCTTCAGAAGGGATGCAGGGAGGGTCATCGGAAGTCAACAGCAGCGGAATCATGATTGATGAGAATACGGCCTCCACGGTTCCCGGGCTCTTTGCGGCGGGTGACTGTTCCGATCAGATGCGCTGCGTTCATATCTGCACAACGGGTGGCTACCTGGCCGGAAAGATGGCTGCGGAATATGCCAAGTCTCTTGAAAAGATCCCCAAAGTGAAAATGTCCCAAGTCACCCAGCTCAAGAAAAAGACATTTGCCCCTCTCCAGGCGTCCGGAACAACGTCGCACCGCCAGTTTGAGGACACGATGCGAAAGATGCTGTGGCAGAATGCCGGGCCCGCTCGTAACGAAAAAAGCCTGACGGTCGCTCTGGAAAAATTGGAGGAATTGGGAACATACCTGAAGGACATCGGAGCCCGGAACTACCACGAACTGACCCGCGTCCTTGAGACAGAACAAATCTGGCTGGTCGCAAAGATGATGTGCACCGCTTCGTTGGCCCGAAAGGAGACCCGGTTCGGGGTCTACCATTGTCGTACCGACTACCCGGAAACGAAGCCGGAGTATGATGGGCAGATCGTCTTGTGGAAAACAGATCAAGGAATCGAGACCGAGTTCAAAAAGCTGAATTACGATGTCATTCCATCCCCGTGACGGGAAAATAGGAGAGGGAGGAGCAAACCATGCCCCCTGTGATCGACTTGAAAAAGTGCAAGAAATGCGGAACCTGCGACTCGCATTGCCCCCTGGACGTGATCCATTTTGACAAGAGAAAGAAGCTTCCGACGGTCAAGTATCCGGAGGAGTGCTGGCACTGCGGCTCTTGTCGTTTGGACTGCCCGACGGAAGCCATCACCATCCGTTTTGGGCCTGAAATGCTCTGTCTCTAAAATTTTCTTGCTGTGCATAAGGATCAAGGATAAACAGAAGAGAGGGTCCAAATCCCGCACTAAACACCTATTCACACAAAGGAGGAACAATATGAGAAAAAAGGGGATCGCACTACTGATGATGAGTTTCATGTTTGTTGTCATTTCCCTATCCTTTCACGAATCAGCACAGGCGCAGGTCACCCAGCTCTCCATGGGGACCGCGACGGTGGGAGGCATCTTCTATAATATCGGAATGCCGGTGGCCCAATGTGTGAACAAGGCGGCAGTTGGATTTAATATTACAGCTGAAGTTACGGAGGGCACCACCGAAAATCTTCGTTTGCTGGGTCAGAAGAAGATGCAACTAGCTGTGATCACGCCCCAAATCGGTTATTTGGCCATGAAAGGAATGCAGATGTTCAAAGATCATCCCGTTGATATTCGCGTCATTGTTCGCCTCTTGCCGAACGCGAATGTCTGGGTGACCCTCGCAAAATCGGACGTAAAGAATATTCCGGAGCTGAAGGGGCACAAGGTAGGAGTTGGACCCGCCTCAGGAGGTCTTGGTGTTATTGCCAGAACACAACTCGAATTCAACGGAATCGACTATAAGAAAGATATCAAACCCTATTTCATGGGTGCCGGAGACATGGCCGAGGCCCTAAAAGACGGAACCATTGAAGTGGCCTTCTTGACAGCCGAATTGGCTCACCTGGTTGCCACAACCCATAACATCAGAATCCTGTCCTGGACCGAGAAGGAGTTGGACAATTTGCTGGCGAAGCAGCCTTACTACGGAAAATATACTTTTCCACCCAATAGTTTTAAAGGGGTGGACTATCCTGTGCTTACGGCTGACAACGGGATACAGTTGATCTGCAGGACGGACATGGACGAAGGGTTGGTCTATAAACTGACCAAGGCGACTATCGAGAATTTAGGGTGCGTCACGAAAACCTATGCTCCCGCCAAGGCGATTACACCAGCGTGGGCAGCATCGGAACTGGCCATTCCTTTTCATCCAGGAGCGATCAAGTACTTTAAAGAGGTAGGGGTTTGGAAGAAATAGAGAAGGAAAGGGCGGGGATAATGAAAGAGAAGGGAGGAGCGGGCGGGATTTCGAAGAAGATTCGGCCAGCCTTAGCAAAATGGATCGCCATCGCCTTCTCTGTTTTCGTAATCTATGCGATGGCAACGTTGAAAATCCAGGACCTCCAGCAACTAGCTCTATTTCTCAGCTTTACTTTAGCATTGGCCTTTATTCGTTATCCTCTCCACCCGGGAAGACCCGATGGGCTATCCTTTTTGGTCATCGATCTCATTCTCACAGGACTAAGCTTCTCGATTGGCTTTTACATTCTCTTCGAATATTGGGACTTCATTTTCCGTGTTGGTATTCCTACGAAATGGGATATGGCGTTCAGTTTTTTAGCATTGGCTCTTGTTCTCGAGGCCACCCGCCGTACCGTCGGGTGGCCTTTGGTGATCATCACCTCACTCTTCCTTCTTTACACTTTCTTCGGCCATTTATTGCCGCTCCCCTTATCCCATAAAGGTTACGGTCTCGACAGGGTGACCACGACGTTCTTTATGACAAATAACGGTCTGTTCGGTGTGGCTCTGAAGACGATGTCCTATTTTATCTTCCTTTTCATTGTCTTCGGCGCCTTTTTCGGTATCTCCGGCGGTACGGAATTTTTCATCGATTTGGCCAGCTCCGTCTTTGGAAAGCTGAGAGGTGGCCCTGCCAAGATCGCTGTGGTCTCCAGCGGCATGATGGGGACGATTTCGGGAAGCGCAGTGGCCAACACCGTGACGACCGGAACATTCACCATCCCCCTCATGAAACGAATCGGATTTGAGAGCCACGTTGCCGGAGCCGTTGAGGCGACGGCGTCTTCAGGAGGAGCACTGATGCCTCCCGTGATGGGGGCAGCCGCCTTCGTCATGGCTGAATATCTGAACGTTCCTTACCTCTCCATCTGTAAAGCAGCCTTGCTTCCCGCCCTGCTTTACTATCTCTCCATCTTCAGCATCGTACATTTTTATTCATTAAAAATCGGCATCCGGGGTATGCCCGAAGATGAGATTCCGAGCATGAAAGATGTTTTTCGTAAAAAATGGTTATTTTTGATCCCTCTCTTCATACTCGTGTTTACGCTCATTCTGGGTTACTCTCCCCGAATAGCCATCCTTTATACCCTTCTGGCCACAGTCATCGTGAGCTTTTTCAGAAGAGAGATGAGAATAACTCCCTCCCGGTTTCTTCAAGCGTTGGCTCAGTCCGGGTTTGATTCTGTCATGGTCTCCTGTGCCTGTGCAGCCGCCGGAATCGTGATCGGGGTAGTCCTGATGACGGGGATGGGAACCAAGATTACTGATCTTGTACTCCACATTTCCGCAGGCTCATTGGCCATCGCTCTGCCGATTACAATGCTGGCCTCCCTCCTCTTCGGAATGGGTCTCCCGACGGTGGTCTGCTATGTCCTATTGGCTGCCACCGTGGCTCCGTCTCTCGTTGAAATGGGGGTGATCCCCCTTGCCGCTCATCTTTATATCTTCTATTTTGGAATGCTCTGTATGGTGACCCCTCCCGTTGCCTTTGCAGCCTATGCCGGGGCGGCCATTGCCAAAGCTGATCCCATGAAAACGGGGTTTTCCGCATGGACCTTCGCCCTTGCAGGGTTTTTGTTACCTTACATGTTCGTTTACAATACGTCGTTGCTCCTTATGGGATCACCGGCGGATATTGTTTTGGCTGTCTTGACCTCGATGATCGGCATTATCTGTTTGGCCTCAGGTATTATTGGATATCTTTTTAAAGAGACGAAATTACTGGAGAGACTCCTTCTTTTCGCGGCAGCTTTTCTTCTCATCAAACCCGGGATACTGACGGATATCATCGGCTTGCTCTGTGTCGGAATGGTTGTGATTCTCCAGTTACGAACAAAACTCCCCAATAGGGGCAGCGAGGGGCCATCCGTTTGACGCTAAAAAGAAAAGCGGCATTGGTTCCGAGAAATGATCCATGGGTCGAAGGGATGTCTGCAATGGGTCTCTGCCAAAGTCGGGAGGTGGCAGGGGAGATGGAAAGTAGTCGGAAAGGGAATTTATTAACCCCTCGATTCTAACCATTTGGTTGATTTAAAATGTAACTTTAATTTAGGATCCAAAGGAGATCGTCATGAAAATCGATATTTTTAACCACCTCTTTCCAAAAAAATGTTTTGAGAAAATGCTTGAGCTCTTACCAAAAGGGGCCGACATGCATAAACGGGTCCGCAATGTTCCAAGCCTCGTGGACCTCGACGTGCGGTTTAAGATGATGGACCTCTTCAATGACTATGTTCAGGTCATCTGTATCGGATCGCCTCCGATCGAGGCCTATGGCCCTCCCCCGATCTCCACTGACCTGGCCAAGTTAGCCAATGATGGGATGGCAGAACTGGTCCAAAAATATCCGAAGCGGTTTCCAGGTTTTATCGCCTCTCTTCCGATGAACGACCCGAAAGGACTTCTCTCGGAGGCCAGCCGGGCGATCAAGGACCTGGGAGCCGTCGGCGTTCAGATATTTTCCAATGTCAACGGCCGGCCCCTGGACAAGCCCGAGACCATGCCTCTCTTCGATCTCATGGCTGAACTCGACCGGCCCATCTGGCTTCATCCTGCGCGGGGGTCCGATTTCCCGGACTATAAGGGCGAACACAAGAGCCACTACGAGATCTGGTGGACCTTTGGCTGGCCCTATGAAACCAGCGTGGCCATGGCCCATCTTGTCTTTGCCGGCCTTTTTGAAAAACACCCCGATCTTAAGATCATCACCCACCACCTGGGCGGCATGATCCCTTACTTCGAAGGCCGCGTTGGCCCCGGCTGGGACCAGTTAGGCACGAGGACTTCTGATGAAGACTACTCCCAGTTGCTAAAGAAATTGAAAAAGAGGCCGTTGGACTATTTCCGTCTGTTCTATGCAGATACAGCGGTTTTTGGGTCCAAGGAGGCAACGATCTGCGGCATAAAGTTCTTTGGGGCAGAGAGAGTCCTCTTTGCTTCGGACATGCCCTTTGATCCTGAGAAAGGGACGGCCTATATCCGCTGGACCATCGAGATTATCGACAGTTTGGATTTGAAGCCGTCGGAGCGCCAGGCGATCTATGAGGGCAACGCCCGACGGCTTCTGGGACTGAAACCGTGAATCTGCTCGTCCCGTCGAAGGCAGGGATTTTAAGGCGGCAGATAATTTTACAATTGGAGTCGGTATTCTCAGATACAGGAGCACCAGTTGAATTAATTCTATTCAGACAAATGAGACATCTAACCCCACCCCCACCCTAGCCCTCCCCCCTGCCTTCGCCGAAGCGGCTACGCGCAGGCAGGCTGAAGGGGAGGGAAATCGCTATGCTCCTCCCCCTTCCCCCGGTCCCGCCCTATTCATAGACCGGGGCGGGGAAGGGGGAGGTCAGGAGGGGGATGGGTATCTGTTGGAACAGTATTAAACTTACCATATCGTAAAATAAATGGTACCATTAAAATCTGTGCCGAGGGCGGGACTTGCCCATGGCCGTCTATGAAACTGTGAGGTTAAGTTAAAACCAAGGGCTCATGAAAATCTACGTGAAATCTAACTTCGTTGTTCCCGGGTTGGACAACGGAGAACTTGTGGATTTGGATCAATCCCGATTGACCATCAGAGAATTCCTGGAAGAGCTCTCGGAGAGGTCACCGACCCGGGTTGAATATATACGATCCGGGACCCAGACCATCAATCCTGACGAATGGGAAATAAAGATCAATGATATTCCTTATCAACAGTGGGAGGCTGGATTGGAGACCCCTTTGAGGGATGGGGATACAGTGACCATCATCATCATTCCCTTAGGAGGTGGGTAGAGGGATTTTTAAGCCACAAACCCGATTACTTAGAAGGTAAAGTTTCGTCTATCGGCAGCGGTCACGATGCCCGTATCGTCCAACGGTTAGGTGGTTCGTCTTAAGAACTTGACGTAACCCTCTGACGCTAAGCGAAACGGGCCTCGTAGCCGTAACCTTAACCTTGGACCGTTTTCATCGTTCGAGGGTGACATAGCCGTCATGAAAAGTTAATAAGAAATACTGAAGGAGAGTAAAGAAATGGCAGAATATTCGGTTGTGGGCAAATCAGTGGAAAGAACGGACGGAAGGGTGAAGGTCTCGGGGAAGGCAAAATATGCCGGGGATCTGGTGGCCTCCGGAATGTTGCACGGTAAACTTTTGAGAAGTCCCCTGGCCCATGCCAAAATCCTCAATATTGATGCGAGCAGAGCCAAGGCACTTCCAGGCGTCATCGGAGTCATCACAGGAAAAGACTTCCCGGGGATCGCCTTTGGCACCCGACCCGATACCAGGGATCAGATTCCTATGCCCATCACCAAGGTCCACCATTTTGGAGAAGGGGTGGCGGCCGTGGCTGCCATGGATGAGGATACGGCCGAGGAGGCACTCGATTTAATCAAAGTAGACTACGAGGAATTACCCGTGGTTCTGACGGCTGAGGACGCTTTAAGGCCTGGAGCCCCGCTGGTCAACGAATTCTCAAAAAGCAACCTTGCCTATTTCTCAGATTTCAATTTCGGGGATGTTGAAAAAGGGTTTAAAGAGGCGGATTACATCCGAGAGGAGACATTCACCTCCCAGCGCGTGGCCGTGGGCTTCATCGAACCTCATGCTTGCCTGGCAGAGGTGGACCCGACCGGGAGAATCCTTTTGCAGGGTTCCAAACAAAGTCCCTACATCACCTGGCGGCATATGTGCAGGGCCCTCGATATTCCCCTTTCCGGCATGAGAATTGTCAACCCATTCGTGGGAGGCGCCTTTTCGGGAAAACATGACCCTTTTGATGTCGATTTTGCAGCGGCGAAGCTGGCACAGATCACCGGTCGACCTGTGAAGATCGTCTTGAACTACGACGAAGTGCTCGCTGCCTACCGGCAGCGAAACGCCATGGATGCCCGGTTGAAAATCGGCGTAAGAAAAAACGGCGCCATTACTGCACTGAGAGCGGAATGTATTCTCGAAGGAGGCCCCATTTGCGGGATCGGACCCTTCAACGTCTATTATTTCGGCGCCTTCTTGAATATTCCATATAAAATCCCTGCGATCGAATACCACGGCAAGCTGGTCTATTCGAATCGGGCTCCCTGCGGTACGGTCAGAGGACAGGAGATCACCCTGGCCCAGTTTGCTTTGGACTCTCTGCTCCATATGGTCGCCGAAGACCTTCGCATCGACCAGGTAGAGATCAGGAAAACGAATGCTGTCACCAGTCAATGGAGAACGGCCAACGGGATGATGGTGGATGTATCGGGCCTTCCAGAATGCATTGACAAGTCAGCCGAAAAGATAAAATGGCAGGAGAGCAGAAAAAAAAGACCCGAAGGAAGGGGGATCGGGTTTAGCTGCGCCTCTCATCCCTCCGGCCCAAGACTGGGTGGCCATTTCGGCTCCTCCGTGATGCTCAAACTTGTGGAAGACGGAAAAGTCGTCCTTACCCACGGTGGGACGGAGATCGGTCAAGGGGCGAATACCGTTTTTTGCCAGATGGCGGCAGAGGTGTTGGGCCTTCCTTTCGAAGATATCATCCAGGGCGTCAGCGACTCCGATACGGCCATTCTGGACTCGGGAATGTTCGGGGATCGATGCACGTATTGGGACGGCAA
>Ga0105094_10001484_pt1 | contig 12280 bp, 12 predicted proteins | sample PPLLak1March2015_2_FD_87023 | JGI IMG/M metagenome (GOLD analysis project Ga0105094, IMG submission 87023) | Freshwater sediment microbial communities from Prairie Pothole Lake near Jamestown, North Dakota, USA - PPLs Lake P8 Core (3) Depth... | ecosystem: Environmental > Aquatic > Freshwater >...
ATTGAGAAAGACCGCCGCCGCTGGCGAGTCCTTTTCCAGGGCACGGAATTCTTCATCAATATCGACCGGGTCAACACACCGGATATTGGTTCGTTTCTGGAGGTCAAAAGCCGCACCTGGAGCCTGCGCGATGCCGAGCATAAAGCCAGCATAACCAACAATCTCATCGAGTTTTTGGGGGCCTCTACCGAGAATAAAGTAACCTCCGACTACCTGGAAATGGTCAGTTAGTTCAGGTCCCAGATGGATGAAATGGAATTCGCCAAAGCACTCGCATGCCAGGCGGGTGATTTATTGCTCGAGCATTACCAGGTATTTGGGATTAAAGCAAATTTGAAAGCAGACCGTTCGGTTGTCACAGAAGCGGATCTGGCAGCCGACCGGCTAATTATTCAAACAATCCAGGAGTCTTTTCCAGATGATACGATTTTGAGCGAGGAATTGCATCCTGGTGCATTAGGTGGTGCTGAGCTGCACCAGCGTGCTGTATGGATTGTCGATCCATTAGATGGGACGACCAATTTCAGCCTGGGATTGCACATCTGGGGAACCCTGATAACCAGGTTGGTAGATGGCTATCCTGAACTAACTGCGATGTATTTTCCGGCGCTGGGTGAGTTGTATTCCTCCCGCCGCAACCAGGGAGCCTGGATGAACGGCACCCAGCTGCATGTACAATCACCAAAATCTAGACATCCCCTGCCTTTCTTTGCATGTTGTTCGCGCACCTTCCGCCAATATAGTGTGAGTGTGCCTTATAAAACTCGCATCTTGGGCTCGTCAGCCTATACATTCAACCTGGTCGCCAGGGGAATGGCCATTGTGGGATTCGAAGCCACTCCAAAAATCTGGGACATCGCAGGTTCGTGGCTCCTGGTTGAAGAAGCCGGAGGATGCATTGAGACTCTCGAAGCGGGCAACCCCTTCCCTATCCAACCAGCTGTCGACTATGCAAAGACCAATTTTCCAACGTTAGCAACTGCCACGCCCCAGCTTGCATCGAAAACCAGGCTGCAGATCATGCCAAAAGAACAGTAGACGCACATCGAACAGGTGAAGTCGTGAGCTCGCGAGACACAACGGAACACCCAGGAATTGGAGAGGGTAAAAACCAGACTATACAATTAAAATCCGGCTCGATTCTTGAAGGGAGGTACCTGATACAGGGAGTGTTGGGACATGGTGGGATGGGCGCAGTTTATCGTGCCCGCGACATGCATTTCCCAAACGTGACCAAGTTCGTAGCAGTGAAGGAGATGGTCAATCAGGCCCACGATCCTGTGCTGAAGAATACCATTGTCAGAAATTTCGAAAGGGAAGCCAATTTGCTGGCTTCCCTGGATCACCGGGCAATTCCCCGCATTTACGATTACTTCAGCTTGCAGGAACGCTCGTATCTGGTGCTGGAATATATTCAAGGGAGTGATCTCGATTCCCTGATAAGCCAATTTACCGGTTTCTTCCCTGAAGAACGCGTGATTCAATGGGCTGTTGAGTTATGTGATGTTTTGAGTTACCTGCACAATCATAAGCCTGAACCAATCATTTTTCGGGATATTAAACCTTCGAATATAATGATTAATCCTCAGGATCACGCCATCCTGATTGATTTTGGGATCGCCAAGCACTTCCAGCATGGCCAAAAAGGGACCATGGTCGGAACCGAAGGGTACTCACCGCCAGAACAATACCGCGGTGAAGCCACACCTATCGCTGACATCTATGCGCTGGGAGCAACGATGCACCAGCTGCTCACGAAACGGGATCCACGGCTCGAGCCGCCATTTTCATTCGGTGAGCGTCCTATCCGTGCGATCAATCCAGGCGTTTCGAGCACATTGGAGGGAGTGATAAATCGGGCGCTGGATTACAATCCGGAGATGCGTTTCAGAAGCGCCGAGGACATGCGATTCGCACTCGTCGAAGCAGCCCGATCAACCGGCATCCTCAGCAATTTTGCCACGTCCTTCGAGACTCGCTCTCAACCTGAGGATGGAATTCAGGCTCTCTGGCAGTTCCAATGCGAGGACGAGGTGCGCGGCAGCCCCTATTATCACGATGGATTTGTGTATTTTGGAAGCTATGATAATTATCTGTATGCGCTCAACGCCAAAAGCGGCGACCTCCATTGGAAGTATAAAACAGATGGTGGAATAGTCAGCCGCCCGATCGCATATGAAGATAACCTAATCTTTGGTTCAGAAGATCACCGCCTGCACGCCATTCTCCTACGAAATGGGAAGGTGAATTGGACCTACTATGCACAGGGTCCGATCCGGTCGTCCCCGCATGTAGCTGAAGGGTATATATTCATCGGGGCAGACGATGGTTTCTTACATGTCGTCAATGCTTCAACCGGAAGGCTAGCCTGGAAGGCTGACTGTGGATCAAAAATACGCTCCACACCCACATCTGGTGATGGCCTTGTTTATGCAGGAACAGAATCGGGCGATTTCTTGTGTCTCAATTTCACCGGCGCGGTAAAATGGAAGTACAGAGCCAAGCGAGCAGTCACCTCATCGCCAGCCATCTCCCAGGATGTGGTCTACTTCGGCTCTTTTGACGCTACCTTATATGCATTAAACTCAATAAACGGCTGGGTCAATTGGAAGCTGTGGCTTAATAAACCCATCCTGTCATCTCCTGCCATCCGGGATAATCTGCTGTACATCGGTTCATCAGACGGGATGATTTATTGCCTCGATATCAATTCGAATAAGGAAGTCTGGCATTTCGCTACCCAAAACCAGGTTACGAGTTCTCCGCTCGTCTCCAAAGACGGCCTGTATTGCGGATCCGTTGATGGAAATCTTTACAGCCTGGATAATCGCACTGGTCGACTGCGCTGGAAGTTTAAGACGAATGGGCCAATTACTGGAGCCGCGGCTTCATCGGATGATTTGATTTTCATCGGATCAACGGATCATTTCGTTTACGCGATCCTGGCGTAGATCAATTATCAGGTCAAGCATACAAAAGATGGCTCACCAGTGAAAATATCGAAGCGGACAATGCATGCGCGGAAAGGAGGCTGTGGTGGCGCACACATTAATTTTACACGTGGACAATTCTGAGCCAATTGTGGGTGAAAGCGATGAGCTGCCTTCAGCTGGAGATACGCTCGTCCAGATACGGAATCCGCGTCGCCAGGACGGCAGGGATTTGCATTACCTGGCAGAAAATTCAGTCATGTTGTTCTGGCCTGTTCACAAGCTGAATTTCATCGAAGTGGTTGCGTCCTCTGCGGATGAAGAGATCATCGGATTCGTCAGGGAGTAGGAGATAAAGCATGTCAAGTGAACGATTCAGGGATCGGAGAATACTGGTAGTGGATGATGAAGAACGCATGGTGCGATTCATCCGGCTAAATCTGGAATACGATGGATTCAGGGTCGTCGAAGCGTTCAATGGGACGCAGGCTATCAGTAAAGTCCGCGCCAACCTGCCTGACTTAATACTCCTGGACATCATGATGCCTGACATCGACGGCTTTGAGGTACTGAGGACAATCCGGGAGGCAAGCAGTGTGCCGGTCATCATGCTGACCGCCAAGGGAGAAGAAGATGACCGGGTCAGGGGCCTGGAGTTGGGGGCGGATGACTATAGTACCAAGCCATTCAGCCCGCGCGAGCTGGTCAGCCGGGTGAGAGCTGTCCTGCGCCGGACAGAAACTGCGGCAGTCTCGACTCACGGGATAATTGAAGTCGATGATCGTTTAAAACTAGATTTCGACCGCCGTGAAATATGGGTGGATGGAGAGCTGGTTCAGCTTCGCCCGACCGAATACCGCCTGCTGTACCACCTCGTTCAGAACGCTGGATGGGTGATATCTCATGATCAACTGTTGGCAAAGGTCTGGGGATACGAATACCGGGATGAGCCACATTATGTGCGGCTGTATATAAATTATCTGCGTAAAAAGCTGGAGGAAGATCCGGCAAATCCTAAATATATCCTCACCGAGCGTGGAGTTGGATACCGGTTTGTGGACTTCCGCCGGCAGAAAACTGCTCCGGAGGAATGAAGCGCACGACCTTGCTGTATCATGCACCATCGACTATACTCTGACAAAAGAGAGAAAAATGGTAGCAAAACAACGCATATTGTTAGTGGACGATCATGAAGTCGTGCGCGTGGGTCTTAAAGCGCTTCTGGAACGTCATCCCAACTTCGAAGTCGTCGCCGAAGCCAGCACCGCGCACGAAGCAATCGAAAGAGTGGAGGCTTTTTCTCCAGATGTGGTGGTGATGGATATCCGCCTTCCTGGAGGGTCTGGGATAGAAGTTTGTGAAGAGATTGTTGAAAGATATCCGGATTCGAAAGTGATCATGCTGACATCCTACGCTGAGGATGAAATGCTCTTCTCCGCCATAAGAGCAGGAGCCGCAGGCTATGTATTAAAACAAATCGGTGTAGAAGACCTGGTGCGTGCCATTGAAGCAGTTGGACGCGGCGAAGCCCTCCTGGATCCTGCCGTGACACAGCGCATCTTCCAGGAAGTGCGCAAGGCAGCCAAGGAGGAGGAAGCTTCGGCCTTCTCGGCTTTAACCCAGCAGGAAAAGCATGTCTTATTGTTGGTTTCTGAAGGAAAAACGAACCGCGAGATCGCCAAAGCCTTGTTTCTGGGAGAAGGCACTGTCCGCAACTACGTAAGCAGCATTTTATCCAAGTTGGGAGTCAGCAACCGTGCGGAAGCAGCAGCTTACGCGGTAGAACACAACCTGAGAGACTACCTCTAGGTTCTCAGCGCAATTTGCAGAAAAAATACCACCGGGGGGATTATGCCGTCCCAATCGCCTCAGCGCGGCAAATGGGACACGGACACAGGGCCCGTAAATACTTCCAATTGTAAATTCCATAATGGTGCCCATCTTCCCACTCGATGGTCATGGCATAAGCACCCACAGCCTCTACATTGCGAATGCGGGTTTGCGGTGAATCTTCCATCTCAACTGCGAACCAGGCTGGATCAGGTTGGCCGCCCATATTTGCATGTCCTCCCCTGCACTCTGCACAGGGACAGGCCCTCCTCAAAAATGTAAATGGATACAGGCTGGTATGACCATCTGACCATTGTATCGATAACAGTGCGGTATCGCGGTTGGCTGTAATGCCAGTCGGTCGAATTTCATTCATATAGTCTCCAACAAAGCTCAAGGTCCCTGAACCACCACCAGGAAATTTGCTACAGCCCAACCATAGCGGGATTCGTCAAACGGTCCAACCAGGTACCACCATGTATACCCATCGGCTTCACGCGGTCCTTCATGCACCCGGAATACCTCTGCTTCACTACCCAGCATAAGTATTTGACCATCGAGGCTGGGCTCGATGCGCAAGCGCAGGCCGTCGCCTCCTGTGCCGGTGACCTGAACGTGTGCCCCCACGGCGATGGTGCCCGGAGGTGGGGATGGCGGAATTTGGGAGGTCTCGGCCTGTTCAGTTTGAGGGGTAACGATGCTTGATGCCTGCGTAGCCGTTGCTGCGTAGATCACTTCCAGTATGGCGGTGGATTGAGCTGCCGGATTTTGTTGAGATGTCACTATGAGAACGCCTGTCGCTATACACAGGAACAGGATTCCCACCGCGATGCTTCCGATGACCACATAGATATTGAACCATTCCGGAAGATTCACTCGGTTCTTCATTTTCGATCCCGCCAGGAAGGATTCAGACGGGTAATAAGAAGAAAGCCAAACCCAGAATCAGGTAGACGGCCAATAATTCCATGCCTTCCAACCAGTTCGATTCGCCATCGGATGAAACCAGCGCGGCAATCAAAACACCCGTGATCAACGCCAACAATTCGAATTCGTTGAAAATCAGCTGGAGGGGATTACCCATGATCAGGCTAATGAAAACCAGCACCGGGGCGACGAACAAGGCAATCTGCAGGCTGGAGGCAATGGCGATTTCAACACTCAGGTCCATCTGGTTCTGACCGGCTACTTTGACCGCCACCAGGTGTTCGGCCACATTGCCGACAATCGGTATCAGGATAATACCCAGGAAGAATTCAGATACCCCGAGTTCATGCACCACAGGCTCAACCGCTCCAACCAGCAGCTCACTCAAGTATGCCACTCCAACCGTAGAAAGAGCTAAAACTATCAGCGCCGTCCGTAGAGTCCAGGTCGGGTGATGCGATACCATTTTCTGTCCAGCATCTGGCTTACTCTGTTCAATGTGGCTATCTTTAGAGGTTTGAACAGCCAATGGTCCGTGAACAATTTTAAAGCTGTAGAAAATACCCAACGCGTAGAGAGTGATCATGGTGAATGCTACCCCCAGGCTGAGCGCTTCAACCTTCAAGCTGCTTTCAGGACCGATTGAGCTGCTGAAAAGGGAAGGGATCACCAGCGCGACCACAGCCAGAACCAGCAGAATGGCATTATTCCCTGCCTGCTTACGGTCGAAATACTGTGTTCCATGGCGAAATCCGCCCACAACCATCGCCATCCCCATGACTAATAATACATTCCCGAGAATCGAGCCGGTGATCGAGGCTTTAACCAATTCCAATAATCCTTCACGGATCGCGACGATGGTGATTATCAGCTCCGCTGCGTTTCCCAGGGTAGCATTCAGCAGGCCGCCGACGCGCGGTCCCGTGTGCGCCGCCAGGACCTCTGTGGCTTCGCCGATATAACCTGCTACCGGGATGATCCCAATCGCTGCGAAAAGAAAAACCCACAATTCATCCCACTGCAAGAAATTTCCCAGGATCGCAAGGGGAATGGCGATCAGCAGTACCACAACAGGCTTATTCTTAATCATGGTAAAGGCTGTTCGTATCATATTGATGACTCCAGAAGCGAATAGAATGGGTATTCAAGAACGCGGACCCGATTTCTGATCCGCAGCACAGGCATGATTTTACCCGATTTTCCACCCGCCAAGAATCGCAGGCGATTCGGTATTTTCCGGCTTGGTATAATCAATCCGAGATACAACACATTACCGATTAAGGGAATATTACCAAAATAACTGACAACATGGATTACCAGGGGAATCTGTGACTGAACAACCCATCTTACTGAATAATCGCTACCAGCTGGAAGCCCGCCAGGGGAGCGGTGGTATGGCGATGGTTTACCGCGCCCGCGACCTGATGCTTGAGCGCACAGTAGCGATCAAAATTCTGCGCAAGAGTTATACCAATGATCCGGCTTTCCGTGAGAACTTCCGCCTGGAAGCCAAAGCTGCTGCCAATCTTTCCCATCCCAATATAGCCACGGTTCATGATTTCGGCTTGGATTCCAACCAGCTTTTCATTGTGATGGAGTACATTCCGGGCACAGACCTGAAAAAGCTGCTGAAACAGCGCCAGCGTTTGCCTGCCGATGAGGCAATCGAGATAATGACCCAGGCCTGCGCCGGGATTGGATATGCGCACCGCGCTGGTTTGGTGCATTGTGACCTCAAACCTCAAAATATCCTCATCACACCTGACAACCGGGTGAAAGTTGTCGATTTCGGCATCGCCAGAGCTCTTTCAACTGTTAAGGAACAAGAACAGGTGGATGTTGTTTGGGGTTCACCCCTGTATTTTTCCCCGGAGCAGGCGGCAGGCAGTGCCCCATCGCCAGCATCAGATGTTTACTCGCTTGGGATTGTTTTCTTCGAAATGTTGACAGGTCAGCTCCCGTTCAATGCCGAGACTACCGAAGAACTGGCGCGCCTTCACCAGGAGACACTGCCTCCATCCCCGCGCAAAATAAACCCCGAAATTTCTCCTGCCATAGAAAAAATCATTCTAAAGGTATTGGCGAAAGAACCGACCGCGCGCTACCAGACGGCCGACCAATTCGGGCGCGTTCTCGCTGCCATAAACGCTCATCCCGTCGAGAATGCCGTACCGGTGACTTCACCCGCGACAGGCCAGCCTCAATTCATTGAGCCGCCGCCTCTGCCGGCTCAACCCTTCATCAGCCGCCAGGCACCCGAAAGGGACTTGCGCCCTCAACACTCATCAATCACAATGCCCGACTCCCAGCCGGTCATTCCTATGGAAGAACGCACACCCTTCGATTATCTGACCTGGATTCTTTTGCTGCTGGCAGTAATGGCGGCAGGAGGATTAATCCCGTTTTGGCTGTGGGTGATTTACCGCTTGAATCCACCCTTATGATCTGTTTGGCCGGCTGTCGCTGATAACGATATTTGTGATGGAGGGAAATAAAAAATCACGGCTTTCGCCGTGATTACAAGTTCAAGAGAATTACAAATTTACCTGGGCTTATTGTGTTTTTACCAGGGTGCGGATTCATTTCGCGCACAGCACTTTTCGAACTTTGCGGTTGCCTTCCTGAACCGAAACGGTCTGCAGGTTCGGACGGAAAGTTCTCTGGGTAGCCTTATTGGACCACGGACGATTACGACCGAAGGTTGTCTTTTTTCCGCAATGTGCACATGTTGCCATCTTACATTTCCCTTTCGTTTACCATACTCACCATGCCCGAGATGTCTTCGCGATCTTCTATCTGCACTCGAACCACACAATCGATGGTATGAGAGTTGGTGGGTGACTGCCCGGACTATAGCCGGACAATATTACCATACTCCGGTTAACTAATCAAGCGGAATTTGAAGGATATAATGTATAATCAGCCAGCTTTGAGGTAAAAATGAGCGATGAAAATCTCCAAAATGAAAATATTCCTTTAGGAAGCATTAAAGTCTCTCCGAACGCGATCTCTAATATCGCCTATCATGCGACACTGGAATCATATGGTGTGGTCGGATTCACCTCCAAGAACCTGGTGAACGGCCTGGCGCAGGCGATTGTTAAAGACCCAACCTACGGAGTTGATGTGCATTACGATGGGAAAGACATAGATATTGACCTGTATATCATCATCGAATACGGCACGCGCATTAAATCAGTCGCCCACAGCGTCAGCAACACCGTGCGCTACCACGTTGAGAAATCATTGGGGATCCCGATCAACGAAGTGAACATCCATGTTCGCGGGCTGAGAATCAGCAACCTCGATTAGCGATCGAAAACAGAGAAATCTCAACCCTGGAGCTCACTTAATGTCTGATTCAATGCTAGCACCCATTTCCGAAATTAATCCAATCAAGTCAATTAATGGGCGTATGCTCCAAAAGCTAATAAAAGCTGGATTGACATGGCTGCGGACCAACCAGCAAATTGTCAACACCCTCAATGTATTTCCTGTACCCGACGGAGATACGGGCACCAACATGGTGCTCACTATGCAGGCGGCATACGACGAAATCAAGGATTCAAAAGAGACCAATTTCGGGAAAATGGCTCATCTCGTTGCGCATGGAGCCTTAATGGGCGCCAGGGGAAACTCAGGTGTCATCCTTTCTCAGCTCTGGCGCGGTTTTGCCAGGGCATTGGACAATTTACCGGTTCTGGAAAACAAAGACTTGGCCAGGGCGCTTGCTGAAGCACGCGATACAGCTTATAAAGGAGTGGTCCGTCCCGTCGAAGGCACGATTTTAACTGTCGCCAAGGATATCGCCGCTGAAGCAGAGCTGATATCTCCAGTCACTGAAGATTTTATTGATCTGCTTGAGCGAGTCGTCCAGGCTGCTGACAGGTCCGTGCAAAACACCCCTGCCCTGCTGCCCATATTAAAAGAAGCTGGTGTTGTCGATTCGGGAGGCAAGGGCTTGTATTTCATCCTGGATGGGATGTTGAGATATATCAAGGGACAGGCTCTCGACATATCGATCGGAACCGTCCAGCCTCTCTCCGAGATGGTGTTTCTGAATACATTGGAAACGGTTGAACCAGGTCAGGATTATGAAGTTATAGTCGATTTTCGGCCTCACAATTCGCTCGACCTGCCTGTCTTCTACGGCACGTTGGAACAAATGGGCACATCCATTCAGGTCGGAGAAGGCGATGGTATTTACCGCCTTCATATACACGTACCCACACCGAACCTTTACTCTCCAATCGATTACACACGCTCGATTGGCACTGTGACCAAGGTGGCTATCGAAAACCTGGTCGATCAGATGGAAAACAAAAATCAGGCATGTGATGAAACACAGCCCATCGTGTCGCCAATCGAGCCTGGCCAGATTGCTGTCGTCGCAGTCTGCCCTGGAGCTGGAATTGCGCGGGTGTTCGCCAGCCTGGGGGTTTCAGCAGTAGTCGACGGGGGTCAATCGATGAATCCCAGCACCCAGATGATCACCCGGGCTTTCGAGAATCTACCGACCGACAAGATTATCATCCTGCCCAATAACAAGAATATCATTTTGGCCGCAAATGCAGCCCGAGAAGTAAGTGTAAAAGATGTGGCAGTCGTTCCAAGTAAATCGGTCCCACAGGGCCTGGCTGCAATGATGCGCTTGATTCCCGATGGGGATTTTAAGGGCGTAGTCCAAGAGATGGAACTTGCGCTGGACGAAGTCCAGACAGGAGAAATTACCTTTGCGACTCGCAAAGTTGAAATCGACGGAGTACAGGTTGAAGAAGGGCAGATTATCGCTTTGTTGAATGGGAAATTGATCTGTTCATGTCCGAATGTGGAAGAAGCGTTACTGAGCCTGCTGTCTAAAGCTCATGCAGAGCAGTATGAATTGATCACATTATTCTACGGTGCGGATATCCTCAAAACTGAAGCTGCGAGCATCGCCGAAAATATCCAGGCCCACTTTCAGGATCAGGTAGTCGAAGTTCAGGAAGGGTGCCAGCCTCATTATCATTTCATCGTCGCCATTGAATAATATAAATCACGACAATCCCCTGGTCAGGAATAAGCATGATGAAAATCTCACTGGTTACTGACAGCACCTGTGACCTCCCTGATGACCTGGTGAAAAAACATGATATTCACGTCGTACCCAACCTGATCATCATCCAAGGGCAGGAATACCAGGACGGGAAAGGAATTTCGCGCCAGGAGTTTTACGAGCGACTGCCTGGGATGGTTTCGCCACCCACTACAGCCACCGCCTCCTCAGGGACTTATCAGCAGCTTTACGAAGATCTCTTGCGGCTCGGATCAACAAAAATCATTTCGATCCACGCCGCAAGCGCATTGAGTGGGATTTTCAACGCTGCCCAAACAGCCGCGCAAGTTTTCAACCAGCATGTTTTTGTGATCGATTCAGGTCAGATCAGCCTGGGCCTGGGATTTCAAGTCCTGGAGGCAGCTGAAGCCATCGAGCAAGGCGCAAACTTCGAAAAGGTGATTGAATATCTTGGAAAAATACCGGAGCGCATCCGGGTAATGGCCATGCTGGATACCCTGGAATATGTCCGCCGGAGTGGACGGGTCTCCTGGATGAGCGCTCACCTGGGTAACCTGATGCGGATTAAACTCTTCCTGGAAGTAAAAGCTGGAGAGGTACTGCGCTCAGGTGAGGCGCGCACCCGCCGGAAGGGAATTGAGCGGCTCAAACAGCACCTGGTCCAGCTTGGCCCTTTGCAGCGCCTGGCGATCTTGCACACCAATGCGCTGTATGAAGCGCAGCAGATTTTGGCAGATATCGACCAAAAATTGCCGTCCTCACCGCTGGTTGTCAATGTAACCACGGTGATCGGTGCTCACATTGGACCGAATGGCCTGGGGTTTGCGGCCGTTCTAGCCTGAGACTGGTAAAATAGTCTGGCATGAATCAATCACTCGAAAAAATCCAAAAAATTTTTAAGCTTGAAATCGAGAGGAATTGTGACAACCGGGCGGTGTTAGGCGGGTTGGAACGCATGTTAGATTTTTGGGAACCCGAAGCCCGGGTTGATGGTATCCCAGAAGAATTGATCCAGGTTATAGTTGCCAGAATTCGGGATTATCGTCGTCTCTCACCCAGCTCGAGATATGAATCGCTCGCTGGTTTATGGCAGAGAATACAGAAGAGCTATCCTCATCTCCCGCAGCTGCCAGAGTCACACATCCCACTCTCTCCAGAAGCTCCCCCACAGACTATTCCCGAGAGGCAAACCCCACTCCAGCCAGAGCAGCCTTCTCCAACCGAGGCAGGAGAACCTTTCAGCCCGGTTGTTACCCCTCAACCTGCGGCTGATCCAGGTAATGGATTGGATTCCTCGGTGAAAGTCATGTCGGGAATAGGCCCACAATATGAAAAGTTGCTGGAACGATTGGGGATTTGGACCCTACGCGACTTCATGTACCACTTTCCACGTCGCTATGATGATTATTCGCGCCTGAAGCCCATTAACCGGCTGGTTTATGGAGAAGAGGTGACCGTGATAGGGATCGTTCAGAACGTATTTGAACGATCCATTCGTGGCGGTGCTCAAAAAATCACCGAAGCCGTCGTAAGCGAC
>Ga0105094_10001488_pt1 | contig 12271 bp, 10 predicted proteins | sample PPLLak1March2015_2_FD_87023 | JGI IMG/M metagenome (GOLD analysis project Ga0105094, IMG submission 87023) | Freshwater sediment microbial communities from Prairie Pothole Lake near Jamestown, North Dakota, USA - PPLs Lake P8 Core (3) Depth... | ecosystem: Environmental > Aquatic > Freshwater >...
ACATCGCCCATTCCTTCCATGCCATAAGGAGTCATCCAAGACGGTCTCCGAATTCCTCTGCGTAATGATAGTGTCATGGTTAGCTCCTCCTTTCTGACAACATCAAAGTGCTGACAAAAAATTAATCACAAGAGGCCGCATGTCAAGAGATCCACAAGGCGGAACAGGCGCGACGCGCATCGCGCCGTTCTATAGGACAGGCCGGTGAAGAGTGACGCGGGGCTTTATCCGCACTTTGTAAAACCGCAAAAATGGCAGGTCATGCATCCTTCTTCAAAGCTGACCGTCTGCCCGCATTCAGGGCAGGTCTCACCGAGAAGGCTGTTCGCGTACTTGCGGGTGAGGGGCTTCTGGTCCTTCACGTACCTTTTTTCGAGGACCCTGCTGATGGCATCTGGGATGGAGAGCACCAATCCGTCTTTTGAAAAGACCGGGTGCTCGCCGCAAATTCCTTTAAGTTGCTCCACGATCTTGTCCGGCGAGATGCCCGATCGGAGCGCCAGAGAGACGAGTCTTCCAATGGCTTCGGTTTTGGCCATCGTGGATTTTCCGGATTTGCCGATGGTGGCAAAAACCTCAAAGGGCTTGCCGTCCATTTCGGTCACCGTGACGTAAAGATTCCCCATGCCTGTGACGACCTTTGTGGTAAACCCTTCAAGAGTTTCGGGGCGATCACGGACATCCCCGATCATAGGGCGGAGCTCTTTTCCCTTTTCATCCACACTGAGAACCTGGTTTTCCCTGCTCCCGTCGCGATAGATCGTGACGCCCTTGCACCCCAGCTCATAGGACAGGTTGTAGACCTTCATCACATCGTCGATCGTGGCATCCCTGGGCAAGTTCACGGTCTTGGACACGGCATTGTCGGTGAACTTCTGAAAGGCCGCTTGCATCCGAACGTGCCATTCCGGCGTAATATCGTGGGCGGTCACGAAGACCTCCTTCACGTCTTGCGGAATTCCTTCCATCTGTCGGATACTGCCTGAGCGGGCGACCGCATCCATGAGCTCGGGAGAATAGAAACCTCTTTCTCGCGCGGTTTTCTCAAAGTAGGGATTTGTTTCGAGGAGTTTGTCATTGTCCATGACGTTGCGGACAAAGCTGAGCGCGAAAAGCGGTTCAATGCCGCTGGAGCACCCCGCAATAATGCTGAGCGTCCCGGTGGGCGCGATCGTGGTGGTCGTGGCATTTCTCACACGGCCGTTTTCCATGTCCTTGTAGACGCTCTTCTCAAAGTTGAGGAAAACCGACCTTTCCTGCGCCAGGGCCCGCGACGCTTCTTTGGATTCTTTCTGGACAAACTCCATGACTTTTTCCGCCACTTCCAGCGCCTGCTCTGAATCGTATGGAACACCAAGCTGGAAAAGCATGTCCGCAAAACCCATGACGCCGAGTCCGATCTTGCGATTGCCCCTGGCCATTTTTTCGATCTCCGGCAGGGGGTATTTGGACATGTCGATCACATTGTCCAGAAAGCGAACCGAGTTCCACACGAGTTCCTTCAGCCCGTTATAGTCAATGGACGGAAGTCCTTCTTTGGGGCTGACAAACTTGGCCAGGTTGATGGACCCCAGGTTGCAGGCTTCCATGGGCAGAAGAGGCTGCTCTCCGCAGGGGTTCGTGCTTTCGATTTCACCAAGGCCGGGAGTCGGATTATCGCGATTGACTCGATCCAAGAAGATCACCCCGGGATCCCCGCCTTCCCATGCGTGATACACCAGAGCGTGATACACTTCCGCCGCATCCAGCTCACCGACCTTCGTTTTTTCCCGCGGATCTATAAGATCATAAGATCTCTCAGCCTTTACCGCCTCCATGAAAGCGTCGGTTACTCCCACGGAGATATTAAAATTGGTCAGTTCGCGGTTATCCTTCTTGCACGTGATGAATTCCATGATGTCGGGGTGATCGACCCGCAGGATGGCCATGTTGGCTCCTCGCCTGGTTCCTCCCTGCTTGACCTGCTCGGTGGCGGTGTTGAAAATCTTCATAAAGGACACAGGCCCGGAGGCGACCCCGCCCGTGGTGCCCACCTTGCTGTTTTTCGGCCTCAACCTTGAAAAAGCAAACCCAGTCCCGCCGCCTGATTTGTGAATGAGCGCTGCGCTCTTCAAGGCGTCAAAGATTCCCTCCATGCTGTCTTCGACGGGCAGGACAAAGCAGGCGGCCAGTTGCCCCAGCCTCCGCCCTGCATTCATGAGCGTCGGAGAATTGGGCAGGAATTTAAATTCGGTCATCATGGCATGGAAGACTTCTTCCATTTTTTTGACAGGGGTCTCGCCTCCATAGGTTTTTTCAGCTTTGGCAATGTGCCTCGCCACCCGACGGAACATCTCCTCCGGAGTCTCAATGATTTTCCCCTGCAGATCCTTTCGCAGATACCTTCTTTCAAGCACGGTTCTTGCGTTCTCGCTGAGAACGAGCTTTCCCTTCTTCACAAAGAGAGAACTGTCCAGATGCACCGGGTCGGTTTTGGAAATGCCGTACTCTTTCAGCTTGTCCTCAACGATCCTCTCAAGCATGGGAATCGTAATGGTCTGGATCTCTCTTTTCCGCATCTCTTCAATCAGGGACTTACTGATGTCCATGGCCTGAGCGGTGTTCACGCAGTTCGCACTGGCCAGGAGATCCGAAAACAGACGATCATCCCAGCTAAAAGACGCCAGATCTGAACCTTGCTCATCTTTGACCAAAAGACGATCCACTTGAGCCATGAAGAGCCTCCTGAAAAACCTGAACGGGATTTAGTTAGAAAAAGGATTTCGCTCCGACTTGGATCAATGACAGGTGAAATAACGGTTTTCGACTTCGGAATTCACATTACTTGAATGTCATATACACGCAATTTTCTATATTAGAACGCAAGATATAGTACGTCAACAAAAATTCTACTACTACTTCTGGATTTGATTATCTGCCTGTAACTTCTCTGCAAAATGGAGGGGAACTGCCCGATCCAGCACCGGAGGAGCCCGGTATCCACGTTCTAGATCGCGAAAACAAATTGGAAATGCCTATGTTAGCAGACTGCCCCAGGCACCCCTGCGTCAGGAGCATACTTCGAAGGTGGGCGAGGGGCTCCTTTGGGTGGGTTCTCACAAAATCCCACAAAATTCCGGATTTACTTCGTCTGCTTCGAATGATAAACGCTATTTTGTTCCGGAATTTCTTTACCATCTGAAGGCATGCGTGCCATGCCGAAGGAGGGCCTATGGACGAATCAGAGATCTATCAGGCGCTGGAGCGTTCAGAGTTTTTCGGGTGCCTCGAGCAAAAAGACATCCAAAAGATCGCCGGCCTCTGCCGGGAAGAGACCTTTCAGCCCGGTCAGATCATCTTTCGCCAGGGTGACACGGGAGACAGTCTTTACATCATCGCGGAAGGTCAGGTCGCGCTTGAAAGAACCGTGGATTTGGGAACCCGCAAAGGAACCGTCGTCATCGGGATTCTTGGGAAAGGAAGAGCCTTCGGTTGCTGGTCAACGCTCTTGGGCAAACCGCACAGCTTCTTGTCCTCCGCCATATGCCAGAAACCGACCAAAGCCGTCTTTTTTTCCGGAAACGAAATCAGAGCCTTGATGATCAGCAACACGGCTCTAGGGTTCTGCGTATTGGAGCGGCTTTGCTTCTTCCTCCGGGACCGCATTCAAAACGTTTACGGTGCCATGGAGAAACTCTAAATTTCAGGACCAACAGCCTTCCATGATGCATGAACTCAGCGCGCAAGAACAACAAAAATTAGCCACCTGTCTTGAGCCTTTCCAAGAGGATCGCAGAAACTTGATTCCTATTCTTCAACGGATCCAGGATAAGCTCACCTATTTGCCTCCTGAGGCCATCCAACGGGTGGCCGAGCATCTCCACCTCACTGCAGGCGAAGTTTATGGAGTGGCCACCTTTTACAATCAGTTCCGGTTTCATCCTCCGGGAAAGCATCCAATCAAGGTCTGTTTAGGCACAGCCTGCCACGTGAGGGGTGGGGAGATCATTCTGGAGAATTTTGAAAGAAAGCTCAGAATACGGGACGGCCAAACCACAGAGGACAGAGAATTCAGCATCGACCGGGTGGCTTGCGTGGGATGTTGCGCCTTAGCCCCCGTGGCCCTTGTGGAAGAAAAGGTTCATGGCCACATGGCACCGAGCAAAGTGGAGGGACTGATTCTCGGCTTCCATTTGGAGAAAGAGCGGCAGGAAAGAGAAAAAGCGAAAGATGATTCAGCCCAATCATGAGGCCCGGTTCAGGGCTATACAGGAAGAAGCCGAAAAACAAAAACAGACTTTCAAGGAAACTGCCTTGCCCAAAATCCACATCGGCATGGCAACCTGCGGGATCGCCTCCGGAGCCCTAGAGACGAAAAAGGCGTTTGAGGAAGTTCTCGCCGACCAGAACATGACCGCCCTCATCCACACCGTTGGATGCCTGGGCCACTGTTACGCTGAACCGGTTGTGATTGTTGAACACGCCGGATTTCCCCCTATTCTCTACTACAATGTGACGCCCGGAAAAGCGGGAATGATCGTCAAGTCCTTCCTGAGAGACGGAGATCCCCTTTTCGAATATCTTCTCGGGGCCACCGAGGAAAACGATCTCATTCCACAAGTCAAGGATTTCCCGAGATTCAGCCACGAGAAGAGAGTGGTGACAGGGAAATCCGGTCTCATAGACCCGGAGAACATCTACGACTGCATCGCTGAAGGCGGATATGAAACCCTGGCGGCATCTCTTGGGCGGAACCCGGAGGAGATCCTGCGGGAGATATTGGACTCGGGCCTGAGAGGACGAGGGGGCGCGGGATTTCCCACCGGAACCAAATGGCGGCTTGCCAGACAGGCACCGGCCGGCCGAAAGGTCGTGATCTGCAATGCCGATGAAGGAGATCCGGGAGCTTACATGGATCGCACGATCCTTGAAAGCAACCCACACCAGGTCCTTGAAGGGATGGCCCTGTGCGCCTATGCCATCGGCTCGTCAGAGGGCATCCTCTATGTTCGAGCAGAGTATCCGCTGGCGGTGAGCGTCCTGACGAAGGCGTTCCAGCAGGCAGAGGGCTTAGGCCTTTTGGGCAAGAACATTCTCGGCACGGATTTCAGTTTTCATGTTTCCCTTTTTCAGGGGTCAGGCGCCTTTGTCTGCGGTGAAGAAACCGCCCTCATCCAATCCATCGAGGGTTACCGGGGCATGGCGCAGCACAGGCCGCCCTATCCTGTGAAAAAAGGCCTGTGGGGCCGGCCGACGGTCATCAACAATGTAAAGACCTTTGCGTCGGTCCCTCCTATTCTGAAGCATGGAGCCGGCTGGTACCGGACCATGGGCACGGAAAAGAGTCCGGGAACCGCCATCTTCTCCGTGGTAGGCGATGTTGTTCACCCGGGATTGGTTGAAATCCCCATGGGCATAACCCTGAGAACACTCATCGTTCAAATTTGCGGCGGGACTCCCAAAAAGAAAGCCTTCAAGGCCGTCCAGATCGGCGGGCCCTCAGGAGGATGTTTGCCGGAACACTTCCTAGATACCCCCATCGATTTCGACTCTCTTGTAGAAGCCGGGGCCATGATGGGATCCGGGGGCATGGTGGTCATGGATGAGGATACCTGCATGGTGGATGTAGCCAGGTATTTTCTTGACTTCACCCAGAAGGAATCCTGCGGCAAGTGCACTTTTTGCAGAATCGGAACCAAACATCTGCTTCGGATTCTTGAGCGAATCACTCGGGGCGAAGGACGGGAGGAAGATCTGGAACAGCTTGAAAACCTGAGCCGGGATATCAAGAATGGATCTCTTTGCGGGCTGGGCAAAACCGCGCCGAATCCGGTGATCACTTCTTTGCGCTATTTCAGGGAAGAGTATGAGGCGCACATCAAAGACAAGCGTTGCCCCGCAGGGGCGTGTCGGACCCTTACCGCCTACTACATTGATCTGGAAAAGTGTGCCCGCGGTTGTGACGCCTGCGTGGGAAGCTGCCCTGTGGAAGCCATTTTCACCACAGGAGATCGAAAGAAAGCGGTGGACCAGAGCCTGTGCGTCAAATGCGGGGAATGCATGGTTTCCTGCCCCGCAGAGTACAGCGCCGTCAAGAGGGTTTCCCCTCCACACCTGGCTCCGGTGATTGAGCGGCCACAGGAAAAGGAGGCCGACAGTAATAAATGAATGTCAAAAAACACCTTTTTCTGTCATTCCGGTGGAAGCCGGAATCCAGGAATACCAAGGAGTTCTGGACCCCGGCGCCTGTCCGCCTAGGCGGATTCGCCGGGGTGACGACTTTGGTGACTTTTTACGAACGCATCAAACTTTGACATTGTTTTGGCCTTTGGATTTGGTCAGTTGTCATTATGTGATTGCGTCCAAAGACATGCCTTGGCGGCTTGGTGGTTTTGCAGAACATGATCAAACTGGTGGTTGACCATAAAGAGCTGGAGATCGAGGAAGGCGCGAACCTCCTTGAAGCATGCCTGCGTCACGGCATTTATGTGCCGAACCTCTGCTATCTTGAAGGCATGGAGCATCCGGATGCCTCTTGCAGACTGTGTTTCGTTGAAATCGATGGAAAACCTGTTCCCGCCTGCACCATTAGGATCTCTTCTCCTATGGTCGTCAAGACCGACACGCCTGCCGTAAGAACCTTGCAGCGAAGCGCCCTTCGACTGCTCCTTTCCGTTCATGAGGTGGATTGCGCTCGCTGCCCTGCGAACAAGAAGTGCGCTCTCCAAAACATTGCTAAGTTTCTTGGCATAGGCCTGAAGCCCAAGGGGCTTGAACAATTCCTAAAAGAACCCGGTTTGGTGGAAGATCATCCCTTCATTAACTACTATGCCAACCGGTGCGTTCTGTGCGGGCGGTGCGTTCGTGTGTGCAGAACAAAGGAGGGCCTGCCGCAGATGAATTTCGCCAAAAGAGGTTTTGACACGGTGATCAGCTTCTACGGAGTGAATAAGGAAGCCATGACGACATGCGACGACTGCCGAACCTGTGTGGGGGTCTGCCCGGTGGGAGCGATCATCTTCAAGACACCAATCCCTTGAACCCTGTTAACCCCGGCCGAGGGGACGAGATGGCGTTTATCCAAGGTCTTTCCCGCGGAGGGCGAAATAGCCGGTCCCCAGCAGACCGAACGCAAAGGCCGTGAGAAGATTCGTCGCCGGGGACAGGCTCCACAAGAGCGCCCCGCCAAAGGCAGCAAAGGATACCACGACATCGCGCGCCAGGTAGTACGCTCCGAACATCCCTGCTTTTCTTCCTTCAGGGGCAAGATCCATGATGAGCGCTTTCCTGGTCGGTTCCCCGAACTCCTTAAGGCCCCTCAAGATAAATGCCAGGATAAGCGCTTCAAAGGATCGACTCCACAGAAGCACCAGGGGAAAGAAAGCAAAAAAGATGAAGGTGATCACCACGAAAGGTTTCTTTGTGCTTCTATCCGCCAGATAAGCCACTGGAACGTAGATGAGCATGGCCGTCACCATCTCCACAGCACTGAGAAACCCGAACTGAACCGGGGAGACGCCGGCATACTGAAGGCACCAGATCACCACAAAGGCATAAGGGATCTGCTCACAGAAACGGATCAGGATATCCGAAACCAGGAGATTTCTCATCGAAGGGCTCATCTGGGTGAGCATTCGAAACAGATTCTTCTCCGGAGGCTTTGCCTCTTTCTTCCCCTCTTCTATGAGAACCTGCTGCATGATGAGCGAGAGCGCTCCCATCACCAATGCCGCGATAAAGGCCAGCCGGATGCCTTTTTCCGTGCCATAAAACTGGATGAACACCCCGCCCAGCACAGGCCCCAGCGCCATAGGAATCCGCCTGACCAAAGAATGCATGGACACTCCCATCGTTCGCCTCGAAGGGGGCAGGACCTTGGAGATCAAGTCCATGGAAGCGGGAAGAGAGATGGCCGACCAGGACAAGAAAAGGATCGCGCCCATGAGCACAGCGACCCAGCTCGGGATCAGGATCACAACGAGGTATCCGGCCATTGCGACAAGATTGAAAAAAAGAAGCGCTTTCTTGTGGCCGATCCGGTCGCTCAGATAACCGCCGGGAAACGAGTAGAGCGCACTGAGAAGATTGTCCAGGCCATTCAGGAGACCGACCGAGAGTATGCCGCCGCCCAGAGCGAGGAGATAGACCGGAAGAAACCGTTCAGCCATTTTCTCGCCCATACCCACCAGGATGACCATGGTAAGCAAAGCCAGCACATTCTTCCTGAGCCCCAGGAATTCTTGAATGGTTCTAACCCTCTTCATCGTGCACAGAGGATACGCATGGCACATGAGATAAGCAAATGAATATGGGGTTGTGTTTTCTGTTTTGCGCCTGTTGTATTTGCCTTTCAACTCCTCTACAATCCTGACATGCTGCAGATTGGCTCTTTAAGGATCGAAAACGACCTGGTCCTGGCACCCATGGCCGGGTACACGAATCTGGGATTCAGGCTCACGATCAAAAAACTTGGTGCCGGCCTTGTGACGACGGAAATGGTGAGCGCCATGGGGCTCACCATGAATCACGGCAAAACCCTTGATTACTTGAAGAGCCATGCGGATGAAAAGCCTCTTGCGGTGCAGATCTTCGGGTCGGAGCCATTGATCATGGCGCGAGCCTGTGAAATTGCCGCTCGCCAGGGGGCTGACCTCATCGACATCAACATGGGCTGCCCTGTGAAGAAGGTGGTGAAGACAGGAGCCGGAGCCGCTCTTCTCACAGACAAAGGCAAGATCGAGGAGATTCTTCAATCGGTACGCAGGTCCAGTCCTTTGCCTCTTACGGTGAAAATTCGCACTGGGTGGTCCCCTTTGGATCCTGTTGCTTGCCAGGTGGCCCATATTGCGGAAGGTTGCGGTGCTAACGGGATCACTATCCATCCGAGATTCGCGACTCAGGGTTTTTCCACTCCTGCGGATTGGTCATGGATCGGAAAGGTCAAAGAGTCGGTCAAGATTCCTGTCATCGGCAACGGGGATGTCTTTGATGCGCCTGCGGCTCTTCGAATGAAAGCGGAGACAGGATGCGACGGAGTGATGATCGGAAGGGGTGCCATCCGAAACCCCTGGATCTTCAGGCAAATCCAGAACCAGCAGCAAGGCCTCCCTGTCACCGAGCCTAGAGTGGAGGAGAGGAAATCATTCGTCATGGATCACTATCGCTTTCTCTGCGAATCCATGAACGAGAAAAACGCTGCCCTCGTCATGCGAGGGATACTGATCTCTTTTACCAAGGGCCTTCCCGGCAGCAGCCGGTTGAGGGCAAGCGTCAGCCGGATTGTCAACAAAGACACCCTTGATGCCATTACGAACGAGTATTTTTCCGAGCTAGAGGCTGAGATCTCGTGAAAGTCAAGCAGGCTAAAACCGCAGGCTTTTGCATGGGAGTTCGCCGCGCCCTGGAAAGCGTGTTAGGACAAGCTTACAAAGACCCCGGGCCGATCTTCACCTACGGACCTCTCATCCACAACGAACAGGTCATGGAGCTCCTCGAGTCCAAAGGGGTTCAAGTGGCCAGAGATATTTCGGCACTCAAGCATGGAACGATCATCATCCGCGCTCATGGAATTCCACCGCAAGAACGTAAGATTCTCAAGAATTCGGGACTGAAAATCATTGATGCCACCTGCCCCAGGGTGGCAAGGGTCCAAGCCCTTATTCGATATCACACGCACAAAGGATATTTGGCGGTCATCGTGGGAGAACCGGACCATCCTGAAGTCATTGGCTTGAAAGGCCACGGCAACGGCAGGGCTTTCGTGATCAGCACCTCGGAGGAGGTCTCTCTGCTTCCAGAGGGAGAAAAGATCCTCGTGGTCGCCCAAACCACCCAGGAAAAACAGACCTATGAGCGAATTGTGGAGGCCATCAGAACACGCTTCCCCGCAGCTCTTGTCTTCAACACCATCTGTGACGCCACCGAAAGCAGACAGGAAGAAGTCCGCGCTCTGGCGACCCATGTGGACGGAATTGTGGTGGTTGGGGGCTTCCATAGTGGAAACACTCGGCGCCTTGCGCAAGTGGCCTCCTCCACCGGGCTTCCCGTTTTCCATGTTGAAACCGACAAGCAGCTCGACCGGGAAAAGCTCTCCACAATGGAAATCGTTGGCGTGACGGCTGGCGCTTCAACGCCCAATTGGATGATCAATAAAGTCGTTCAGAATATCGAATCCATTCAAAGCCGAAAAGAGACCGCGCTGGATCGATTCCTCAGGTCCACGATAAAATTCGCCTTCCAGAGCAATATGGTCGCGGCGTTCGGAGCGTTTTCTCTGGCCCACGCGATGAATGTCCTCTCGGGCAGAACTCCTGATCTCATTCTTCCCTCCCTGACCTTCCTTTACATTTACGCCATGCACGTGCTCAACCGCCTTGTGGATAAAGGCGCGAGTACTTACAACGATCCTGAGAGAGCCGCCTTTTACAGGAAATACCGAGGGCTCCTTGCTCTATCAGGCGTTGTGGCGATTGCCGGGGCAGTCGGCCTTTCGGCTTTTTGGGGATTTCCCGCTTTTCTGGCCACAGCAGGTCTGAGCGTCCTCGGCACGGCTTACAGCCTGCCCATCGTGCCGGTACGCCGGGGACACCGGTGGCGATACTCCAAAATCAAGGACATTCCCGGCTCCAAGGCTTTTGCCCAGGCCTTTGGCTGGGGTGCCGTCATAGCGCTTCTTCCTCTTCTTGGTAATCTTCCAGCAAACTGGGCCGGTGAAATGGTTTCCTTTTTTTTTGTTTTTTCCGTGGTGTCCGTGAGAGCCGCTTTCTTCGATATCTTCCAGGTTCAGGGGGATCTGATTGTCGGCTCAGAAACCCTCCCGATTACTTTGGGAGAAAAAAGAACCCTGTGGCTCTTGAAATGGGTGATCCTCGTGGGTTCGATTGTGCTCGCCGTGGCTCCTTTTTTCGGATGGGTAGGCCTCTTCGCCTACATCCTCCTTGTCTGCTATTTGACCTTGACCCTCTGCATCTTTGCCTATGAAAAGGGATTCCTCTATCCGGGAAATCGCTCAGAGGCTTTTGTGGAGGCGAATCTTTTTCTAGCCGGTTTTCTGGCCCTCTTCTGGCAATGGCTGCAGTGAGCATCATTATTCCCACCTTCAACCGCGCTCACAAAATTGCAAGAGCCGTTGCTTCTGTGCTCTACCAGTCCTTTACAGACTACGACATCCTCGTCGTCGATGATGGATCCGAAGACGCTACCTCCGAGGCTCTCAAGCCATTTCATTCCCGTATCAAGTCCATCACCCACTCCAAGAACTTGGGAGTCTCCGCTGCAAGAAATACTGGGATCAGAGAGTCTCACTCGCCCCTCATCGCCTTTCTCGACTCAGATGACTACTGGCTGCCTGACAAACTTGCGTGCCAGGTTTCCTTTTTTTCAAAACATCCTGAGGCTGTTGCCTGCCAGACAGAGGAACGCTGGATCAGAAGAGGGGTGAGAGTGAATCCCATGAAAAAGCACTTCAAACCCTCAGGGGAGATTTTTGAACCTTCTTTAAAGCTCTGTGTCGTGAGCCCCTCCGCGGTTGTTGTGAAACGATCTCTTCTGGAGGAAGTGGGAGTCTTTGATGAAGATTTCCCCGTGTGCGAGGACTATGATCTCTGGCTCAGGATTGCCTGGAAATACCCCATTTGGCTGATTTCTGAACCGCTCGTCATCAAGGAAGGTGGGGCCCCAGATCAACTCTCCCGGAGCGTTGAAGGAATGGATCGATACAGGATCAGAGCGATCGCAGGAATCATAAACAGCGGCCGCCTCAGTGAGAAACAAACCGAGGCCGCCATAAAGGAGTTGCGCTTCAAGTGCCGGGTTTATGGGGTGGGCTGCCTGAGAAGAGGAAAGAAAGAAGAGGGGCAGCACTATCTCACTCTCCCTGATTCACTGGAAGAAAAGGGTTTCTTGCTCTATAAATAATTCAATATTACTTATTTTGATATATTTAATACAATTTTAACTAATATTTCTTATTAATTTCCAGCCAATTTTTCTAGCCTTTCGGCAGGATGAGAACCTCCACTTTTCCTTCCAGACCTTTCTTGAACTTTTGCGCATCTTCCTCATTGCCCACAATAGCCCCGTAGTGCATGGGAATTGCCAGCTTCGGCTTCATGGCAAGGACTGCCTTGAGGGCTTGATCAGCGGTCATGACATAGGTTCCGGACACAGGTATCAAAGCGATATCTACCCGAAAATCTTTCATTTCTGGAATGAAATCCGTATCGCCTGCGTGGTAAATCCTGACCCCTTCGATCTCCACAATAAAGCCGAGCCAACCGTTCTTCTTCGGATG
>Ga0105094_10001489_pt1 | contig 12268 bp, 8 predicted proteins | sample PPLLak1March2015_2_FD_87023 | JGI IMG/M metagenome (GOLD analysis project Ga0105094, IMG submission 87023) | Freshwater sediment microbial communities from Prairie Pothole Lake near Jamestown, North Dakota, USA - PPLs Lake P8 Core (3) Depth... | ecosystem: Environmental > Aquatic > Freshwater >...
AATCAGGAAATCGTAAAAGTAACTCATTAATTTAATTAAATGATTAAAGATTTAAATAGAAAAACTCCTATTAAAGAATTAAAAAAAAATGCTGAAAAAGAAATTATTGATTTTTCGGAAAAAACCACTCCGCATCAGTACTGGATGGCGCGGAGCTTTATACTCTGGGCGGATATCTTTGGTTATAAAGGGAATGATTTTCAGGCTGTCCAGACCTTACAGAGCATCATCGACTACTATGAGAATACCGGCGACGGGATACTGGACCTGGCTAAGGAAAAGCACAAAATACTGACCGATAAACAGGTTCCTCCTGCAAAGGATGTTGAACAACAACAGGAACTGGAAATTGATGTTAAATAACACGAAAAAAATCTATGAAATCTTATCTTATGGAGTTTTGGATCTGCCGCATCCTTTTATCCCTGATGGTCATTCCGATGATTCAGCCTGCGGCAGCGCAGGAAATAAATAAGGAGGTTTTTGTCGTCAAACCGTATGAGCCTACACTGTCAGATGCAAGCAAAATAAGTCATATGCCTTCCCTGGGTGATGTAGAAACCACTATACCCAGCTTTACTTATAAAATAACTCCTGTACCGGTCACAACCATTTTTGAGGTAAATCCCATTAAACCTGCCAGGGTAGTTTCTTCGGCCCTGCCCAAGATTTATAACAGTTTTCTGAAAATCGGATTAGGCAATTATACCACTCCCCTGGCTGAGTTTAACATCAGCAACCTGCATTCAAAAGAATACGTCCTGGGGGCAAGCCTTTATCATAAATCATCCCATGCCAACATCATCCTCGAAAACGATGATAAGGTCTCCGGTGGTTATTCGGTTAGCAATCTGAATTTATACGGCAAGAAATTTTTTGGTGATATCACATTATCAGGAGGAATTACGGCTGATCATGAAGGTTTCAACCATTATGGTTACAACACGCATTTGTTTGATGAGGATTCACTGCCATCCATAAAACGCAGCGACATTCATCAGAGTATAGTATTGCTGGGCGGGCAGACAGGTGTTCATTCGACATATACGGATTCACTGCACCTGAACTTCGGGGTGAATGTAAAGTATAATTATCTGACGGATAAGTCAAATAATACTGAGAATATTTTATTTATAAAAACATCCTTCAGTAAAATGATCCGGACTTTCATGGGTGGCATCGACCTTAACCTCAATTATTTCAAGCACAATATAACCATGGATTCCATCGGCAATACCCAGTTTTCTTTCAGCCCTTATATCAGCAAACGCAGTGAGGACTGGAAATTCAGGGTTGGATTTGACGGAATTATCGATCAGCAGGAAGTCTCACGTTTTTATTTTTATCCTATAGGTTTGCTGGAATTTACGGTGATTGAGAAGATCATGATACCATTCGTCGGAGTGGGAGGGAAACTGGAGACCAATCATTATCAGAAGATTCTCTGGGAGAATCATTTTATCACACCAGGGCTGAAGGTTAAAAACACCAGTCATAAACTCACTGCTTTCGCGGGCATTAAAGGGAGCATTAGTCCCGACATAGCTTTCAGAACTGATATAACATATACTACTACGGAAAACATGTATTTTTTTGTTAATGATACTGCCACCCGGCTTGAAAATACCTTTACTGTTGTCTATGACGATGTAGACATCGTACAATATCATGGGGGACTTGCCGTTGAGCCTTCTCCGCAATGGAATGTTACGGCGGATTTCAATTATTACAGCTACAAAATGTTTAAAGAGATCAAGCCCTGGCACAAGCCACAATTTGATCTGATACTGGACGCAGCATACAACCTCAAGGAGAAATTCCTGTTCACGGGCGGGATGATTATTTTTGGCCAGCGCTTTGCCAAATCGTCCTTGCCCATTGCAACGGAAGGATTCATAAAACTGGAACCCGTGGCTGATTTCAACCTTGGCATTGAATACCTGTTCTCAAAATTATTCACCGTATTCCTCGATATCAACAACATTACAGGCCGTTCATATATGTTATGGAACCAGTATCCGGCCCAGCGGTTTAATTTTATGTTCGGATTTACGTATAAGCTTTAATTAAGGCCTGCAGTCGGGAGGAGATATTTAGCGGTTTAGGCATTTAGGTGTTTAGGTGTTTAGGTGTTTAGGCATTTAGGTGTTTAGGTGTTTAGGAAGACCTAATAATTCAGTTTCAGTGATTCTTTTATTCCTAAACTGCTAAATTGCTAAACAGCTAAAAAGCTATTTTAGCGCTTTTCGTTTCCTGCCTGCCGGCAGGCAGGTTCACTATTCATTGGTTACCGCTTATGCCTTCCCTTTTCCCTTTTCCCTCCGTCCCCGCGTCTCTCCCTCTCTCCCTCTCTCCGTCCCTCCCTCTTTTTCCCCTGCTATAATCCACTATCCTTCAACCCGTTGAAAATGTTCATTTTTTGTTGATAAAACATTGATTATTAATGTTTTTTAGCACTTTTTACACCTGAATTTTTAGTACCTTTGATAGCCTTTTTTATGGGCGTAAAAAATAGTGTAAAACAAGGGAATAAAAGCGATTGCGATGGATCAGGAAATGAACAATGTAACGAACGGAAATACGGAAGACAACAAGCGTAAACATAATACAGATTACATGGCCGACAGCATTCAGGTGCTGGAAGGACTTGAGGCGGTCCGGAAAAGGCCTGCCATGTACATCGGAGATATTAGCACAAAAGGATTACATCATCTCGTATATGAGGTTGTTGATAATTCCATTGACGAGGCGCTGGTCGGTTATTGCAAGAATATCGATGTAACCATTAACGAAAACGGGTCTGTTACGGTAATAGATGATGGCCGTGGCATTCCCACTGACATGCATCCCAAGGAAAAGAAATCGGCACTGGAGGTTGTGATGACGGTTTTGCATGCCGGAGGCAAATTCGATAAAGATTCCTATAAGGTCTCTGGCGGTTTGCATGGTGTTGGGGTTTCCTGCGTTAATGCCCTGTCGAGCCATCTTTCAGTGCTGGTTCACCGCGACGGTAAACTTTACCAGCAGGAATATGAAAGGGGAAAGCCGTTGTATCCCGTAAAGGTAATAGGAGACAGCAAACTCAGGGGCACTGAAATAACCTTTGTTCCGGATTCACAGATCTTTATTACGACCGATTTTAATTTTGAAATACTGGCTTCCAGGCTGCGTGAACTGGCCTATCTTAACAAAGGATTACTATTGAAGTTAACCGACAAAAGGGAGGTTGATGAAAACGGTAACGCTAACGGAAATGGCAATGGCAACGGGAATGGAAACGGGAACGACAAAAACAAGACCAATGGCGGAGGCAATCATTTCCGGGAAGAAAGCTTTTACTCTGAGAAAGGGCTTGAGGAATTTGTCGAACTGCTGGATGCAAACCGTGAAAGACTCACCGGTGTCATCTCATTTGAAAATGTCAAAGGTGAAGCTCCCGTTGAGGTGGCCATGGAATATAACACTTCATTTACTGAAAATGTATTTTCCTATGTAAACAACATCAATACCATTGAGGGAGGCACGCATCTGGCCGGCTTCCGGCGTGGATTAACCCGCACGCTGAAAGCTTATGCCGAAAAATCAGGTATGTTGTCAAAGCTTAAGTTCGATATTAGCGGAGACGACTTCAGGGAGGGGCTGACGGCCATCATATCGGTGAAAGTTGCTGAGCCGCAGTTTGAAGGACAGACCAAGACCAAGTTGGGAAATAATGAGGTGATGGGATATGTGGATCAGGCTGTTTCCTCAGCGCTTGCCAATTATCTTGAAGAGAATCCACGCGATGCCAAGATCATTGTTCAGAAAGTTATCCTGGCCGCCCAGGCAAGACATGCTGCCCGAAAAGCCCGTGAACTGGTCCAGCGGAAAGGTGTGCTTTCGGGATCAGGGCTTCCGGGAAAACTCGCTGACTGTTCTGACAAGGATCCTACCGTCAGTGAGATCTTTCTGGTTGAAGGTGACTCTGCAGGCGGTACTGCCAAACAGGGACGCGACAGACAGTTCCAGGCCATTCTGCCCCTCCGGGGCAAGATCCTGAACGTTGAAAAAGCCATGCCCCATAAGATATTTGACAGCGAAGAGATACGGAATATATATACGGCCCTCGGCGTAAGCGTTGGTACCGAAGATGACAGCAAAGGCCTGAATCTTGAAAAGCTCCGTTACTACAAGGTGATCATCATGACCGATGCTGATGTTGACGGCAGCCATATTACCACCCTCATCATGACTTTCTTTTACCGTTTTATGGAAGATCTGATCACCAGGGGGCATCTCTATATTGCCACACCTCCGCTCTATCTCGTGAAAAAAGGTAAAACAGAAAAATACTGCTGGACCGAGGAAGAACGAAAAATGCTGGTGGAAGAGTTGGGCAAAGGAAAGGACGGGAACGTACATGTACAGCGATACAAAGGTTTGGGTGAAATGAACGCTGAACAGCTGTGGGAAACTACCATGAATCCGGAAAAAAGAACCCTGCGCCAGGTAACCATTGAAAGTGCAGCAGAAGCCGACCGCATCTTTTCCATGCTGATGGGGGACGATGTTCCGCCACGCCGGGAATTCATTGAAAAACATGCTAAATATGCCCGCATTGACGCATAATATCGTGCCGGGCAACCGGACTTTCCTGGTTTTTTTACTGCTCATCCTGTTTTCTGATCCCTCGCGAAGCCAGCAACCCATTACCCTGCCTGTTATCGCAGAAATGAAGTGGGAACTGGATTATGGAATCTACCTGAAAATGGCCAATGACTCAGCCTATACTTTTGATATCCGCGGGCTGTTTCACGTGAAAGATGAGAAATCACAGACAACCGGTGATTATGTGCTGTATCCTGTAAGCCTGGGGGAAGACTATGTTAACGGGATAGCTGCCTTCAGCAACAAAGAATCTGCTCCGGCCGGTCCTTATAAAACCCTTTGGAATGCCTTGTATGCTGCCGTCGGAGGCGGCTGGGTGCATTTTAACAATTGCCTGCTCTATGCCCTCGAAACCCGGAATCTCCAGCTTACAGCCCCCCTCATGAAAAGGCCTGCAACAAGCTGGGAACCTGATCCGGTGACTGAAACCTTTCTTCGCACACAGCATTGGGAATATTATGCACCGGTTGACCAGAAAGCAGCACAGAAAGAATACAGAATCCGAAGAAGAAACAATGAACTGGGTGATATAAAAAGTATACCCGCTTCTTTTATCGATTTGTTCCTGTCAACCAATAATAAAGAATATAAAAAACTGCAGCAGAAAAAGGAAACAAAATTAACATCCCAGATCGACCTGGTCAGGCTCATGCTGGGGGTAAACTACCTTGGAGAACCTCAGATTCTCTATATCCGCAGCGCAGTCCTGAATACCATAAAGAATTATTCAGCCAATAAACTTCCTACTATTGTCGTTTTTGATCCCTTCAATGCTGCCGTTGTGATGAGCCTCGACCTGGAAGGTTATAAAATAGATGCCATCGCATTCCGCAACCTGGAATCACTCACAGCCCGCGAGGCCGAAGAAAAGAAAATACAGATCCAGAAAATCATTGATGATATCAACTTTTACAATCACAACCAGTTTGTGAAAAGGCTCGAACAATATTACCATCCGGGCGATACAAATTAACTGTAGAGACGCGCTTCATCGCGTCTCGGTATTAACGATCACCTTACCGTGAACCTGCAGCGTTTTTCCATTACCTCTCCCTGGAGTGTCAAACCGCGAACAATCACTTCATAATCGCCTTGGTTGTCTGAAGTGTAAAACTCCAGGCTGGCATTGCCTCCGGGTCTGATGAATACCTGCGGATTCCAGTAAAGACAGTTCCGGTAGTCGGGAATTCTATTATCAGCTTGAGGTTCAACGTATTCTTCGTGCTCTTTTGCTGGTTGCGAATAATATCCTGAAAAAACAAAGAAGGATGAGTTCACCGGCAGGTTAATACCGCCAAGGTTACCCTTTTTCGAAAATATGCTGACAATCCCGCCATAAATGATATCACCTTTTACATACAGATTATTGATCAGCTCAATCCGTTGAATTTTGTTGGGCGATACTTCCAGCAGATCCGCCAGGTTTGATACCGGCACACGGTCGAGCAAAATAAGGGGACTGTAGGAAGCCAGGTCAGCATTGCTTCTTGGCTGGCCTGTCATTACCAGATGGGGAATGTCCTTTTTTTTGACAATATTAACTTCAGGCACCAGTTCGAAAAACACCTCACCCAGTGTCGGAAGGGCAATAAAATCATCAACAAATACCGTGCGGAGCGGCTGTCCATAAAAAGAGAGACCTATGCTGTCCGGCCCTGTTATGGTATCAGTCGATTTTGCTTTCTCCGCAAATGCTTTATTCACCTGGCTGTTGATCATCATTTCAACCGCCAGGGACTTTTCTTCTTCGCTAAGATTGAATGCTTCCGTAACCATCACTCCGTTGTGATTGGCAAAATCCTTGTCAATCCTTATATCAAGCGGGACATCTGAGGCAACCCCGGCTGAAATGAATATATCCTGCTGACCAGCAAAAGGATTCAGCGAAAAATAAAACTTGCCGTCATCACCCGTATAATAACTCAGATAATCTCCGTTTTCATGCAGCATGGAAAGCTGAACCAAAGCATTCTTTGCCGGTTCAATACCGTTTTTATTCAATACAGTCCCCGAGAGTGAAAATCCTTCCGTTTCAGGAATGTACTGCAAAGCATGAACCTTATTCCAGGTTGCATCATCCGGCCTGACAAGGCCCGGATTATTTGTATCCAGCGCTCCGGGCCGTACCACGGTGACACAATATTGTTCAGCAGCAGTTTTCATAAACAACGGTATCTCCAGGGATACCAACACTTTTTCGCGGTTATCATAGACTGCTTTGTCCGTCCTGCAACTGACCGGCATATTCAGAACAGCCGATGTGTCGCTGATATTATGGCTAATGGTAACTCCTGGATTCCCGGCAACCGGATTATCCATTCCCTCACTATAATAGGGATTGATAATCTTAATCCGGTTATACGCAAAACCTGAAGTTGAAAAATTACGCATCCACCGCGTATAGGAACGCAGGAAATAAACCCCGGTTGAGATATTGTCAGGAATGCCGATAGTCCCTTCCGCTTTTCCGGATAACAACTGAAATTTTGTACCGGTGACCAGGGTACCGTCACTTTTTATCAACTCAATATAATATACACCACTCCATCCGGCCTTCTGTATTTCCCGGTCAGAAATATTAAATACCGTGAAATGCAGCTTCTCACCCGCAATATAAATATTCCTGTCGGTCATTACGGAATATTTCTCGTTGTAGCCATTATGCATTATTACAGAACCTGCAATGACCTGCGCGGGCATCTTTCCGGCCAGGCACAATATTGCTGCGGTAAAGCAAATGACAGGGGCTATATGACGGAGTCCGGCTTTCATGTTCATTCCCAAAAATCAGGTTTGGTTACGGTCCCCCCCTGTTTTCTGCAATCAAAACAGTATTGATCTGCAAAATCCCAGGGACCGGCTTCGGTCAATGACAGATTTACCAGGAATATAGGATAATCCCTTTTTCTGTACCCCTTTAATAATTCGTTGAGGCCAGCTGTATTTAAATCATAAAGTCCGCATGCCGGTGTATAAACAACAAAATCATAATTTCTGGGTACAAATACTCTTTTCTGCGTAACCGAGGCGACCATAAAATAACCCAGTACGGTCTCATCCGGATGGCTTGTACAATGGATATTACCGGTAATACTGGCAGGCTGCGTTTCATAAAAGCCACCTGTGCCCTGTGATTGATGCTGCAATGTATTCCAGTAATTGTAGGCATTGTCACTGATGGAATATTGACTTACCAGCAAACTGTATTTCACGCTTAAACGGTTGGTCTGGTTCGTCACGAAATTCAGCGGGCAACGTGTAACCCTGGCTGATGTTAAGTTCTCAGTGGTAAAGGTGAAGATGTCATAAATGTTGGCTGATGACCAGCAATAATAAAGTGAATCAAAATATTCATACATAAAATGGATTTCGCCGTCATAATAATCAGACACCATGTAAGCAGAATGGTATTCCCAGGTTTCGGTCATGCTCCACAGGAAATTACGGGAGCCATATCCGGTAGCGTCGGTATTCACATAAAACTGTATGCCGTATATCGGTTTGTCAGGATTTTCGGTATCCTCCTTTTTCTCTTCATAATATATGCTTTCTATGGGAGGACAGGGCACCAACGTTTCACTATCCGATTTGTACTGTTTCCCATCCGGTGTGGTAACCTCCACCCAGTAATAGGTTCCCTGGTTAAGGAATTCCTTTCCGATCCAGCACTGGTATTTACCCGGTGTAATTTCATCAAGCTCAAAACGGTTGTCTTTATCATCGGCTATGGTCACCGTGCATTTTTGTATCGACTGCTTATAAGGTTCGTTGTATGAGGTCGACCTGGAGACTTCAACATAATGGTACCCTTCCTGGTCAGAGATCCTGCCACTGATTACGATCATTTCCGGGATGTCTTCAACTTCCGGAGTGAAGGGGTCAATGCAGCCACTGAAGAGAAGCAGCAAGGTTATGAATATAATACCATCCCTAATCACTTGCATAGTTGCCAAATTTGAAATTCCATGTAATCGTAAATAATGGCGTGCCAAAAATTGACAATTTATAACTTTTGATCTGGCTGCCCTCTGCTTCGAAGAAAACAGAATAGGCATTTTTCCTGCCGGTAAGGTTATAAACATTCAGCATCCATGAACTGTGTGCAAGCTTTCTTGCTTTAAGGTTGCCTTCAACATTGATGGCAAGGTCCATTCTGAAATAATCAGGAATCCGGTATTCATTCCGTTTGGAATAATACATCTGTTCACGGTTGTTTACATAAAATACAGCCACCGGATAGGTGACAGGCCTTCCCGTGTTATAAACAACATTAGATCCTATGCTGAGCTGCCGGCTGAAACGGTAATTAATGACCGCGTTAACGGCGTGAGGCTTGTCATAATTCGAAGGATAGGTAAGCCCATGGTTTATCTTATCCCAGGAATTCGATCCGTCTACCTGTATGGTTGAACTGGAATAACAGTATGAAAGCCATCCGGAGAGCCTGCCTGTGCTCTTCCGCAGCATGAGTTCCACACCATATGCCTGCTGGTCACCCTGCAACAGCTGAGTCTCAATAGGATCTTCTGATATGAAACTGGCTCCGTCCTTGTATTCTATGATATCCTTTGTTTTCTTATAGTATACCTCCGATGAAAAATTGATGTTCTTTTCTTCGAAATCCTTGTAATAGCCGACCGATACCTGATCGGTATGCGGAGGCCGGATATGGTAATCACAGAGTTTCCACTGATCAGCGGGTGAAACAGCCAGTGTATTGCTCAGCATAAAAAGGTATTGCCGGGTTTTGTTGTAGGATACCTTTACCGAGCTGCTTTCGCCGGTGCGAATATTCAATGAGGCTCTCAACTCAGGTCCCGAATAAGTTGCTATTATGTCCTTGCCCGAATAGCGAAGGGTATCGGAAATATAAAGTTCATCTTTGGGGCTCCCGTCATAATAATCATAAACCACTGACGGGCCCGGCATGCCATAAATGCTGTAGCGCATGCCTGCTGCCAGCGTAATGCCCGGATATAATTCATATTCATCAGCAAGGTATAAGGCTGTCTCCAGCCCCTTTTCAGCACCCAGGAAAACGATATTCCTTGTGGAGAGAAGACCTGCCGGTTCAATAGTTCCACGGTCAAGCTGGTAAAGCACACTGTTCAGGCCAAAGTTAACCAGGTGACGGCCCGGGATCCATACGAAATCAGACCTGAACTCATAGTGCCCGATGGTATACTGATGCCTGTATGCCTTGGTTGATGATTCACTGCTGTCAACAATCTGAAAGGCATAGTTGGAAGCGATCAGGGCAATTTCCGAAGTAAGGTTCGGACGCCACTGATGTTTCCAGTCAGCTGAAGCCCCCTTGTTGTCGTATAGAAAATGCTGGTTCTGTGCGGACAGCGAAAATTTATCATGGCTGTAATATCCGAAGATCCGGATGGTATTCTTTTCATCAGGTTCAAAGTTCAGGTGCCCTGCCAGGTCGTAGAAGGCTGCATGGCTGTTCCTCAACCCGGGATTATCAAGCTGGGACAGGAGCCAGTCGGAATACGTTGAACGGGCGGCCAGGATAAAGGAATGCTTTTCCTTCTTAAGCGGGCCTTCCACCATGAGATGACCGGTGATGGGACTTATCCCTCCGCGGGCCGTCAGCTTCTTTTTATTGCCCCTGGGAGAATTCAGAATAAAGATGGAAGACAAACGTCCTCCGTACTTGGCAGGAATATTGCTTTTATACAGTGTAAAATCTTTCACCAGGTCAGGGTTAAAGGCTGAGAAAAATCCCAGCAGATGGGCCGTATTATATACCGGCATTTTGTTGATGAAGAACATGTTCTGATCGGCTGCACTGCCCCGCACGTTAAATCCCGATGTGCCCTCCCCCATGGTCTGGACACCCGGCAGCATCTGTGCTACCTTTAATACATCGCGCTCGCCCATCACAACGGGAATTTCCTTCATGGTTTTCAGGGTAATGTGTTCATAACCCATCTGTGTTCCCCTGACATTATGAAACCGGTCGGCCGTTATTTTAACTTCGTCAAGGGGTATTAATTTGCGGTTCATCTCTATGGCCAGCGGTCCGTCAGCATTCAGCGTCAGGTAATAATTGATTTCCTCCATGCCCAGACAGTTAAACACAACATCATATGTCCCGGCCGGCAGGGTGATCAGGAACTGCCCGTCGAAATCAGTCGCATAACCTTGTCCTGTTTCCCTGACATAGGCTGTTGCTCCGATGAGGGGCTCACCCGATTCCTTATCGGTCATCCGGCCCCTGACTAAAACAGGTTTCCCCTGTTTCATGCTGGTCAGATCTCCGATGATGATGGTTTCTGCCTTGATTTTTTTGCGCCCTTCGATATAACTTTTTTCAGTCTCCGTTACCAATCCGTTCCTGCCTTTCGATGCAAAATGATCTGAAACAGCATCCGACAAAACAGTCCCGGCCAGGGAGGTGATAAGCACCATGCCCTTCGTAAGAATGACAGTATTCAGGGTGTCGATATAATAATAAATATCCGTAATTTTCAGACTGCCTGTCAGGACCTCTCTCAGGCTCAATGAATCGCCTTGGGCGGTTACCGTTATATTTTCTATCCATTCATTCCTGTAAAAGAAGCGTAGTCCCGCCTGTTGCTCCGCCTCCCGGATAAAAGTGCTGAGGGGCACGGCGTTAAAGCTGCCACGGATAAAATGATCAGGTTCCTGGGAAAATACCCGCAGGGCTAAAAACAGCAATAATATGGTTACCGGCGTTTTCATGGATTTGCCCGGATTTCATTATTTTCACGTCCTAAAAGGCCAGTGCAAAACCGGATGAGGTCATTGATCCCGTTGTCGGATATGTGGCGCAATGAAATCTTATTTTCTTTCATATAACTTTTTATATCATGATGCAATTGCTCCGGGAATAAATGAAGGAAAGACTTTTTCCCGTTATATGAAAAGATCTGCCCATCCATGAAAAGATAGGAATCCTTATTCTCCTGGGTGTACTGGTTAAAGCTTTCCAATGAATTATTCAATGGGATCAGCTCCTTGTGAAAGAAGTACAGGTTTTTTATTGATCCAGTCCCGATCTCCTGGCAAAACTGATTCCCCTTTTTGGGAAGGGAATGGATCCGGAAGATCTTTTCCCCTATTACAAATCCACGGATAAAATCATGGATGAGCATGATTTCGCCATATCCTCCTATTTTCGTCGGATAGCTCATCAGCAAACGCTGGTTGCAGATATCATATTTCAGCTTTACCGGTATGTATTCCCTGGTATTGATGATAACACTTCCGGTTTTGAATTCATTGGGTTCCATAAAAGAATTCCCCGGAGCATTGGGATAAAGTTCGTAATACCTTGTGCCATGGATCAGATGCTGATCTGATTGCCTGACATCCTCGAAATAATACTGCAGCAAATGAAGGGTATCGCGATTAACTTCCTGTGCCACTGCCGGCCTGATCTGCACCATAAGCAAACACATCATGGGCAGACACAGCAAACGCAAAGAAAAACGCTTTACTATTTCGCAGGTCTGAAAAGAATGCTGTCTGATTAAAAAATTCATCTATCTGAGAGGAAAAAATAAAACATCGCCGGGGTTGGAATATAAGTCCTTGGTTGAGGGTATCAAAAAAAAGGTTCCTGATAATAACAATGCATGTATAG
>Ga0105094_10001492_pt1 | contig 12264 bp, 7 predicted proteins | sample PPLLak1March2015_2_FD_87023 | JGI IMG/M metagenome (GOLD analysis project Ga0105094, IMG submission 87023) | Freshwater sediment microbial communities from Prairie Pothole Lake near Jamestown, North Dakota, USA - PPLs Lake P8 Core (3) Depth... | ecosystem: Environmental > Aquatic > Freshwater >...
CACCCCCAGCCCCTCTCCCTAGAAGGGAGAGGGGAGAAAGAAGCGAAAATGAACACACAAACTGAAACGAACGTCGTTGTCAAGGCTGCTAAAGCGCCGACAGAGACTGAAAACCCAATGCAGGAACGTCACTGCGGGCAGGTGGCAGAGTCTATTGAGGTGGCGGCAGAGGTCGTTTTCGCGGCACGCAGGTTGGAGGTCCAGGAAGAAGCGGGACCAGTCTTTGTGCCGTAAGTCAGAGTCCCTTTTGAGGAAGGAAGCCGCTATGTCTAAAAAACGAATTCTCACAGGCCATCGTCCCACCGGACCGCGTCATATCGGCCATCTGGTGGGAACATTGGAGAATTGGAAGAGTTTGCAAGACACGCACGAGTGCTTTTTCCTGGTGGCTGACCTGCACGTGCTGACGACGGGCCATGCGCAATCCGAACGCATTCAAGATAACATCCTAAACATGCTGGCAGATTGGCTGGCAACGGGTATCGATCCGTCGCGGTCAACGATTGTGTTGCAATCCATCATCCCGGAGCACGCGCAACTCTCGTTGTTGTTCAGCATGCTGACAACGGTGGCTCGGCTGGAACGCATGCCGACTTACAAAGAACAGATCAAAGAGTTGAATTTGCAACCCTCGCTTGGCCTGTTGACGTACCCGGTCTTGCAGGCAGCGGACATCCTACTCTACAAAGCCCAGGTAGTGCCGGTGGGCGAAGACCAACTCCCGCACATCGAACTGGCGCGCGAGATTGCCCGGCGTTTCAACCAGACCTATGGCGAGCTTTTTCCTGAGCCGGAAGCGCTGCTCTCGAAAGCAGCGCGCCTGCCCGGTGTAGACAACCGCACCATGCACACATCTTATGGAAACGCGATTTATCTGCGTGACACGGAGGAAGAGGTGGAGCGCAAGGTGATGGCGATGTATACGGACCCGACCCGCATCCATGCCGCGGACCTCGGGCATGTGGACGGCAATCCAGTCTTTGCCTACCATGACATCTTTAACCCCGATAAAGATCAAGTGGAAGATTTCAAGATCCGCTATCGGAAAGGCAAAGTTGGCGACGTGGAGGTTAAACGATGTCTGGTGGATGTTTTGAATACATATCTGGCTCCGTTCCGTGAACGACGCGCCGAATATATTGCCCAACCCAAAATATTGTTGGAAGTGTTATTCAGCGGAACAGTGAAGGCCAAGTTCATTGCACAGCAGACTCTGGAAGAAGTCCATCAAAAGATGGGTTTGCTGCATAGCCAATCGTTCAGCGAGAAAGTACTTGCTAACAATATTTCCGGGATTTTTTGCTAACACAGATCTGGAGGAGTAAATGTTTTATCAAATTTCTTTTTACCCACCTTGAAGGGAACCACAGATAACACTGATATGTCTGATCTGGCGTTTGATATCAGCCGCAATTTGCAATAAGTAAAATTTTCAATCAAAAAATCATAAATCACCAACCGTAAATTTATGGAGGTTCCCATGTCCGAACAAACCCGTTTTCTCTTGAGCCAATCTGATCTGCCGAAATCCTGGTACAACGTGATGGCAGACAGTCCGGTTCCCCCCACCCCGGTGTTGCATCCTGGTACGTTTGAACCAGTCACACCCGATTTCCTGTCTGTGCTGTTCCCAATGGAATTGATCATGCAGGAAATTGCCACCGATGCCTATATTGATATCCCCGAAGAAGTGCGCGATATCTACAAACTATACCGCCCTACCCCCCTGATCCGTGCCACCCGCCTGGAGAAAGCTCTCGATACCCCGGCCCACATCTATTTCAAGAACGAAAGCGTCTCCCCGACTGGCAGCCACAAACCGAATACTGCCATCGCCCAGGCCTTCTACAACAAAGCCGCCGGGACCAAGGCTCTGACTACCGAGACCGGCGCCGGACAATGGGGCTCGGCGCTTTCGCTGGCCTGTAATTTCTTCGGGCTCGATTTGGAAGTGTACATGGTCAAGGTTTCGTACCAGCAAAAACCCTATCGCCGCATTATGATGCAAACTTACGGCGCTGAGATATACGCCAGCCCCACCGATAGGACTCAATTTGGGCGCATAATCCTGGAAAAGGATCCCGACTGTAGCGGCTCGCTTGGCATCGCCATCTCGGAGGCCGTCGAAGTGGCAGCCACTTCCGAAGGTAGGAAAAAATATAGTCTCGGTTCAGTGCTCAATCATGTACTAATGCACCAGACCGTAATCGGCGAGGAAGCGCTCAAGCAGATGGATTTAGCCGGTGAATACCCGGATGTGGTGATCGGCTGTGTGGGCGGTGGTTCAAACTTTGCTGGTCTGGCCTATCCCTTCTTGCGCCAAAACCTCAAAGACGGTCAGCGCGCCCGCCTGGTAGCCGTTGAGCCAACTGCCACTCCGTCCATCACAAAGGGTGCATATACTTTCGATTATGGCGATACAGCGAAGATGGCTCCCATCGTCAAGATGCATACACTTGGGCATGACTTCGTCCCACCCGCCATCCACGCCGGTGGACTACGTTATCACGGTATGGCCCCCAGCCTGTCCGCGTTCTGCGACGCGGGCCTGATCGACGCAGTGTCTGTCAAGCAGCGTGCAACCTTCGAAGCTGCGGTAACCTTTGCAAAAGCCGAAGGCATCATCCCCGCGCCGGAGACTGCACATGCCATACGCGTTGCCATCGATGAGGCGTTGGATGCCAAAGCCAAAGGTGAGAAACGCGTCATTTTGTTCAATTTCTCCGGTCACGGTCACTTCGACCTGGCTGCGTACGATGTTTACCTGAGCGGCAAACTGGAAGATTACGAGTATCCCGCTGAGGCTATCCAGGCAGCAATGGAAAACCTGCCACAGGTAAAAATGCCGGTATAGGCAAAAACTTTCTTCTCTCAAGCGGAAGCCCGGCTCATGGAGCCGGGCTTCTTGTATCTCGCGTTGAAAATTTACTTCTGTTTTTCTTCCCCAAACAAAATCACTACAATATGCTGGTTCAAAAATCCCGGAGCAGAAGTATCCTTGCCGGGAATAATTTGTCCCAACGTATAGCCTCCGGCTATGGGAACATTCTCGCCGATGATTTCCTGTATGGCGGTAATCTCCACACCTGGGGTGGCCTTAAGCAGCATCTGCCAGGCAATGTCCACCAGCACGAGCGCAAAAGCCGGTTTGACGCCATCCAGTTCGCGCAAGGCCTGCTGAGTTGCTTGCTGGGCTGCTTTGTGGCAACTCGCCCAGCTGCCGACCAATACAAAAGCATCCGCGCCATCGCGGACGGATGCATTCATGCGGAAACTGCCATCAGCTTCAACGCGAATTGGCGCGCGAACTATTAGTTCGTCGCCTTGTTCCATGCCAAGTGGATACAAGCGTGCCATGTGACTGAGAGGAGGAAAGCTCCACTCTCGGGCTGGAGAACCAAACAATTCGGCATAGGTTTCAGACGCGGGCCGAGCATCAAGCGTACGCAGCCAGAAACCGCGTGAACGTGTGACACGCATATGGCCGCCGACCGGATCCCAGCCGTGAGCGCGACCAACACCCATCCGCAGTTTGTTGCTGAAGACCAAAGATGCCAACGCGCCGGTACCGGTCTGGTTTCCGGCAATTTGATAGGTATTTCCCGTGTGCAAGTCACCAGAAGAAAGCCCACCCGCTATTCGAAATGCTTTTGATGATAGCGAGTTACAAAACTGTTCTGCATCTCCATTGAATCCATCCGCAAAGCAGATGATGTTTTGTGCCTGCTTACCAGAAAGCAACATTTCCAATTGAGTGGCTGTCTCGCGGCTGCTCTGGGCATAGCCAGGTAACCAATGAGCTTTGGCTTCGATTTCCTCGGTGCTGAGAATAGCCACAACCACTGAGTGTGCGTGCAGCCCTTCTCCGGTCAATCCGGCCGGAGTGCTAAAGCCAATCAACGGAGCATCACCGAGTAAGCTTGAGGCGCCACTGGCAACGTCACGCGCTTGATATTGATGGGACGAAATCACAATCCCCAGCCCAGGTGCAACTGCACCAAGACGGTTCAGGGCCTGATGTGTAGCCTGTAAGCTGGCTTCGCGGCCATCCAGGGCTTGCGCCTGTCCAACAGCAGCATGAAACGTCATAGTTGATTATTCCTCTGCCACCGGGATGGTGAAATGGAAGGTTGTTCCTTTACGGTATTTACTCTCAAACCAGATATTCCCCCCTTGCATTTCCACCAGACTCTTTGTTATGTTCAAACCCAGGCCGCTGCCGGGCACCTCGCGAGCTTTTTGATCATCGGAGCGGAAAAACTTGCCAAATATCTTTGGCTGATCTTCCGGGCTGATGCCAATACCATTGTCTTTAACCCAAATATGCACAACCTGCGCCGCACCACTGGGTTCCCATTGATTTGCAGCCACCTCAGCGCCGAAAATGATCTTTCCACCCTCAGGCGTGTACTTGTGAGCATTGCTCACCAAATTCGTCAGTATTTGACCGATACGTGTACGGTCAGCCCAGATCTGGGGCATCGTATCAGGTACGTCTAGTTGGAGTTCTTGCTTTTTGTCCTCAATTTGGCGGCGAGTGGATCGGACCACCTCATCCACTACATCGTGTATATCCACAGCCTTGTATTCCAGACGGAGGCGTCCGGCTTCGATTTTGGCGTTATCGTTCAAGTCCGAGACGAGCGTCGACATACGTTCCACATTCGAACGGATTGTAGTCAGGAAATTGGTCTGCATCTCATTAATCGGACCGACTGCGCCGGCCGAGAGCAGTTCCGTATATCCCTTGATAGACGTCATCGGGTTTTTAAGTTCATGCGCCACAAATGAGACAAACTCGCTCTTGGCATTGTTCGCTTGCTGAACCTCTTCATATAATTGGGCATTCGAAATGGCTATAGCGGCCTGGTCGCTGAGACGATTGAGGAAGGCGACATCTTGTTGCGTGTCACTTACGCTTTCGAGGAACAACAACCCGATAACTTCCGCCTCGCGCCGAATCGGGATCACAATCTGTGTATGCGCGCCGGGCAGAATACTACCCACGGTATCGGACTGCAGAGAGACTTGCTGAGGCTGGGCTGTTTGCATCGCAGACTTTACGGTGGGTATATCCAGTGGCAATAAACCGTCTACAAAGTGTTCCTTCAGGTCGCCGTACCCTTGTTCAGCCATGACGCGCAATTTTTCATCTGCCAGCATCCCAATCAACCCGGCTTCCGCTTTCGACTGGCGCAATGCCCATTCTAGTGTAATGCGCATTGCGCGATCGGTTTCAAGACTGGCATTCAGTTCACGACCAATACGTTGCATGACCGAGAGTTCTTCCACGCGGGCAGCCAGTTCTTGGTCGGTAAGCGTAAATAAGCGAGCGTTCTCAATACCCACCGCTGCCTGCCCGGCAAAAGCAGACAGCAAAGTTTGATCATCTTCGACAAATGGCAACCTGTCCTTACGGTTGATCACTTCGATCACGCCAATGACGTGGTCCTTATACAGCAGAGGAACAGCGAGTAGGGATCTAGTGGTAAAACCAGTTTGTTGGTCTGCAGCAGTAAAACGTGCAGCAGATGTCTGTCCCTGGTTTTCCACGATTGGCTCACGCGTTTGCGCGGCGCGGCCAACAATACCACTCCCCGCCGGAACACGTTGGCCGATCAATTCAGCCGAGGTAGGCGGCCCAACCGTCACTTTGAAGACCAGATCATCTGTCTGTTCATCAACCAGGAACAGACTGCCCGCTTCACAGTTAAGGATGTTGACTGCACTCTCCAAAATGTTTTGAAGCAAAGGCTCCAACTCAAGTGTAGAAGTTAGCTGCCGTGTCAAATCGTTCAAGGTTGAAAGCTGGAAAGCACGCTGCTGTGTTTCTTCCAAAAGGCGAGCTTTGACAATAGCGCCAGCGGTCTGGTCGGCAACAGCTTGCAGTAAGTCAAGCTGCGCGCGCGAGTAGGTGACACTGGCGTCACGGCTGCCAATCCCCAATGAACCAATTGTTTCTGCACCGGCATTAAGCGGAACACCCATCCAGGCAAACACATTTTGAAATGCGGGCGTCACATTGCGAGCCTGGCACTCGCGCAGGTAGTCTTGCGTTAAAATTGGGCGACCCTTACTGACCACTTCTTGCCCCAGCCCTAGAGTTACGGGCAAAGGAATGTTCTCTCGTTCCTCCAGGCGCTCCCGGTTTTCCACACAGAAAGCATAATAGTAATAATCGCCGGCTTTGCTATATAGAGTGATGTGAAATTCGCTAGCCGGGATGATTTGCCCGGTCTGCGCGAAGATCAACTCCATGACATCGTCAAAAGTTAATGTGATATTGACGCCCTGGGATACACGCGTCAGGGCGTTCATTTCCTGGATGCGACGTTCCAGATTGGCAACAGTCTGCACGCGTCCAATCGCGACCGAAGCCTGGTCTGCCAGGTTCTCGAGGAAGGTCAAATCCTGAGGCGTGTACGGCTGCCTGGACAAACGCTGGCCAAGCGCCAGCCAGCCCGTTGGGCCGTCTTTGCCGGCTAAACCAACGAACAGCTTGGCTCCAAGTAATTTCAACCGCGCCTCTTCCGCTTTTAAGTTTGATGATAAGTTAGCGCCATCTAAATACAATGGTAAACGCTCGCTAGTAAAGTATTGCACCAATGAACTTCGTGATGAAAAACGCACATCGCTGCTGGGGCGACCGTCAATATCCGGCAGGCTGACGTATTGATCACTGAGCAAGTCAAAAGTGTAGATGTGAATATATTCAGGGGCAAGTGTCTCCATGATCTGCTGGCGCAGAACGAGGCCTATGTTCTGATTATCTAGTGCGCTGGTCATTTGGTGGCTGAATTCACGCAAGCGCTGGTCAAAGACACGTTGACCTCGAAAGAAGGTGTTATCAACCAGATTAAGTAAACGCTTCCGAAATGGATCCAAAACAACCGCTAAAATAAAGACCAAACTACCAATCACATACGGGTTATTGGCTGGCATGGCATCTTTGAAAATCAGTTTGAAAATCAGACTGAAACCGGTCACCAGTAAGGCATAGCTGCTAATGGTCAAGATGAAAAGGACAGAATAAACCAATCCCTGACGTACCCAGAAATCAGTCCGCACCAGACGATAACGCAAAATGGTGTAACCAATGGTCAGGGGAAAGAAAATAACCGAAAAGAACAAGTAAGGGGAAAAAGAAACCAGTCCAAATGGGAAAAGAACCAGCCAAATCCCTATTGGCCCCAGAGACAGTAAAATCCCGATAAGAACCACACGCGCTTGGCTTCTCACAACTGGAGATTGTGCCGAGAAACCGCGATAAACAGTCACACCGAAGTGAAACAGTATAGCCAACGCATCGAAAAAGTATGAAGCGTACCAGGCCATAAAATAGGCTGTCGGTTGTTCCAAGTTAGACATGGTGGCATAGGAATATCCTGCCAAACCAAGCGCAACGACATAGCCTCCCCAACGAAGAAAAGGGCGTCCTACTACAAAACGGGCTTCCTGTGGGAAGGAAAGCGTCAAATCTACCAGCGCACCGCCTGCCAGCGGTAACGCCGCTGCCCAGAGATATGAAAACCGATGGGATGTGTAAAGGTCGAAAAAGGTTCCGACAACAATTGCCATTGAAGAAGCAAAAATCGTGAAGGCACGCCCCGCCGGTTCACTGCGGCGCAAGCCAAAAATCCACAGGCTGAGCGCAAAGAAAGCTATACTGACAATTGAAGGAATAACCAGGTACGAGGTGCGGTCCGGGACAGGGAAACGGTGCAATGTCACATCGTAGGTTTGTAATTCCCCTTCTGTCGACCGAAAGACAACAGGTATAGTCTCTCCGGGAAAGTAATCTTCCAGCACATCCTCGACATCCCGGGCACTACGGATTTCCTCACCCGCAACGGAGATTAACTGGTCGCCGTGTTGCACGCCCTGGTTCACCAACTGCCAGGCCTCGCTTGGTTTCGTAGGCCCGGCATCATTGCGGGTCATGGTCGGCTCAAAAAAGGCACCCAGGAAAGGTTGTTTTAACCAGGCATTCGCGAAAAAAAGCGCAGCGATAAAGACCACCACGGCGATTGCCTGATAAACCAGGACTATGAACTGCAAAACCTTGCTCAGCGTTAGATTGAAACGTAATGACTGCAACATAAGAATAGAAATTAATGAAAGTTTTTGAAATCAACCTTCCTACAAGCATTTTACACTACCTTTAAGGCAGATTGAGTGGTACTTTCATAACAAACCCATAGAAATTAAAAAAAGACCAGCTTTAGAACTGGTCTTCTTCATTTTATCAAGAACAACTAAATATCCAGGTTACGTACACTGCGCGCATGGGTCTGGATAAAGCGTTTACGTGGATCAACCGCATCACCCATGAGCATGTCAAAGGTCCGGTCTGCTTCGGCGGCATCTTCTACGGCAACCATCAGCAGGGTGCGGTTCTCCGGATTCATCGTTGTCTCCCATAATTGGTCCGGATTCATTTCACCGAGACCTTTATAGCGTTGCAGATTCGCCTTCTCGCCGCCCAAAGATTTTACCAACTCTTCTCTTTCGTTCTCCGTATATGCATATTTGACCTGGTTTTTGTGCGCTATCCGGTAGAGCGGCGGTTGGGCAATGAAGAGATGTCCTTCCTCGATCAACTCCGGCAAATAGCGGAAGAAAAAAGTTAATAGTAATGTGCGGATATGGCTGCCGTCCACGTCAGCATCAGTCATGATGATGACACGCCCGTAGCGCAGACCCTCCAGGTCAAAGCCTTCCCCGATGCCAGTACCTAAAGCCGAAATGAGCGATTTGACCTCATTGTTACCCAGGATTTTATCCAGGCGCGCGCGCTCCGTATTCAAGATCTTGCCACGTAAGGGCAAAATCGCCTGAAAGTGACGGTCGCGGCCTTGTTTGGCTGAACCTCCAGCCGAGTCACCCTCAACAATATAAAGCTCCGTCTTGGACGAATCGCGCTCGGAACAGTCGGCCAGCTTACCGGGCAGCGTGAGCGACTCCAGCGCCGACTTGCGAATGACCAGATCCCGCGCCTTACGGGCGGCATCTCGGGCTCGGGCAGACGTCAGACACTTAGCGATAATAGCCTTGGCCGCCGATGGCGTTTCTTCCAGAAAAGTATTGAACGCTTCGACCACCACTTGCTGGACGTAGGTCTGCACCTCGGCGTTCATGAGTTTGACTTTGGTCTGCGACTCAAACTGCGGGTCAGGATGTTTGATCGAAACGATGGCAGTCAACCCTTCCCGGGTGTCGTCACCGGAAAAGTTCGGGTCAGAATCTTTCAGCAGATTGTTCTTGCGCGAAAAGTCGTTGATCACACGCGTCAGTGCGCTGCGCAGGCCAGTCAGGTGCGTCCCACCATCCACTGTATTGATTGTATTCGCAAACGAATACACCGACTCAGTATAAGAATCCGTATACTGGATAGCAGCTTCGATACCAATTCCGTCAAGTTCTTTTTCAACCGAGACGACCGGATGTAGGGGGGCACGGTTCCGGTTCAAGTAACGGACGAATGAATTGATCCCGCCCTCGAAGTAAAATGTCAACTCCCGGCTGCTGCGCTCATCCCGAAAATGGATCGTGGTGCCGCGCGTGACGAACGCCATCTCACGGAAGCGTTGAGCCAAAGTATCAAAGCGATAGTCGATATTGTCCTTGAAGATTTCCGGATCGAACTTGAATGTGGTCTTAGTACCGCTTTCTTCATCTTTAATCTTGCCGCTTGCTTTCACCGGTCCTTGTGGGTATCCACGCTCGAAGCGTTGCCGATGGATTTGTCCATCACGTTTGACTTCGACTTCGCACCATTCCGAGAGCGCATTGACTGCGCTGACGCCCACGCCATGCAAGCCACCGGAGACCTTGTACCCACCTCCGCCAAACTTGCCGCCTGCATGCAAAGTGGTCATAACCACTTCCAAGGCAGACTTCTTCATCTGGGGGTGTATATCCACGGGAATGCCGCGGCCATTATCTTGAACTGTCACGCTACTATCGGGATGGATCACAATATCAATGCGTGTGCAAATCCCAGCCAAAGCCTCATCGATGGAATTATCCACAACTTCATAGACGAGGTGGTGCAAAGCCTTGATGTCAGTTCCACCCACATACATACCTGGGCGGCGGCGGACAGCTTCCAATCCTTCCAGCACCTGAATATCTTTTGCTTGATAACTGATATTACTTTGAACCACAAAGACCTCCGAACAAAGATAGAGCTAAGCTTTCCTTGTTGGTATATTTGCCTTTAACCTATCAAGGACAGTTTGTAACCAAACCTGCATATCACGGTAATATATGAAACTGGCAGCCAGGAGCGATGTTGTAATGAACGCATGCCCGGCGATTCCCACCAGAGCCATCCACGAATCAGAAGATGGGATGTTCCAGAGAAAATTCAACCCGTAGGCGATCAACAATACGCTCAACACAAACAGACTGCTGGTGGGCAGTGTAAACCGCGCCATCCGCAAACTGGTGTAAATTGAGGCAATGGCATTTTGCTGGTGCATAAAAATACCGTGGGGGGTGAAAAATACGGGCACGATCAACCACATAGAGAGCAAACCTATAACCAGCAACAACCCTTGCGCCAATACTGGACTCGCGGTTACGACCAGTGCAAGCACGATCACGAACGGCATGCCAATCATGATTGCCAGCATGAAGGACAACACAGAGAGTAATATTGTTTGTAAGATCGACTTGCTAAGATGAAATTGCACTGACTGAGACGGATCTACCACAACCAAGGATACCCATCGAAAAAACAATGCACCACTCACCCAGCCGACCAGAGTTAACAATATAATCCATCCCAACAAAGTAACGAGAGAATCTACCTGGATAACGGGTGATGAACCGAGTGGAGTTTGGTTGGATATTTTTCCGCTCAGCAGGCTAAAAACACCGATCGGGAAAGTGCGTAAAGTGGTGAGCAAATTGTACTGTTGCAACTGCGTCAGGAATTGAGAGGTGTTTTCTTGCAGAACGTTCAAATCTGATGATGATAAACCACTAAATCTTGCATATCGAGACATTTCTTCGAATAGGGGCCGGAAAAGCCGATCTACACGCAGGCGCGGACCCAGCCAAAGAAAGAGATCCAAGGCCAATGGCAGCAAGATGACCGACAGATTGGATGCAATTGCATCAAAGCCTGCTCTTAGCGAACCAACTACTCCAGGTGGTGGAGGAAGGGTCTCGATCTTGTCCATTTCCATAACCTACCAATTTTACCATATCGCTAACATTTACCGCAAATCTGTTCTATGAATTTCAAAACCTACCCAATCCCTCTTGGCAGCCCTTTTATAGACAGGTACAATCCAATTCGTGAATGAAACCCGTTATTTGCCAGATGTGAACCGAGTCGGCGTGCTGACTGCTGCTGTCTTGCTCGCCTATGCCTTGTCTCGCCTGATCCAGACACCACAATTCACTGTTGAACTGCAATTACCCGGTTTCTATTTTTCATATCCGATTAGCCTGAGTACGGTCATGGTATTCCTCGCCGCCGGGCTAACCGCTACCGGCATGGACTGGCTATTGCGCTCTCATCCATCCCTGGGCGATAAACGTACCATTGAACACTGGTTATTACCTACCCTGTCAGCTTTCATTATTGGCGTCCCACTGACAATTTTGCCGCCCGGGAACACCTGGTGGATGGGCTTCGGCATCGGCAGCTTACTCCTGGTGTTGGTTTTCTTCGCAGAGTATATTGTTGTTGAGCCATCTGCTCCCAACTACGCTATTGCTACCGCGGGACTGACAGCCTTATCCTTTGCGATCTATCTTATTCTGACAACCGCTCTGCGGTATGGCGGCGCGCGCCTGTTCCTGCTGGCGCCAGCCCTGTTCATTGCCGCCGGATTGGTCAGCCTGCGCACCTTGCACCTTCGTATTGGCCAAAAATGGGAATTCAACTGGGCGCTCGGTATTGCTCTCGTCTGCACTCAGATTGCCGCCGGGCTGCATTACTGGCCTGTATCTCCCGTCCAATTTGGATTAGCCTTGCTTGCACCTTTGTACGCTTTGTCCACACTCACTGGTAACTTACTGGAAGGCATCCCTCTGCGCCGTGCGATGATTGAGCCATTGATCGCATTGGGACTTGCCTGGGGAATTGCCATTCTCTTGCGATAACACATGCTAAAAGTACTGGAAATGCAGTCCGCACACTGGCAATTGATGCGTCGCCATGTCATAGCGCAAGCTCCCCTCGAGGCCTGTGGATTGCTTGCCGGGAAACAGAATGCAGTCGAGGCCGTGCTCAAGGTACGCAACGCA
>Ga0105094_10001493_pt1 | contig 12262 bp, 12 predicted proteins | sample PPLLak1March2015_2_FD_87023 | JGI IMG/M metagenome (GOLD analysis project Ga0105094, IMG submission 87023) | Freshwater sediment microbial communities from Prairie Pothole Lake near Jamestown, North Dakota, USA - PPLs Lake P8 Core (3) Depth... | ecosystem: Environmental > Aquatic > Freshwater >...
CTTGCGTCGGTTGTTCTCCATCTTCGTTTGAATTCTCTTCTTCTTGGGCGCAGGAAGCCCTTTCTTCAAAGACAGAGTCTTCAGTTCGAGGGAGTCCTGGTGGAGGGATTCGATTTCACCGATGAGATGGATGATGGATTCCTTTCTTTCGCCGATTTGAGTGTGGCTGTCCTCATCGTCGAGATCGTTGATGACATCCTTGAGTTTGATTTCTCCTTGCTTCAGAAGCTCTCCCAGCTCGATAATGTATTCGATTCCCACGCGGCACTTCAGAAGGGCATCCAGGGCCTCCTTTTCGCCGGCTTCAATTCTCTTGGCAATCTCCACCTCGCCCTCCCGGGTGAGGAGGGAGATGCAGCCCATCTCCTTCAGATACATCTTCACGGGATCAGAGACCCGGGTCGCCACATCCGCCACCTCGGCCCGGAAGTTCTCCTTCTCAACCACCTTCTCCTGTCTTTTCTTGATCCGCCTGGATTTCTCGATCTGCTCCTTGGATGCCGCGTCGATGACCATCACGTCCAGCTCTTCAAACATCATCATGAGGTCATCGATGGTTTCCGAGGAGACCACGTCGTCGGGCAGTTCATCGTTGAGTTCTTCGTAAGTGATGTATCCCTTGTCCTTGCCGATATCGATGAGCCGTTTGAGATTGACCATGTCTGAATTGTTCGCCATTATATTCCCTCCTGAGAGTTCCCGTTGATCCGCGGTTGAACGTCTCGTTCCTTCTTTAATTTCAATATGCGGTTATAGGTCTCAAAATCCCCGTTGGCTCTGGCCTGGGCCACAGAGTCCCGGATTTTGATCCTAAGGATTTTCTCGGAAAAATCCTGAATCGCCCTTTCCACCTCCTCTTCACTGAAAATGGAAGGGCTGAGCATCGCTTCCCTGAAGGCCTCCTGCGCGTCTTCCCCGGAGAGGCCGGACAGGATTTCTTCCGTGTCCATGGTCCCTCCTCCATGGGTGTTCTCGATGAGGCAGCCCACAATCTCGATGACCACGGGATCAGAGAGAAGGCTCTTCCATTCGAGGTCCCTGACCCGGTCGATGGTCCCGGGATGATGGAGGAGGAGATTCAGAAGATAAACATCATCGATCCTCTTGCACTCCTTTTTTCCCTGGGCTTGAGGGCGATCCGCTCCGGCGGAGCCTTTTGACGCCCACTTATGATATTCCGCGGTCAGGGCCTTTTCGGTCACCTGGAGCTTTTCCGAAAGCCGTTTCACGTAAAGAGCCCGCTGCACGTGGCTCTTGAGTTCCGCCAACACAGGGAAGATGTCCTCCAGGACTTGGACCCTGTGTTCGATTTCCTTTCCCCCTTCGGCCATCTTGCGATCGATAAAAAAATCGAACATGGGCACGCTGCGCTCCAGGAGATCCTGAAACGCCTTGAGGCCGCTCTTGTTCACAAAGGTGTCCGGATCCTCTTCGTCCGGGAGAGACATCACCTTGGCAGGCATGCCTTCATCCAGGAAATACGAAAGGCTTTTCATGGCGGCCGCGGTTCCGGCGGCGTCCGAGTCGAACATCACCACCGCTTCCCGGGCATACCCCTTGAGCTTCCGGATGTGGTCCCGGGTCAGCGCGGTTCCAAGGGTCGCCACCGCCCCCCGAAACCCGTGCTTGATGAGAGCCAGAACGTCGGTGTATCCCTCCACGATGACCACCCGGCCGCTTTCGCGGATCCGGGAAAAGGCGACGTGGAGACCGTAGAGCAGTTCGCCCTTCTGAAACACCGGGGTCTCGGGCGTGTTCAGATACTTGGGCAGAGACTGATCCAGGACCCTGCCGCCGAAACCGACGACTTGGCTCCGCATGTCGAAGATGGGAAACATCACCCGGTTGCGGAACCGATCGTAGTGGCCCTCCGTCTTCCTGGGGATCAGAAGGCCCGCTTGCAGCGCGGTTTCGGGATTGATCTTCTTCTCCCGAAGGGCCTTGGCCAGAGCATCCCACTCCTCCGGGGCATACCCGAGCTTGAACTCCTTAATGATTTCCCCGGGAATTCCTCTCTGTTGGAGGTACTCTCTGCCGGCCTTCCCCTTTCCCGATTTCATCAGGAGGTCATGGTAAAAATCCGCCGCCGCTTCGTTTGCCCGGAGGATCGCGTCTTTGAGACCCGGTACTCCAGGATCCCTCTCGGGCAAGGACACGTGGTATTTCTCGGCCAGATCCTTCAAGGCCTGAGGAAAAGAAACCCGATGATACTCCATCCAGAAGGCAAAGAGATCGCCGCCCTTCTTGCACCCGAAACAGTGGAACATCTGCTTGGAAGGGCTCACCGTGAAAGACGGCGCTTTTTCAGAGTGAAAGGGGCACAGCCCCATATAGCTCTGGCCGGACCGCTTGAGCTGGACAAACTGACCGATCAGTTCGACGATGTCCACGGTCCTCTTGATCTCTTCTTTGGCAGACTGGTAACCGTCCATGAGCCTTGCGCGATCGCCCCCGAAGAAGCTTAGCCCTCAAAAAGAAAAAACCCCTTCATTGGATGAAGGAGTTGTTCAGCGGAGCGTTTTTGTTTGATCATCACGTTTCGATCAGCTGAGATACGCTTTTGAATATGGCCCTCATGACCGGTGAAAAGATCAGAAACGGAAACGTCGCCGGAATTCGCGGATCACCCGAGAAGTCTCTTGGCTATCTCGTTGACCTCTTTGCCCTGAACCTTTCCTGCTAGCCGCCCCATGGCAGCTTTCATGACTTTGCCCAGATCCTTGGGGCCTGAGCCGGATACCTCTGCAATGATCTCCTTGAGCACACTTTCAATTTCAGCGGGTGCGAGCTGTTGAGGCAGATATCCGCTAAAAATCTTGACCTCGCCCTCTTCCTTGGCCGCCATGTCCTCTCGATGGCCCTTTCGGAATTCCACCGCCGCCTCCTGCCCTTTACGGATGAGAGACTGGATCACGGAAAGGACGTCTTCTTCCTTGAGGGGCTCCGTTCTCCGGCCCTGTTCGTTGGTGACGGCCGCTTTCAGCACGCGCAAGCAGGAGACCCGAGCCTCATCCTTTGCTTTGAGGGCTTGTTTGAGGTCCTGGGCGATTTTATCCACAAGGGGTGTGGCCAAAGAGAATCCTCCTGAGGTTAAACTGCCAATATAAAAAAATCCATAGCAAAGTCAAGAAGAAATTTTATTTTCTTTGCTTACTCGGATCGCCTGCTCGATGTCCAGGGTTCCCTCGTAAAGAGCCCTTCCCGTGATCACTCCTGCGACGCCCCGGCCCGAAAGGGTCATGACCTTCCGGATGTCGTCAAGCCCTGAGATGCCTCCTGAGGCAATCACGGGCGTTTGGAGAGCGCCTGCGAGATCTCCCGTTGCCCCCAGGTTAGGCCCCACGCTCATGCCGTCTCTCTGGATGTCCGTGTAGATGACGGCGGCAATCCCCCGGCCGTCAAAGGGCCTGGCGACGTCGATCGCGGAACGATCCGTGTCCTCGGTCCACCCCTCCACCGCCACCCGGCCGCCGCGGGCATCGATGGCGAGCATCACGCGGCCGGGAAACCTTCGGCAAGCCTCCTCCACCAGGTTCGGATCCTTGAAGGCCGCGGTTCCGAGGATGACCCACTCCACCCCTGCTTCGAGATAGAACTCGATGGAGGCCAGGCTTCTGATGCCTCCGCCCAGTTCAACCGGCACGGGCACGGAACGCGCGATCGTCCTGATCACCTCTGCGTTGACCCTTTTTCCTCCCACGGCGCCGTCCAGATCAACCAGATGAATCCTTTCCGCTCCTTTGGCGCACCAGGTCACGGCCATCTGAACCGGGTCATCGGAGTAAACCGTTTCTTCCGACATCCTGCCCTGCTTGAGCCTCACGCACCGGCCGCCTTTGATGTCTACGGCAGGGATGACGATCATTCCTGTTCTCCCTTGGGAAAAGTTTCGACAAACTCGGCGAGGCCGATCTCCGCCAGTTCATCCGCCGTCATCCACCGGCCCTTTGCTTTGAGAAAGGTCTTGAGATCGAAGAGGTTCTCGCTGAGAGAGATCTGGGACTTGTCGAAGCGTGCTTTCCACCAAATCACGCCGTCCCCGGCGCTCATGAGATACAGGTCAAAGGCCACAGAGGCCGGCCTGTTGGCCGAATAGTCTGTCCCCTCCCGTTCGCGCCAGCGGTACACATGACCCCCCAGCACGGCCTCGGCAGACAGGGCCTTGCCGATCCGCACGTAAATGTCCCTGTCCGTCAACGTGGGGTTGGAGGAGGCAAGCTGGGAAAAGGCCGCAGCCGCTTCGCCGGGCGACACCCAGTTCAGACGGCTGTCCCTGGTCAGCTTTTCGAAGAGCAAGTCGGAAAGTCCCTCGGCGATTGATTCGGACACGGGGTCCGCAGAGAAGACGGCTCCGGAAATCGGGCTGCGCACCAGGCCGGGGGTTTGAGAAGGAGACAGGCGCGGTCGAAAACCGATAAAGACGATCGTGTTCAACGCAGGCACAACCGCTTTGTCTTCCTGGGGGACCTGCTGGAGTTGGCAGGAAGCCCCGCTCAGGACGATCAAAATAAGAATAGAACCGATGAGGCGTTTGCACCCGACGTTACCCATGGTTACCTCTGTTCGCTGAACAGTCACTTCCTTTGGGGCGAGGCTATAGAAGACCTTTGGTGGAGGGCACTGCGCCGCCAAGACGAGGTTCAAAGCTTGTAGCCTGATCCAGAGCTCTGGCAAAGGATTTGAAAACCGATTCGGCCACGTGGTGAGGGTCATCTCCTGAGACCAGATCCACATGCATGGTGATCCCTGAGTGAACCACGAGGGCCCGGAAAAACTCCCGAACCAGGTTCACGTCAAACGAGCCGGTTTTGCTCTCTTTCAGGGCGACCCGGTAAGCGAGAAAGGGCCGATTGGAGATGTCCAGCGCAATCCTGGCCAAGGCCTCATCCATGGGCACAACGGCGTGACCGTATCTCCGGATTCCTTCTCTTTTTCCAAGGGCGTCGTGGATGGCTTTTCCGAGGCAGATGCCGAGATCCTCCACCGTGTGGTGGTCGTCGACCTCCGTGTCGCCGGATGCCGTGATCTTCAGATCCATGAACCCGTGAGCGGCCATGAGGGTGAGCATGTGGTCCATGAAGGGAATGGCGGTTTTGATTTCAGTTCCGCCGGTGCCGTCCAGGTTGAACTCCAACCGGATCTCCGTCTCCTTGGTTTTTCGGTGAATCGACGCTTTTCTCTCCATGGATCCCCATTCCCTCCCCGCTTCCCGACCCTTCACCACAATTTCTATAGTAACCACTCTCCATCATTAGTCAAACTCAAAAAAAGATCTTCAAATTAAAACCCTTTGTCCCCGTGGATAAGTTCGTGAGAATGCCGTTTTGAATGAATACTGAGCACAATAACGATTCCTGACCCCGATGGCCAGTGTGCGCTCTCAATAACCCCCTCAGGTATTTTGTGGTGGAAGGATCGGTGGACAAAGGATACTCTAAGGCGATGAAGCACGAGGAACTCATTGTCCTGGTGAATGACGCGGGTGACCCCATTGGAAGCGCTGAAAAATTGGCCAGTCATCATGGCTCGACGCCTCTCCACCTGGGATTCTCCTGTTTCATTTTCAACCGAAGGGGAGAGCTGCTTATCACTCAACGGGCCCTCGTTAAGAAAGTTTGGCCTGGGGTATGGACCAATAGTGTTTGTGGTCATCCGGGGCCCGAGGAATCGATGGAAGATGCCATTAGACGTCGGCTCGACTATGAGCTGGGAATGGGCGCTATCGATCTTGTGTGTGCGCTGCCTGATTACCGCTACCAGACCCCGCCCTTTCAAGGCATTGTTGAAAATGAAATCTGCCCCGTTTATTTGGGCCGAACAAGCGATGAGCCGAAGCCCAATAGGGAGGAGGTTGTGGCCTATCAATGGATATCATGGAAGGATTTTCTATCCAGCATCAAGCAGAACCCGGAGAGGTGTTCTTATTGGTCCATAGACGAGGCTAGGTTGCTCTCCCGGCATCCGCTCATACAGGATTACTCTGAATGCGCCAAGTCTTGTATGGGAGATCCGTCTTCTTTTCGGAACCATGGGAATGAACCGAAATAAATGGAAAGTCCTGATCACCGTCGCCGTGACCACCATGATGGCGACGATGGATGCGAGCATTACCAACATCGCCTTTCCCGTGCTCACCCGCGTCTTTAATGCGGATGTGTCGGTGGTAATGTGGGTGAGCGTCGCCTTTGTCCTGGTCAGCACGAGCTCGATGCTCATCATCGGAAAGATCGGCGACATGGTGGGCCGAAAGCGTATCTTCCTGGTCGGAATCGCCGTGTTTACCCTGGGGTTGTTGGCGTGCTCCCTTGCCGGGAGCATCGGGCAGTTGATTTTCTTCAGAACCCTTCAGGCTGTGGGCGCCGCCATGACGATCTCCTGCGGTGCAGCGATTGTCACGGAAGCGTTCCCTGCCCACGAAGTGGGAAAAGGGCTCGGCTCCCTGGGCGTCTCCGTGTCGCTGGGCTTCATCGCCGGCCCCGTGATCGGCGGGCCCCTGCTCGATTTTCTGGACTGGCGCTCGATTTTCTATGTGCGGATCCCCCTGGGCCTTGCGGCATTTCTCATGGCGATCCTGTTCCTGGACAAGGATCAGCCGAGGCACGGGAAGTTGAATCTGGATCTCAGGGGAACCCTCACGTCCACAGCAGGGATCTTTCTGTTTGTCTTCGGCGTGAGCCAGATGCGGGATTATGGGCTGGGGTCGTTTCGGGTCGTTCTTCTGGCAGGCACAGGGCTCGCCTTGATCGTGGTCTTCGTTCTCCTGGAGCGCCGCGCTCAAAATCCGATCTTGGATCCGGCGCTTTTCAAAGACAAGGTCTTCAGCTCTGCCATGGGAGCGCTCTTTCTGCACTTTGGGGCGGCGCCGCCCTACATGCTCATCATCCCCTTTTACCTGATGCTGGGACTTCAAATGCGGGCTTCTGAAGCCGGCCTGTTGATGGCGGCGACTTCTGTGACCACCCTGGTGTTCGGCCCGGCCAGCGGCTGGCTTTCGGACCGCTTCGGCCGCGTGTGGTTTGCGGCGATCGGCGCCGCTGCAGCCGGCCTGTCCTTCGTTTTCATGCTCGGCTTTGATTTGCAGAGTTCCACGGGATCCGTCGCAGCGGTATTCGTCCTGCTGGGGGTGGGTGCCGGGACTTTTCAGCCTGCAAACAACAGCATCATTATGGGCGCGGTGACCAGGGAACACCTGGGCACGGCTTCAGCCCTCATTGCTACTCAGAGGCAGGTGGGCATTGCCGTTGGAATGGCTTGGACCGGAACCCTTTTTTCAGCATGGAGGGACGGGTATCAGGAGGGGCTTGTCAAACTTGGAATGGACGGGATTTCTGCTTCGAGAACGGCCATCCCGTTGGCGTTTCATGATGTGCTGCTCGTCTCGATCCTCATCAATGTGGTCGTTGTCGTTCTGTGTCTCCTTCCCCTGTGGCCTATGAAACAAAAGGTCACCATAAGCCACTGAAAAAGGGGTCGAGGCCTTCGCTTTGTTTACCGATTATTGATCTCTTAGGCTTGAAATCCCGCGACTCGCGCCAAGTCGTCATACCGGCGAAAGCCGGTATCCAGAACAGCGGGCTGAGTTCCGTTTCAAGCCTGGATGAATAGACTACAGCGAGGGGATTCCCTGTCGCGCTCGGCGGGGTGTTCTATTATTCAGCGCCGCTTCCCAGAACCTGATTCATGAACTCCGACGGCCCCCTGAACACTTCCGAACGCCAGCCCATTTGCCGGGCGGCTTCCACATATTCGGGCAGGTCGTCGGTGTGAAAATGAGGCGGGCGGCCATTACAGTACCGCTCTTCGACCATCCTGTAGATCGCGGGATCCGGTTTTGCCAGGCCCTCCACATAGGAGACGATGCATCCGTCAAGAAGTCGGAGGATCTCATAGGCCTGCAGCACAAAAGCCCAGTGCGGCTCAATGGTGTTGGTGAGGCCGACAAGAAGGAAGTCCCTCCTGAGCTCGGTCAGGATCTCCCTCATGCCCTGCATTTCGCCTGTGAAGATGGTGCAAAGGAGGTCCCGCCACTCGCCGGGAGGGATGGAGACTTTGAGAGAGGCATTGAGTTCAGGGACAATGTCATCGAGAGAGGCCTCGCCTGTCTGAACCGGCAAAAAGAGCCTGTCAATGGCTGATAGAGGAGGAAGCGTTACTTTGTCTCCGCGGTTCTTTGACAGGGCCCTGATCAAAGGCTTGAGGTCAAAGCCCACAAGCACTCCGCCCACGTCCAGCACGATAACCGGTTTGTCAGCTTTCCCTGGCATCATGATGCTCCCAAAGGCATTAGGGGGCCTGATCGATGAAATCCATCAACGGTTTGATCATTTCACCTTTCATGCGCCTTTTGTAAACTTCTTTTCGAAACGAAGGGAGACGGCTAAGAAGTCCAAGAATGCCGTTCCTGATGCGAACCCGATAGTGCTTCTGGGGGAAGTCGTAAAGACCGTGTTCCTTGTAGTACTTGTGGTCGGCCTGAAAGGGGAATCGGAGTCTCCCATAGATGTCGTCCCGGAAAACCTTCATAGCGCCCACGCCCAGAAAAGTCATGGGTTTGATGTAGCCCCTGGCAGCGGAATCGATGAGACGGTGGGCTAGGGCGCGGAGGTTGTCATCCACCCCGCCGGAGTCGGAGCCCTCATCCGTCACCACTCCTGCGAAGTTTCCTCGCTGAAGCTCCGTGTATGCCTCCATGGCCTGCCTGAGGTGAGGTAACTCTGCCAGAGGGCCGGAGAGGACAAAGCCGACCTGCTTTCCGGAAAGAACCGGGGTGTGAGTGTTGAAAAAGCTCCTGTCAAAGAACATTTTCCATCTCGATGAGAGGTAGCGATCGCTGACAGTGCCCGCGAAGATCAGGATATCCGCAGTCTTCACTTTGCCGTTGAAGAACTCGATGTATTCATCTTTTCCGGTGTAGGCGCACTGGTTGTCATATCCGCATTGAATGCATCCCAGGCACCCGCCTTGAATGTGCACATCGAGAAGACTGTGGATTTCAAGTTTGCCCGCAAAGGTCTTGCGAAGAAAATCGATCATCCTGCCCGTGCTGCATTGAGGATCTTTGACGTCGTGAAGGGTCACCACCTTCTTGCCGGCGGTATCAAGAATCCCTTTGGGTTCGCCTGGCGAATAGGGCAGGCGGGTGGCAGGCAAGGGCCGATGGTTCCTCAAGGTGGGGGTCTTGTCTTGGATGGCATCGAAGAAAGCGGAGAAAAAGTCCAAGAAGCTCTCCCTTTCTTTCTCCTTGAGCAGGTCATACATGTCGGCAGAGAAGCCGCCGAAGAAGCGCATGGAGAGGTCGTCGCAAATCGCATTCAGGTAGGTGTGGGCGATGTGGTCGTAAAAATGGATCGACGTGGAGAAGACGGCTGCGTACTTGTCCTTGAAGGCGCCGGTGGAGTCCCTTTCCCAGAGGAGTTCGATGAAGCGCTTGTATTGGGCGGGAACGAGGAAATAGTATAAGGGAAAAGCCCAAAGAACTCCGTCTGCCGACCCTATGCTCCGGATGACCTCCTGGAAAGCCCCTTCGTCTTCCTCAAGCTTGGATATGCGCTGGGAGATGTTGTGAATCAGGAACTCGTGGTTCGGATACTTCTTCTGAATGAACCGGACATACTGCATGGTGACGCTCATGTCACCCTTCGGACTTCCATTCAAGACCGCAAAGCGCATGCGCCACCTCCTTGTATGACACCGTCAACGCCTCTTTTATCTCCGGCATTTCGTCTCGAAAACTCTATGATTAAACTCCACCACAACTCCGCCCACATCCAGCACGATAACCGGTTTATCGGTTTTCCTCACCGCCATGGCTTCAGGTCTATTCCCGGAAATCCCACAAATGACGGATTAAGCAGCAGAAACTGTCATCGATAAGCTAACCGGCGCGGCGTTTCTTGGGGCGTTCAACTGAACGGCGTTTGAGTCGAGCAGAGGCTGCTGCCACTTCAAGCAGGGCTCGGAGGGCATCGTTCACCGGTTTGTCACTCGGAAACGCCTCTGCCACCTCAGGCTCTAGGACAACGATATTGGATCCCTTGGCTAAGCGCGCTGCATACTTTCCCCGCACCAGTGTTGTGAAATCAGAGCGATTGTACTCGGGCCGGAGTTCGTCACTCGACTTGTTTTTACCCTTCTTCATAGATCCTCCGTTCACGCTTTGTTGCTAATCTTGCACTGATAATTCGAATGCTCCCGCCTTCTTCTGTGTGAGATACCACGAGCAACCGACCTGCCTCCGACAAGCCGAAGGTCACGAAGCGATGCTCTCCGGTTTAATGGTCGGGGTCCGAGCCTGTGGCTGAAAGCACATCGGGCTCCTACTTCTTTGTCTCTACAGGGCTGCCAGGGCTTATATCATTAAGCATAATACCCCAAAATGCCCTCTCGTGACCAGACAGAACTTCCCGGGGAATCCTTTTTTGAACAACAGCAACCCGTTGGTCTATTCAGGAATGGAGGAACAAAAGAAATCGGTGGGCGCTGCCAAGAGACAGAGGCGCTCCTGCAAGGTCACGAGAAGTTGGTGCGGATAGAGGTATTTGATTCCACCTGGAAAGAGGCGACAATGGGGGGTTTCTTTTCGTTGTGCAGTTGGAAAAAATAGGCATCCGGATTGGCTCAGCGAGGGCGCCTATGTTCGTCTCTCTGATCTGGCATTTGGGGGGAGTGATTCATCCACGTTTGGAGCTAACCAGAGCCTTCCTGGGCTTCTTGGCTGAAGGAACTGCTTTGATAAGTGCCCTGAGGGCGGCGTTGACCGAGTCTGGCGTTCGGAACACCTTGGAAACATCAGAATCAAGCATGACCACAAGGGGGGCCTTCGCAGCGCGGCTAGCGAAGCGGTTCGGTTTGGCCTTCTTATAGTCAAAGCGGTATTCCGCTCGCAAGTCATTGTTGTGGTCAATACGATCTTTAGATTTGCTGGTTTTCTTCATAGTCCGCTCTCTCATTTCTGGTGGCCAATCGTGCGCTAATTATCCGAACGGCACCGCCAAACTTCTCAGTGAAGGATACTACCACCAAACGGTCAAGAATTGAATGGCCAATAATTATTTCCCGAGGCTCCTCGGCCGAGTGTGATTCGTCATCAAAGATGCGGGCTAGGGGATCCCGGAACACGGTGCTCGCCTCATCGAAGCTGACGCGGTGTTTTCTCAGATTAGAGACTGCCTTTCTTTCGTCCCATTCGAATCGAAGAGGCACAGGACGCCCTTTTTCTCAAGGTTGCTCGCAACTGGGTTCATCTATGCTCGAATAATACACCAAAATGGTCTCTCGTGACCAGACCAAAATCCCGGGGTCTCGACGCCTGCCTTGACACATCAGACCGAATTCCCTGTATCCCCACAATCTGAAAGAAACCTCTTTTCACCCAATTTCCGCATGACCTATCTCACCCGCCCGCCCTGGGCATCTTGGCCGGTGTAGGCCCCATCGTCGCCTTCGGAGCGATCGGAGGGCTTTGGCCACTCCTGCGTGCGAGCCGCAGAGGGTCAGAGAAATTACACAAGGAGCGCGCTGACCGATGAATGTCGCCTCGTCAGCTTCCAGGCACGAAAACCATAGAAGTTCATCCGATCAGGGAATCGAGGTGATTTGCGCGATCACTGCATCCTGTCCTGCCTGGCCGGGGGTACCCAGCGATCTTCCGCCGGTACCGCCCTTGCCGGCAGCCGCATAGGTCGTATCGAATGTGTTCTGAGTGCTGTAACTAGCCCGGGCTGTTGCGCCCACACACAGGATACCGTAAGAGGGCCCTCCGGCTCCGCCGCCACCGCCGCCGCCGTGACCGCCGGCACCGCCATTGCCACCCCTGCCTCCCGGCCCCATGGCAAAGGCCAGTGAACCGGACACCGGCCCACCGGATGCGCCTAACCCGCCGCCTCCTCCAGTGCCGCCGTCTCCGCCCTTACCGCCGTCTCCGCCTGCACCCAGGAGAATCCTATTGGACAGAATATCGGGCTGAGCGCCTGGTGCTGAATCGAAATAGAGAAAGACTCCAAAAGCGCCGCCTGCCCCGAAACCACTGCCACCACCACCCCCCGGCGCGCCGCCTGCGCCTCCGCCTCCGCCAGATACCCCTGTTGCATCGCCTTCACCGGAACACCCGACCCCTACATCAGCACCTCCGCCGGCTCCGCCTCCACCGCCCCCGCTGCCGGGCGCACCATGGGCTCCTGAGGTACCCGATGCAGCAACGTAGTTGAGAGCGCCGACCTGACCGTTCGCCTGCTGGCCACCGATTCCAGCGGTCCCGTTGGTA
>Ga0105094_10001494_pt1 | contig 12260 bp, 6 predicted proteins | sample PPLLak1March2015_2_FD_87023 | JGI IMG/M metagenome (GOLD analysis project Ga0105094, IMG submission 87023) | Freshwater sediment microbial communities from Prairie Pothole Lake near Jamestown, North Dakota, USA - PPLs Lake P8 Core (3) Depth... | ecosystem: Environmental > Aquatic > Freshwater >...
AGAAAAGTAATCATAGCATTCGTTGCAGTACCCTTGTTAGGATTTAATTTATCCAGTTCCTCCATTGCTTTTAATCCGAAAGGTGTAGCAGCGTTCCCCAAACCAAGCATGTTTGCAGAAATATTCATTATCATAGAACCCATTGCAGGATGATCGGACGGAACATCGGGAAATAGTTTTTTTGTAAGAGGCTTAAGCCAATAGGCTAAAATCTTTATTAAACCTGCTTCTTCCGCTACTTTCATAACACCCAGCCATAAAGCCATAATACCAATTAAGCCTAAAGCAATATTAACTGCTATACCGGCATATTCGAGAGCGGAATTTGTAATTTCTTTTAACTTAATGAAAGTGACATCTTCAAGAATTAATTTTGCTTGAGCTGAGCTTTCAGAGATCGGTTTGCCAAGGACTAAATTGCCTGTTAAGTCGTTTTCTTCACCGTTAACACTCCCCATTTCTTTCCAAGTCTCCGGGAACCGATCTTCAACTTTAAAGTAGAGAACCGCTTGTTTATCATTCTCACTAAATGCTGCTTTAACCGGGAAGGTTAAATCTTCTTTAATATTTTCGTCGTAAAATTTGTTAAAATTTTCTTTCTTAATGTTCAGTTCCGCATCATAACTCTTTCCTTTTTCAATTGATCCGGAAAAATTAATTATAACCGGCAGCTGTTCCCCGTTTCTATACTTGTTGCCGCTTTGATTAGATAGGTCGGTATATACCCCGGCTCCTATTCCTAAAATTAAAAGTGAAAGCCAGACATAATTAAGCATAGAGTAAAAATTTATTTTACAAAACTATTTTAGAGAAGCTGAAAACAAATTTAATGGTTCTTCTAAACTTATCACATCTCTTTTATAAAAATATTCTGATGAAAGGGAAATGAATGGATGCCGTTTTTGTTCACGGCAATTATCCGGATTACATGATCTCCCGGTTTAATTCCATTTATATTAACCTTTAAAATTCCGTTGCGGGGCAGAAAAGAAAAGTTATTTATTGTAATAGAATCAAGCTGAACTTCAACAGATGAGGAATCAATCCCCGCAGAATCCTGAATTGAGAAAATTGCAGCCGAGTCTAATTCAGAAAAAATACTGCTTGCGGAAAGGAAACTTATTTCAGGAATGCCAGAGGCAAAGTACCTGCACAAACCCCTGAATATTCCCCAGGCTTGTACATCATTAAATTCTGAAATTGTTAATCTTTGAGATTCATAGTGATGAGTAGTAAAGCCGCACTCGATCAATATTGAAGGAATTACCGTTAACCTCAAAACCGAAAAACCTTCGCCCGGATAAATCGTATAATCCGAATAAGTCCCGTCAAATGATCCTAAACCTCCGGAATTTCTCATCGCGTAAGCTAAATCTCTCTGAACATACTTTGCTAAATCTTTTTCACACGGTTCGTATTCATAATGCATTTCTGCAGCGTGGTAGTAAGTTGATGTATAATTGGTCCAATAATCGCCTTCTCTGCCGGGAGCATTATGATGAATACTGATAAAAATATCCGCCCCGCTTAAGTTTGTCATTATCGAACGAGCTTTCAATTCGACAGTAATATCTTCTTCACGCGACATAATTACATGAGCTCCGGCTTCCTCCAGATATTCCCGCAAGGCTAAGGCGACATTTAAATTAATATCCGCTTCTACGGCATTTCCTTCATAACCTATATTATTTCTGTCCTTGCCTCCGTGGCCCGGATCTATAAAGATTTTTTTACCGGATATAAACGGTGAATATTTTTTTATAAATTCAGTTTTTTTTTCGGGGAAACGAAATTCATAGGGAATTTCGTAAAATAATTTTGCCGAACAGCCGTAAGCGAGAAAAGTTAAAATAATGAAGATTGGTATTTTTTCTGAAGTAAAAAACCTCAAAGATCAACCCCCTGTTTCTTCAAATGCCTGTATTTCCTGTGTATCAATGAGTATAATTTTTACCGGCGACGATATTTTATTCTTTAATTCTTCAGTTTTTTTACCGTATTTCAGCAAATAACTATTTGTGACATCATCTATTATTTTTTGCTCGGTAAGATTTTTAAGTATGCCTGTTATTGAAATCGAAAAGAGTGAATAAATGGGGATAAACTCCTCTTTTTTGACGCGACTCAGGTGCTTGTGTTTTATTATTGTAAAACTGCCTTCTGAATTTAATCTGATATTGAAGTGAAGTTCTTCCGTTTCATTTATGAAAACGTAAACATTTTTATTCAGATAAACGTAAGTTGCGGCAAACTGGCAAATTTGTTCATTAGAAATAAATGCAAAAACTCCGGCATGGTTTGAATTTAATTCCTTCTCAATTAAATCCAGATCTCTTACCTGTCTGATTATTTTATTCATTTTATAATTTTTGCAAAGTTTTTTTTACTATTAATTCCGAAAATAAATGAACATGTCTGCTAATTTTGAATGCATTTACCTTTTACGGAATAGATGCATTCACTGCAGTGTTTTAAATTTTTGGGGAACCGTTTCATTCTTATGTCATTAACCAGATGATAGATTTCATCTATAATTTTTTTCACCGAATCTCTATCAACCTTTTCAATAACCCGGTTGTTAAAATGTTTTATGTATATAAGCCTTAGTTCAAAATTAGAAATATTTGGAAACAGACGGCTGATAATATATGAATAAAATTTTAATTGAGTTAAATACGCTTTTGATCTGATGGGAATTTCTTCAACTGAAACATCGTCCGTCTTGTAATCAATAATTACCGCTTTATCATTTTCAAAGATTAATTTGTCGATAATTCCATAGAGGTAATAATCATTCTCGGCAGTATAGATTTCATATTCATTCCTGAAATTTGAGAAAGATTTTATTGCAGCGTAAATTTCCGATTTTAAAAATGTGCCGGCCATAGTATGAATATCATGTTTAAGCAGGTCCAGCCCGTGGCTGCTTAATTCCATTCGGCTGTTTTCATTATTAATTTCTTCATTAATAAATATTTGAAGCTTATCAGCAGGGACATCCTTTTGAAGAATCCTATGAATAATTCTTCCTTTCAGCTCTGCAAGTCCGTAAGAATATTTTTCATTTATAGCTTCGTCCTGATCATTTTCTCCTTCTTCTTCATTGAACTCAAAATCAGAACTTTTCGAAAATAACTCTAAAGTTTTCCATTCTTTGTAACGATTAAAAATACCGGAATACCTTAGAACGTAGGTTAATTTATATTTAAGAGGGCACTGTTTATACATAGATATTTTTGTTGCGGAAAAAATCTCCCCTTTTGGAAAATCTTCCAGCAGTGCAACATTTAAGATCTTATTTTTCTCTTTATCATCTTCAGCAGCTTTTAAGCAGGGAGTTGCTTCAATAGATCTTACAACAGGAATAATAAGAGAAATACTTTTGGAAATACTTTTATAGCTTCCCTTTTCATTAATCAGAAACGTCAGTTCGGATTTAATTTCGTATGAAGGGCGGGAAAAATCAATTCCCAAACCTTCGCAGAGAAGACCAAAAAAAGAATCGGGACTAAATTTTTTCCCTTCTTCCCCGGAACCGGACATGAAAAGATAATCTTTAGCACGAGTTACGCCGACATAAAAAAGACGTTTAATCTCAGCATGATTTTTCTTTTCCATAATAAGGTTATTAATTCCTGCAACGGGAGCTGCGAAATATTCGCCGAAGTAATTTTCTTCTAAAGGCACTTTTGTAAGCAGCCCGAAATTTTTGCTTACGGTTACCGATTTCGGCATTACCTTATCTTTCATAGCGGTTTCGTGGCATTTGAAAAGAAAAACCGCAGGAAATTCCAAACCTTTCGCCTGATGAAGAGTCATTATTTTTACAGAACCCGGGGACAAACTCTTTTCTTCGGGCAGAGGCGCCTGAGCTTCATCTTCAAGCTCCGTAATGGATAAATCAAGAAATTCCACATAATCATATAATGTTCTAAAACCCTGCTCATTAAAATTAGTTGTAAGTTTGATTAACTTATCGATATTGGCTGTCTCCTGCTCTCCATTCGGTTTTGATGCAAGTACAGCTAGATACCCTGATTCGGTTAATACTGTCCTCAGAAGAGCCGTCATTTCCAGATGATTAGCCAGTTCAAGATTCTTTTCTAAAGTATTGGTAACTGCAAGAAATTCTTTCCTGTTTTCAGCAAAGTTTTTTAATTTCTCCCAAAAACTATAACCGCGGCAGAGTGAAATTTCGTAAATAATCGAGTCGGAAACAGAAAAGAAAGGTGAACGTAGAATTCCTACTAATGCAGTATCATTCTTATTATCGAGCAGAAAAGAAAAATAATTATATATGTCGTAAACCGACTGCCTCTGGTAAAATCCCTTTCCTCCGACTATTGAGTAAGGTATATCATATTTAACAAATGATTTTTCAAGAAGCTCAAAAAATTTTCTTTTTCTGCAAAGCACCGCAATCGACGAAAAAGTAATTTTCTTTTCATCTGCCAGTTTCAAAATTCTTTTTGCAATTAATTCCGCTTCTTTATTTTGCGAATCTTCATCCGTAGACTCATTAAACAGAATTTCTACTTCCCCCATGATTGAATCATTCCTGGCGCAGATTAAATCTTTATGCTCAACTTCGTTATAAATAATATTCGGATTAGAAAACAAATTTTTAAAAAGCCGGTTAATAAACACACACAACGAAGGAGCCATTCTAAAACTGTCGGGCAGAGTCAATAAAGCATCTTTCCCCGAAGCAAGCTGAATATCTTTCCTTGTTCTGTCAAAAACCTCGAGCTCTGCATCGCGGAACATGTATATGCTTTGCTTTTCATCCCCAACTACAAAAAGGTTATTCTTCTTTAAAAAGGAAAGCAAAGGAAGGAAAATCTGGTATTGAATTTCATTTGTATCCTGGTATTCATCAATCATGATATACTTATATTTATTTGACAGCTCCTCCCTTATCTCATCTTTCTGAAGAATCTGGAAAGTATGGAGAAGAATATCCTCATAATCTAAATAGCCGCTCTCCCTTTTTTTCTTTGAATAAATTTCTAATGCTTTGTTGAAAAAATAAATCAGGCTTTTCCCGAACCTGGCTAATTCAATTTCTATCTCTTTTTCATTTCCCGGAATATCTATAAAAGCTAACTCACGGAAAAATTTTTTCAGAGAATCAATTTCGAATTGTACACGCTGAGCGGGAATTCTCGGCAAATAATTAACACGGACCGAATTTGCAGCTGTAAAAACAATCCCCTTTACTTCATTCAATAAAGATAATGCGGAAATAACCGGCTCATCGTTTTCCTCTTCTAAAGGAAGCTGTAAAAGCTTATTGATAATTTCAGCAACTTTTTCAGTCCTGTTTCCGCCGTTATCCGAAGCCGCTTTATTAATTTTGGAAAGGTTATCGCATAAACTTTCCATTTTCCCGGAAAGAATTTCTTTTAATGTCGATCTAAAGATGTTATAGAAAAAGTCCGCAGTTGATTCAATGCTTTGGCCGTAAATTTTTGATGCAATGCTTAACACATTTTTTCTATTCTGAATTAAACCGATCAACTCATCCTCAAATCTCTTTTTCGATCCGAGAATTCTTATAAGATATTTGAGTTCCTTCGATTCATCCGGTTGACCGGTTCCGGCGGATATAGATTTTTGTCCAAAGGAATCCCTTATCATTTCATCAACCGAAAGTTCAACAAGATCGTTTGTAAGATTTACATCGATCGGGAGGAAATTTGCATCGAGATCCGCTTCCACCGGATATTCTTTCAGAATATCTATGCAGAAAGAATGAATTGTAGAGATCCCGGCAGATACCAGCTGCCTCCTTATACTTTCTAATTTTTTAACAGCTTCGGGGTCCGTCTCGCGCTCTAATCTTTCATTTATTTCATCTGAAATTTTTTTATACAGCTCCCCGGCAGCTTTATCGGTAAAAGTTATAGCGGCTATATTTCTGAGATGAACGTTTTCGTTTACAGCAATTTCAAGATATCTTTTTGAAAGGACAAAAGTCTTCCCCGATCCGGCATTTGCCGTAAGTGAAATATGCTTTTTATAGTTAAGCGCTTCTTTTTGGTGAGGGGTCAACATATTCATCAGGAGATGCCTGTATAGCTGCTTTCTTTCTTTTTCAGTTTCGGAATAGTAATCTCGAATTCCGCTCCTTTAACTGCGGTATTCATCAGTTTAATGCTGCCGTTTATTCCTTCCAAGTACCTTTTCGCCAGTTTTAAACCCAATCCCATTCCTTTTTCTTTTGTAGTAAAATCTGCTTCAAAAATTTTATTTTTAAATTCTTCCGGGATTCCTTTCCCGTTGTCCGAAACACTGATTTTATAATAGTCATTCTCCGAAGATATTTCAATGTTAATTGATGTAGCCCCGGCCTGAATTGAATTTCTAATCATATTTATTAATAATCGCCTGAGCTGTATTTGATCCGCCTCTGCAAAAGCATTTTCGAAGGAATGCTGAACTGTAATTTTTATATTCTCATCCTGAAATAAGTTTACCGTATCTTTCACAACCGGAATTATATCAATATTTTCCACTTTAAATTTAGGCATTCTGGCAAAGCGGGAAAATTCGGATGCAATCAAACTTAAACTTTCAATTTGATTCAGTAAAGTGACGGACAATTTTTCAAATATTGAATCGAAGTTTCCCTTTTTTTCCTTATAAGAAGCTATAAGCTGCTGAACCGCGAGCTTCATCGGAGTTAACGGATTTTTAATTTCGTGCGCTACCTGTTTAGCCATTTCTTTCCAGGCAATTTCACGCTCCATTTCCGCAAGCTCGGCCTGATTCTTCTGCAGCTGATTTGTCATAAAGTTAAATCCGTTCAGCAGCTCTTTCATCTCTCCTCTTTCTTTATTTTCCAGCTCAACATTCAGATCTCCATGCGCAACAGAATTCGTCGCCTTGGTCAGCCTTCTAACCGGGGAAGAAATCTTATTTGCCAGAATTGTGCTTATGATAATTATTACAATTGTTGCAAGAGAATAAACTCCGAAAAGAAAAACGTCAAAATCGAGGGTTGTGTAGAATAAATTTACTTTATTGAAAGCATTATTAACACCCACAACAAAATTTCTATTCCCTACTGCCAGTTTTTTATAGAATCCGTCATACTCAAGATTTTCTATTTTCTCTTTTGTTAAAATTTCCCTGTAGCTCAAATAATTCAGATTAAAATAAACCAGCGGATTCATCTTCAAATTAAATAATCCGGCATCGTAAAATTGTTTTTTCGAACTGTAAATCAGATCGGAGGATTCGTACACTCCAAATGAGGTATTAAATTCTCTTGCTGCATTTTCAAAGGCTTCGAGGTAATCTCTTTGGGGATGATTTTCCAATTGTGCATGTATATGGTTTATCAGGTAATCTGAACTTTCATTCAGCTTGTTAAATATTTCAGTTTCGGTTTTCTGCTGAACTATTTCCCGGTTGTATACAGCAAGTATGATAACCGGAAGAATGGAAATAAACAGAAAGGCAGTTAAAAGCTGCGCTCTGAAGCTGTACCGGAAATATTTAAGCTGAATTACTAAAAAAATAATTAATAAAATTACAATAAATAAGGAATGAATTATAAACAATTTAAAGAAATTGAACAGATTCCATGAGATCTGTTTTTCTTTCAGCAGAACAGCCGTTATGATTTCATTCCCGTTTTCTTCTGTTCTTTGAGAATAAGTAATATAGTATTCCTCGTTCAAATTCAGGCGCAGCCATGTTTCATTATCCCCGGCATAGCCGGCATTGATGATAAGTTTAGTCTCATCTCTTGAAGGAAAGATATCGCCGTATATATGAGTAATTTTTGAATTAGTGAAGCGGAAAATCTTCAACTGTTCAATATCAATTACGGAGTTTAAGATACTTGTAGGCGATTCAAGGAAATCCGGAATCTCTTCACCAGAGCTGAGGTTCTGCAGATCGAATTCGATTGCCGCGGAAATATATCCTAACTTTTCCCCGTTTTCCATAACCGGTATTAATCCTATAAAATCAATTTTGCTCGAGTCCTTCGAATTAATAATTCTAATAAATTTTTCATCATCCCCGGCCAGGCCTTTAAAATAATATACAGGATTAATGGCTTCCGTTATTCCCAGGTTAAATTCTCCAATTTCATTAAAGCTGCTGTCGTAAAACGCAACGGATGAATTCAACGATTCTTTTTGAAGAGAACTCCTGCTCCATATTGCAAAAGCTGCTGCATCCGTTCTGTACGGCTCCGCAAATCCGTATTTTATCATATAAAGGAGATTAATCAGATCATCATTCCCTGCTGCGTTTGTTAAAGTTTCATTCAGAATAAAACGGAATAAATTTTCATTCGGCCTGTTTACTTCAAGAGCGGTTGTTTTCAGCGATTCTTTTTCAAGCTCAAGATTAAAATGATTTAAAAGAATAATAGTTATGAATGAGGCTGCTAAGGAGGCATAAATGTAGTTATATATCGATTTCCGTTTTAAAAAGAATACATGATATGCAAATCCGAAAACAATGCTGATAAAGAGAAAGCTTAGGAATACTGAAATCAGCGGCTGTTCCTGGACAAGAACATAAATAAAACCTGCAGCCTGAACCGCAATAAAAAAATAGGCGAAAAATAATTTTAATTTCTTTCTTTCGGGCGACTGGTAAAATGAAAGTGAAAGAATTATATAAGATCCTAAAATTAATACAGCCGAGGTTCCAATCATTAAAATATTTAAATTCATTACCATTGAAGGAAAATCGGGTAAAATATTTATGTCCCTGAAATAACGGAGCGTTGAATCAAAAATTACACTTCTCATTGCAGCACTCAAGCCCCTTAAGGTAGTCAGCATAAGTACGATTAAAACTGCAACAAATAAAATGTGGAACCAGGCGAAAGATTTATTTTTCTTCCTGCTCCGGAGATAATCCAAAACATAACGGTATGCCTCGATTGAAATAATTATCAGAAAAATATTCGTAACGAGAAATTCCGCCGGGGATTTAACTATACCTCCGCCGAACGCCGATGAAAAATATGCCGGATCGACAACCGGACCTCCTAAAATATTTGAGGGAAAACCGGTATAGTAGAGCAAAATTCTAAAACCGGAGCAGTACAGAATCAGCAGAAGAATTTTGATTGAACGAAATTTGATATCTCTAAAATCTTTCCTTAAGCCGAATGCAATAAATAAATAAGCGAGGAAACTTAAAACCGATTGGAAAACAGAGGCGCCCTGTTTAAGTTCGTTTATTGAAGCATCAATCATCGGTTTTGAAAAGGTAATCTGTCCGATTTTATTCCCTCTGTTATTCAGTAAATCAAAGGAATATTTTCTTCCGTCTTTGGTTTTCCGGTCTGATTGTGAATAATTTGCTTCAAATGTTGTATAGAATCTATCGGATATTTCTTTAGTAAAATTTATTTCTCTGAAATAAGGATTATGAAGTGAATAATGTTTTTCTATGGGGAGACTTGTAATGATATAAAACAAATCACTGTCTACGAGCAGCGTATCGGTGACTGTTAAATAAGTAATTAATGGGGCACGATAAAAATAACACTCGCCAATTTCAAATTCTAAAGGAAATACCTCTTCCTGCGGCATTGCAACGTTATCACTCCAGGCAATTAATTTTCCGTTTGGAGCCAGAACCTCCACAGAGTAATCAGCGTATAAATCTCTGTTGACATTTCTAATGAGCCTTCCGTAAGAAATATTTTTAGATGTAAATACTCTGTGGAGTTTTGCTTTTAACTCACTTGAAGTCTTTATTAATTCATTTTCTTTATCTTTATAAAGATTTATTACTTCAAATTCAATTTTAGAAATTTTACCAGATAATTCCTTATTCCAGTTTTCAGTTTTCTCTTTAATAAAGATAGGAGTAATAATCCCCGAAATGACTATTAAAAACAAAATAAAAAAGACGATAGCAAAATACTTCCTATCGTCTTTGAACATATTAAATATTTTTTTTAGCATCAATTAATTGTTATCTGCGAGATTTTCCAGGTACCTGCTGATTTTTTTAATGAAATGTAAACTTGGGCTTTCTCTCTTTTTCCTTTAAAATCGTAATGATAAATACCGGTTGCATACGGATTTGTTTCATCCGGCTGGATATTTTGGAGCCTGCACGAAATTACCTGATAAATTTTGAAGAAATCTTCCAGTACATAATAAGCCTGGTTGGAGCTGTAATATCCGCTGGTTCCGTTAGATAGACTGAAGTAAGTGTGCGGGCTGAAAAATCCCGAAATTGAAGAAACATTACCGCTGTTTATTCCCGATTCAATTTCGACGAAAATATTCTGCAGCAGATTTCTCTGCGAATTAACTGAATTTTTGGGAACCAACCTGTTTTCTTGAGAAAATATTTTGCTGTCCATGGAAGAAAACAGGAAAATAAATGACAATATATAAAAACAACTCTTCATCAATCTGCATCAAATTTAATCAATAAATGCGTATAAATCTATAATAAAAAAAAGTGAGGCTCCCCAATGTAAGCCTCACTTCTGGTCCAACCTGCCTACCGGCCCTCGGCTTCGCCGCGAGGCGAGCAGGCAGGCTTTCAGTTGGAGTTCCCCCTGCTGTTAAATCTTGTTAAGGGTTTTCTGGTATCCGGTGTAGTTTTCATCTTAAGCTGTGGATTTCTTTCGACTAGCTGATATGCCCAGTCAAAAACTACTCTTTCATTCGTAATATATTTTACTCTGATCTTTGCAAAATGCTCATCCCACGTCCAGATCACGTAGGTATGGCCAGGTACTGCTACAACATCTTTTGTTTCAGACCAGCCATTGAGCGGAGCGTAATCAATATCATATATATCTGTAGTCGGGCCCATATCCTGTATGTCGCTGTCGTCCCAAACATCCAGGTAAAATGAACCTTCATAATTCTCGAAGAAGAAATCTGAATTTTCGGCATCAAATGGAACACGCGAGTAATCTTTGAATGAATAACCCGAGAGATCTGGAAAATTTAAATAATCAAATATTGATTGGTTGAAACCTTCCGGCCTGGGAGTTGAGTAAACAACATCATAGCTTAAATCGCTTTCATTCCCGTTATAATCGTAAGCAGTTACTGCATAATAATATGTTTCCCCGTTGGAAGCTCCGTTATCTATGAAATAATTGGTTTCCGAAGATCCAATAAGAGTGTATTTGCCGTGGTAATCATAACTGTAAAAAATATTATATCCGGCAACATCGCTTTCACGGTTTTCATTCCATGTGAGGTCAACCCTGTTGTCGCCGTTATAAGCTACGATTCCTGACGGAGGATCAGGAGGAACATCATCATAATAATATGAATCATTTACCTCGCATGCAGTTAATGCGAAGAAAGTTAAGATGTTTACTGAGTATAAAATTATTTTTTTCATTTTTTCATCTCGTTATTTCATTACTACTGCTTCATATTTTTCAAAGGAGATGCCATTAAATAGATTTGATTATTGATTGAAAATGGGGATTTTATCAGGAAACCTGTACTAATGATTAGACAGCGGTATATATTTTTGTAAAGACGGCAGGATTGTATTTACTAAGGATTGAAAGCAAGAAAATTTATATTTCGGAAAATTCGTTCAGGTAATACATTTTTTTCTTATTGATTACTCCGACTGCTTTTCCCCTCATAATTCTTTTATTGAACGGCGTATTAATTGATTTGCTTTTGAAATTATTAACGTCGGCAGTCCATACTTCATCTGCATCAAAAATCGTAAAATCAGCCGATTCTCCGGGTGTAAATTTAGGAACGGGTATATTTAAAATTTTTCTAGGATTAATTGAAAGTTTTTCAATCATCTGCTCTAAAGTTAAAATATTTTTATTAACTAATTCGCTTAAAACAAGACTAAGCTCGGTTTCAAGTCCTACTATACCGTTTGGAGCATATTCAAATTCCATTTCTTTTTCTTCAATTGAATGAGGCGCATGATCGCTTACAATACAGTCGATTGTGCCGTCTTTTAATCCTTCAAAGCATGCATCTACGTCTGCCCTCGCACGCAAAGGAGGATTCATTTTTGTATTTGTATCATAAGTTTTAACTGCATCATCGCTTAAAGTAAAATGGTGCGGAGTAACTTCTGCCGTAACTCTAACTCCCCTCTTCTTTGCATCTCTAACCATTTCAACCGATTTCTTTGTGCTTATATGAGCAATATGAATTCTTCCGCCGGTATACTCTGACATTAAAATATCCCTCATTACAATTATCTCTTCCGACACTGAAGGAATAGGAGGAAGGCCGAGAAGTGTAGAATTAATACTTTCATTC
>Ga0105094_10001495_pt1 | contig 12259 bp, 11 predicted proteins | sample PPLLak1March2015_2_FD_87023 | JGI IMG/M metagenome (GOLD analysis project Ga0105094, IMG submission 87023) | Freshwater sediment microbial communities from Prairie Pothole Lake near Jamestown, North Dakota, USA - PPLs Lake P8 Core (3) Depth... | ecosystem: Environmental > Aquatic > Freshwater >...
GATGGCTTTCTCAAAGTTCCTTGACAAATGAATAAAAACGGTCCTCTTCGGTAAAATTGGATGCGCTGACAACCAAAATACCAAGGAGGACCACATGGAGTATAGCACGCTTCAGCCTTGGCAGGAGATCAACGAGAACGGTGTCGTCTACGATGTAACCAGTTTGTTTGCCTACTTTCAAAGGATTGGCGACCCGCGCAAGGCACGTGGAAAGCGTTATCACCTGACGACCCTGTTGGTACTCATCTTTTTAGCCAAACTGTGTGGGCAGGACACGCCGGTCGAGATAGCCGATTGGGCAAAGAACCACGCCGAAGCCTTGGCCCAACTTGTGAAGCTGCAACGGACCTGGATGCCTCACCACAACACCATTCGCCGGGTGTTCCAGAACATCTTGGACGAAGCCGAATTCAACCGTCTCCTGCAGGACTATCAGCAGCAACAGGTCAAGGGTGGAAAGCAGCTGGCAATTGATGGCAAGAGCTTGCGAGGTACCCGGATCGCCGATGAAGAACCAGCTGATCACGTGTTGAGCGTATACGATGTTCATGAACAGTGCGTGATGGCTCAAGCCGCAGTGGATCAGAAGGAGAACGAGATCGTGGCAGCCCCAAGGGCCCTAGACCAGGTGGCGATCGCAGAAAAAATCATCACTGGGGACGCCATGCATGCCCAACGAGCGCTTTCGGCGCAGATACTTGAACGTGGCGGTGACTATCTGTGGGTAGTGAAGGAAAACCAGGAGCGCCTGTATCAGGATATTGAGCGGTTGTTTGCCCCTGACACGCCCAAGCCCGGCTTTGGGAAGATCAGCACGGACTTTCTGCAGGCGGAAATGGTCAATAAGGGCCATGGACGCATGGAGAAACGCCAGATCCAAACCAGCGCCATGCTCAACGACTATGTCGATTGGCCCGGTCTCGGGCAAGTCTACCGGCTGGAGCGTCGCTTCACCTGGATGCGCCGAGGGAAAGTGATCAAAACCAGCCAGGAGGTGGAGTACGGCATCACCAGCCTCTCCCGAGAAAAGGCCTCGCCCAAGCGGGTGATGCAAGTCAGACGCAAGCATTGGCTGATCGAAACGGGTTTGCATTATCGCCGGGATGTGACCTTCCGGGAAGATGCGACCCGCATGACCAAAGGAGCCTCTGGACGAATTCTGGCAACCATCCATAATGTGGTCCTGGCTTTGATCAAGCAGGCCGGTTTTCACAATGCTGCCCAGGCGCGTAGATGGTTTGACGGACACATCGACCAGGCTTTCGCACTGCTTGTCTCGGCAAATTCGCGACTTTGAGAAAGCCATGGGAAAAGATTGGCAATCGCTGGACAAATAAGCCATCCTCATGTAAAATTACCTGCCGTGGTTTCGGTTGACCCATTGTATTTTCGGAGGCAAGACTTTGGCTAATATCAAGTCCGCAATAAAACGTAATAAGCAAAACGAGAAGCGACGCCAGCGCAACCGCGTCTTTCGTGGTCGTGCCCGCACCTATTTAAAGAAAGTCGACACAGCGATTGCAGGCAACGACCTTTCCAGTGCACAGGACGCGGCTCGCGAGGCGATCAGCGCTCTGGATAAGGCCGCAGAGAAGGGCGTTCTGCACAAGAATAACGCAGCCCGCCGGAAAAGCCGCCTGATGCGGCGTCTTGCAAAGCTCGAGCAGCAAAAGGCTTAAGACGCCTCTCCTCCACTAACCAGGCAACCCTTCTTTTTGATAGAAATCAGCGGGAGCTGCATGAGCGCTCCTGCTTTTTTCGTATCGGTCACTGTGCAGCCAAACCGGGCATGTTATAATCCCTCCATGCGGGAGAGCGTGAGGCTGTTCTGCCCGATCATTGACCCCACCAGGTGATACCATGTTTGAGCAAGAGCAGCTTGCGGTTGAAGCTCAAATCCAGTCCTACTGCACCCAACAGGACCTTCCCCTTTCGGTCGAGATCCAGTGGTCTCCGATCCCCTTCTCCGGGGAATGGGGTATTGCCACCTCCTTCTTTCAGCTTGCCGCCCAGGAAGGACGGCTGATCAAAGAGCGCACCGGCAAGGGCATTAACGTTCAAGAACGCGCCCAGGAGATTGCCGCCGATGTAGCTGGATTGTTACAGGGAACCAGCAGTTTCTCGCGGGTGGAGGCGGTGCGGGGCTACCTCAACCTGTATTTCCCTACCGGCGAATTCGCCCGCCGGTTGGTGGATGGGGTGCTGCAGCAAGGGGCGGATTATGGACGTGGCGCGCCGAAGGGCGAGCGCGTCATGGTGGAGTACGCCCAACCCAACACCCACCATTCATTTCACATGGGCCATTTTCGCAATGCGATCCTGGGGGAGGTACTGGCCCGCCTGGTAGAGTTCGCCGGTTTCGAGACCATCCGTGCCACCTACCCGGGCGATATCGGACTAGGTGTGATCACCATTGTTTGGGCTTACGCCAGGTTCTTCCAAGGTCAAGAACCGCAGGGTGTGCACGAGCGCGGCCAATGGCTGCTGAAGATTTATGTCGAGGCCACCGACATGCTCACTCCAAAAGAAGGCGATACCCCTGAAGAACGAGAGCGCCGGGACGCCTATGAGGCTGAGCGGCGCGAATTCTACCGCCGTTGGGACACTGGCGATCCTGAGGTCCGGGAGCTGTGGCTGCGCACCCGGGAGTGGAGTCTGCAGGAGCTGTATGATATCTTCGAGATGCTCGACATCCACATGGACGTGTGGTTCTTCGAGAGCGAGGTGGACGATCTTGCCAAGCAGATCGTCGAAGAGCTGGTCGCCCGCGGCATCGCCGATGATGAGCGCCCGCAAAACGGTCCGGTTATCGTCAAGATCGACGAAAAACTGGGGCTTCAGAAAGAAAAGTACCACACCAATATCGTCCTGCGCAGCGATGGCACGACCCTGTACCTGACCAAAGACCTGGCACTGGCGAAGGTCAAGTTCGAGCGCTACCACGTGGATCGCTCGATCTATGTCATCGATAATCGCCAGAGCATGCACATGCAGCAAACCTATAAGATCCTGGGTCTGATGGGCTTCCCCCAGGCGGAGAAATGCTTCCACCTGGCTTATGGGTTCGTCAGCCTGCCAGAGGGCGCCATGTCGGCCCGCCATGGGCGGCTGATATTATTTAAGGATGTTCTTGATGAAGCCATCCGGCGTGTGCTGGCGGTTATCGCTGAGAAGAACCCGAGTATGCCGGAGGCACAGCGCCAGGTCGTTGCCCGCCAGGTGGGATTGGGTGCCATGGCCTACGCCATGCTGTCGGTCGATAATAATAAAGATATCGTCTTCGACATGGATGCCGCGCTGAACTTCGATGGGCACACAGCTCCATATGTCCAAAACGCCTATGTGCGCGCCAACAGCATCCTGCGCAAAGCTGGCGCGCTGCCGGTCCATGCTGATTTTAATTATAAGCTGACCCCACACGAGGTGCAGCTCATCGACATGCTATCGCGCTTTCCCAGCATCCTCCGCCAGGCAGCTCAGGAATACAAACCTCTGCTCATGGCAAATTACGCCTACGAGCTTGCCAGCACTTTTCACAGCTTGTACCATGTTGTGCCGGTGCTGCAGTCAGAATCCCAGCAGGCCCGGGATGCCCGCTTGCGGTTGGTTGCTGCTGCCCGGCAGACCCTCGCCAATGCCCTGCGGCTGCTGGATATCCAATCTCCGGAGGTGATGTAATCACGTTGATATTCCCCTGAGAACGTTTCTAACTGCACCATAGTGATGCACCTGGCAACAGCAGTTTATCCAATCCTTACTCACCCCGCAGTATGGGGGGAATAGACCAATAAAGGAGCTTAATCACCTCTATGTCCCCGATCCGCACAATTATCATGGGCGCCGCAGGGCGCGATTTTCATAACTTCAACGTCTGCTACCGTAACAACCCGGCTTACGAGGTTGTGGCTTTCACTGCCACCCAGATCCCGGATATTGCGGGGCGTACATACCCGGCCGAGCTGGCTGGACCTCAATACCCGGCTGGCATTCCCATTTATGCCGAAGATGACCTGGACAGGCTGATCCGTGAATACAAAGCCGACCAGGTCGTTTTTGCCTACAGCGATGTCCCGCATGAATATGTCATGCACAAGGCTTCGCAGGTGCTCGCCGCCGGTGCAGATTTCCACCTGCTGGGTCCGAAAGCCACTCAATTGAAATCCAGCAAGCCGGTGATTTCCATCTGCGCTGTGCGCACCGGCTCGGGCAAAAGCCAGACCACCCGCCACGTATCCCTCGTTTTACGGGATATGGGCTTTAAAGTCGCCGCCGTCCGCCACCCAATGCCCTATGGCGACCTGGTGAAGCAGGCTGTCCAGCGCTATGCGACCTATGCGGACTTGGATAAGCACGAGTGCACCATCGAAGAGCGGGAGGAATACGAGCCCCACCTGGACAATGGTATCCTCGTCTATGCGGGCGTGGATTACGAGCGCATCCTGCGCCAGGCCGAGAGCGAAGTGGATATCGTCCTGTGGGACGGTGGCAATAACGACTTCTCGTTCTATGTGTCCGACTTCCAAATCGTGGTGGCAGACCCGCACCGGCCCGGTCACGAGCTGTCCTATTACCCGGGTGAGACCAACACTCGCATGGCAGATGTATTTGTGATCAATAAGGTGGACACAGCTGATCGTGACAATATTATTCAGGTGCGTGAGAACCTGCGCCGCACCAACCCCAAGGCGATCGTCATCGAAGCCGCCTCTCCGCTGTTCGTAGATGACCCGGATGCGATCCGCGGCAAGCGCGTTCTAGTCGTAGAGGATGGTCCTACCCTGACTCACGGGGGTATGGCCTACGGGGCGGCCTGGATGGCAGCTCGGCGCTTCGGAGCGGCGGAGATCGTCGACCCGCATCCCTATGCAGTAAATTCCATCAAGGCTACCTATGAGAAATATCCCAGCACCGGCGCCATCCTGCCGGCGATGGGCTACGGTGAAGCGCAGATGCGTGACCTGAAGGAAACCATCAACCGCGCCGACGCCGATCTGGTTCTGGTCGGGACGCCTATCGACCTCAAGCGCCTGATCGATATGAACAAGCCCTCCCAGCGCGTGCGTTACGAGTTGCAGGAGATCGGGCAGCCGACCCTGGCGGAGCTGCTCAAGGTAAAATTCGGCAAGTAGACTATAGCAGGGTGTTTGCAGGACAGGCGCAAACACCCTGCTTTACTTTTGACAGATCCTTGTATGCCCATCTTATCCTGGGCCTCAAAGACGCCTCCCGTACCTTTGCCGGCCAGGTTGGAGCTGGATAGTGTTATCTATCCCCAGGGGACCGGCTACCCCGAGTCCGCAGTCCAAAACCAGCTCATCCTGGGTGATAACCTGGCGGTGATGTCGGCCCTGCTTCCGGAATACGAAGGGCGGATCCAGCTGATCTATGCCGATCCGCCCTTTTTCACGAACCGGCGCTACCCGGCGCGGGTGGGAAGGCAAGAAGACTCGCGCCGTCCCCAGGATTGGAAGCTGGCCGAAGGCTATCCGGATCACTGGCCCGACCTGGACGCCTATCTGGATATGCTCTACCCACGTCTGGTGCTGATGCACCGCCTACTGGCGCCTACCGGCAGTCTGTACCTGCACCTGGACTGGCACGCGGACGCCTATGCCCGCTTGCTCCTGGACGAGATCTTCGGAGCGGACCGTTTGCTCAACGAGATCATCTGGGTTTATCACGGTCCATCCCCCATCCGTAATGCATTCAACCGCAAGCATGATACCATTCTGGTCTACACTAAGTCCAATAGCTATACTTTCAATGCCGACAATGTACGTGTGCCTTACGACCCGAGCACGGTGAAAACCTTCGCCTCATCGCCTAAGGCGGGTTTTGGAAAGATTCCGGACCTGAAACGCGGCAAGGTGCCGGAAGACTGGTGGTATTTTCCGGTGGTTGCCCGCCTGCACCGGGAGCGCACCGGCTATCCTACCCAGAAACCGGAAGCCCTGTTGGAGCGGGTGATCCTGGCCTCTTCGAACCCCGGGGATCTGGTGGCGGATTTTTTCTGCGGCTCGGGTACGTCGGCTGTCGCAGCTCACCGCCTGGGCAGGCGTTTTATCGCCTCGGATGACGCCTGGCGCGCCGTCCACACCACACGCTCGCGCCTGGTGAGCGCTTCCGATCAGCCCGTTCGACTGTACCACGCTCACCAGCCCGGTGTCATCCCGCCCTCCGCAGTAAGCGTCGACGAGAAATACAATCACGCGCTGGAGGTGAAGACCACCCAGGAGTCCCTCGTGCTCTCTATCCGTCGCGCCCTGGCTTCCGAGCTGGATTATTGGGAAGTCGATCCGGACTGGGATGGAGCCGTCTTTCGCTCGGCGGTCCAGGCGCTGCGCCCGCGGGGTAAGGATGCCATCGCGGTTGAGTTAGAATTGCCTTTAAGCTGGTTGGGGGAGAGGCTGGCAGTGCGCTTTGTGGAGATAAACGGCGATCGCGCTCAGGTGATCATCGAAACTCACACATCCAGGCGATAGCCAACGCCCCGGATGGTCTTTAGGATCCTGGGGTTGCGCGGGTCTTCCTCCAGGGCGCGGCGCAGCCAGCTGATGTGGACATCCAATGTGCGCGTGTCTTCGGTGTACTGCGTGTTCCACACCTCACTAAAGAGCCACCCACGCTCAAGTAATTCACCCGGGTGCTGCATGAATACCCGGAGTAAATTGGCTAACCGAGGAGTTATTTTTACTTTCCGCTTTTGACATTTTAGTTGATTATGCTCTAAATCAAGTTGAATTTGACCTAATTTTATAATCTTCCTACCTTCGGTTGGTATATATGTCTTAATGCGGTTAGCTAACTTTCTGAAAGTAAATGGTAGTATTAATTCTTCGTTAGGTTCGAATTTCTTATTTCTTTGTTCCTCCCCATGCTCTGGATTTGTGATAATAAGTACTGATAGGTCTAAATTCAGCTCTTTTAGGTCATTATATATTTGTATGCCATTGGTTATCATGTCAATCGCGTTTAGAACTACAAGATTCGGTTTATTATCGCGAAGCTGCTCTAGACCGACCTTACCAGATGGTACTGTTTCCACCTTATAACCAAGCTTCCGTAATTGACTAATATGGGGCTTGCTTTTGTGAGTATTTATCCACAAAATGCTTCCATGCTCTGGAGTCAAGGTAGATATTTTTAATTTGAGATCATGAAATGCGAATGGAATGGATATCTCATTCTCAAACCTGAATTTTTTATCCTTACTTCCACCAGTGCTGATTAATATTATCGGAAGATTTTCGTTTCTTATTCTCAATAATTTACAAAAATAATGTGGTGAGGTGCGGAGATAGGCAGCATTTAATATAACCAGGTTGGGGTTAAATTCTGATAATAATCTCAATGCCTGGGTTCCCGTAGTGGCGACCTCAATAGTATACCCACTCTCACGGACAAATGGAATAAATGTGTGACCTTCGATCCGCTTGTCATCAATCCAAAGGATTTTTGCTGACATAATGTCCTATCCACAAAAAATCCCCTTTGGGAATCCCCCATGAGGGGTAAGGAATTATACCCGCAACCTTAAAAAAATGTAAAGAGGACTGGGGCAAAATTTTAACATTTAATATCATTTGCATACCCGCTAACCGCGTGTTAGAATACAATCTGACTTTAGGAATTGGAAGAGTGAGCTATGTCTGATATGGTGGAAGTCGTCATCGATAGCATCCGGGTCAGCCTGATGTCGCAGCAGCGCATCGTCATCCTGCGGGAGGTAGACGCTGAGCGCTACCTGCCGATCTGGATCGGCGTATATGAAGCTGAAGCGATCACGATTGCCCTGCAAGAAGTTGAGGTAGCCCGCCCGCTTACCCATGACCTGTTGAAGAACTTATTCGGGGTCTTCAACGCTCATGTGGTGCGTGTCGAGGTGGCCGCGCTGCACGATGATACCTTTTTTGGAAATATTGTTGCTGAAGTTGACGGGAAGACACTCAACATCGACTCGCGTCCATCCGACGCATTGAACCTGGCGGTACGCACGCATGTCCCCATCCTGGTGGCGCGCTCGGTCATGGACTCTGCCGGCATTATCCCCGAGGAGGATTTGCAGGAGGAGGAAAGTCAGCCAGCGCCGGCGGCGCCCGCTCTGCCGGATGAGGAAAGCCAGGAGCGGCTGTCGATCTTCGAAGATTTCTTGGAGAAGCTGGACCTGGAAAAAAGCGACGACGACGAAGGGGAAGACGAGCAGAAGAACTGACCCCTGCCGACCATCCCTATGACCGGGGTATGCCAGGCTTCGTCGTGCCCGGACCAGTTCCCCCGGTTTTTCATTTCTGAGTGCCTTTGGATATGGACGATTTTGCCCCTCCCGAAACGAATGAAGCCCAGGCTATAGCCACCGTTCCACACAGCCGCGAGGCAGAAGAAGCGGTGATCGGCTCGGTGTTGATCAACCCTGAGGCGTATTACGATGTCGCCCAGTTTTTGCAGGGGGATGATTTTTACATCCACCGCCACCGTTGGATCTGGGAGGCCTTTACCAGCCTGCACGAAAGGCGCGCCCCGATCGACTTTCTCACCGTATCCGAAGAGCTTGGACAGATAGGCCATCTGGGGGAGATCGGCGGACCGGCGTACCTGTCGACGCTGATCAGCAATGTGCCCACCTCGCTGCATGCCGCCGCCTATGGGCGCATAGTCGAGGAGAACTCCATCCGCCGGCGTATGCTCTCGGCAGCCAATGAGATCGCCCGTGTGGCGTATCGAGAGGATAACAGCATCGAAAACGTGATGGACAGCGCCGAAAAGGCGGTCTTCGGCGTCAGTGAGCGGCGCATGACCCGCGATCTGCAAACCATCAAGCAGGTGCTCAGCGATTACTACGACCGCATCGACCAGATTGCCAGTCGGGGCGAGGAGTGGTTTGGCGTACCCACCGGCTTTATCGACCTTGACCGCCTGCTGATGGGATTCCAGCCCTCGGATTTTATTATCATCGCCGGGCGTCCTGGCACGGGGAAGACCGCCTTCATGCTCTCGGCTGCCAAGTTTGCCGCCCAGACCCATAAGAAGCATGTGGCTGTATTTTCGCTGGAAATGTCGAACGAGCAGCTTGTGCAGCGCCTGATCTCCCAGGAGACCGGCATCGATTCGCAACGCCTGCGTACCGGCAAGCTGGAAGAGGGCGAATGGCCCATTTTTACCCAGGCGGTCGAAGCGTTGAGCGGTACGCGCGTGTTTTTGGATGACACCCCCGCCCTCACACCGCTGCAGCTGCGCACCAAGTGCCGCCGGCTGCATCTGGAGTTTGGCCTGGACCTGATCCTGGTGGACTACTTGCAGCTCATGTCCAGCGGCTCGCGCGCTGAGAACCGCGTGCAGGAAGTGTCATACATCTCGCGCAATATGAAGGTCCTGGCGCGCGAGCTGAATGTGCCCGTTCTGGCGGCTGCCCAGCTCTCGCGTGCCGTCGAGCAGCGCACCGACAAGGAGCCGCAGCTCTCCGACCTGCGCGAATCCGGCTCGTTGGAGCAGGATGCCGATATCGTCATGTTCATCCACCGCCCCGAGCTGTATGAGAAGGATACTCTCAAGCAGAATGTCGCCCAAATAAAGATCGCCAAGCACCGCAACGGGCCGGTCGGCACCATCGAGCTGATCTTCCGCAATAACCTGGCGAAGTTCGAGAATGCCGCCACACGTACAGTGGATCTTTCACGAGTGAAATGAAACCCGAGGACCTGCCCGCCCCCTCATTCAAAGGTTTTCCAGAGGGCAAAGCCCACCTGGTGCCCGTGCCGGGCCTATTTTTTCAGGAGCTTCTGCCGCAGATCGACCACCTGGGTGAGCTGAAAGTTACGCTGTATGCTTTCTGGCGCCTCGACCGCATGGAAGGGACGATCCGCTACCTGCGCAAGGCGGATCTCCTGGAGGATAATGAGCTGAGGCGCGGTATGGGAGTTCCCGCCCGCCAGGTTGCGGCGGCGATCGACGAATCGCTGAGCCGGGCTGTGAGGCGCGGCACGTTGCTTGTAGCTGCCGTCGCTGGCGAGGATGGCCCGCAGGAGCTGTACTTTATGAACACGCCCAAGGGCAGGGCCGCTATCCAGGCTATCGCCAACGGAGAGTGGCGCTACAGTGGGGACGCTTTGCAGCCGGTCGAGATCCGCGAGGATGTGCCCAACATCTTCCGCCTGTACGAAGATCACATCGGGCCGCTCACCCCCATGATCGCTGAAGAGCTGCGTGAAGCTGAGACGGCTTACCCTGCGGAATGGGTTGAGGAAGCCATGCGCATCGCCGTGGAGAACAATGCCCGCAGCTGGCGCTATGTGCATGCCATCCTCAGCCGCTGGAAAGAAAAAGGACGCCATGAGCGAAAAAATCGACGAGACACTGAAAAAGATCGCCGCCGGTACGCAGACTGGGAAGAGTCCTGAGCCGGAAAGCGGGGGTAGAACCCCGCCCCACGACCTGCCGGGCGATCCCAACTGCCCCATCTGCGGCGGGGTGGGCTACCTGCGCCAGGACCTGCCCCTGGGACATCCCGACTTCGGCAAGCTGGAGATGTGCTCCTGCCGGCATGGCGAGATCAGCCAGCGCATCCACAAGCGCCTTTTCGACCTTAGCAACCTGGACGAGCTCCAGCACCTGACCTTCGAGAATTTCCAGCCGCGCGGCCGCGTCGGCTTGCGCCCCGCCCACGCCGATACCCTGGAGCAGGCCTACAACCAGGCGCGCATGTTTGCCGAGAAATTGGAAGGCTGGCTGCTGCTGCAGGGCAGCTACGGCTGCGGTAAGACCCACCTGGCGGCGGCCATTGCCAACTTCGCCGTCGAGATGGGCGTGCCCACCTTGTTCATCACCGTCCCCGACTTGCTGGATATGCTGCGCTTTGCCTACGATGATCCCGAATCCTCCTTCGAAGAGCGCTTCGACGAGATTCGCGCCGCGCCTCTGTTGGTGATGGATGATTTCGGCACCCAGAATGCCACCCAGTGGGCCCAGGAGAAGCTGTTCCAGATCTTGAATTACCGCTACATCAACCGCCTGCCCCTGGTCGTGACCTCCAACCTGATGCTGGAGGAGATCGAAGGGCGCATCGCCTCGCGCCTGGACGATCCCGAGCTGGTCACCCGGGTCAGCATGCGCGTGCCGGACTACCGCCGCCCGACTTCAGAACATGGGATTTCGGAGAATGCCGATTTAGAAGCGCTCCACGATTGTACGTTTGCCACCTTCGAGATGCGCAGGAGCGAAGGCCTGTCTGCTGAGCATATCCGCAGCCTGGAGCGGGCCTTCGAGACGGCTCGGGAGTTCGCCGAGAATCCCCAGGGCTGGCTGGTCATCACCGGCGGCTACGGGTGTGGTAAGACCCACCTGGCGGTCGCCATTGCCCACTACTGGGATGACCTGGGCTACCCGGTGATGTACGTCAACACCCCCGATCTGCTCGGCCGGCTGCGCGCCGCCTTCAGCCCCCACAGCAATGTATCAATGGATTATCGCTTCGAGGAGTATCGCCGCACGCGCTTCCTGGTGTTGGATGACCTGGGGACCCAGGCGGCGACCCCCTGGGTGCGTGAGAAGCTCTACCAGCTCTTCAACTACCGCTACATCCACCAGCTTCCCACGGTCATCACCACCCCTGAGCTGAAAGACGAGATGGACCCGCGCCTGCTCAGCCGCATGCAGGACGCCCGCCTGTGCACCATCTGCGCCATCACCGCCCCAGGCTACCGGGGTGTGGCCCGCAAGCCATCGCGCCGCCGCCGGAAGGTGTGAAACTCCGTCAATAGGGGATAATTTTCCTTCTCCGGCTGGTTCATCATTCCGAGCCCGAAGGGCGAGGAATCCCTGCTGAGGTTATCAATAAATGAGTGCTTCAGGGATTTCTCGTCGCTTCGCGAAATGACATCTGACTCATAGTATTTATTCTTCCCGTATTCACGTTAAAACTGCTTCGACCCTAAAGGAGATATTGATATTATGCCCACCCCACAGCACGCCTGCCTGTACTGCCAACGCACCGACGACGAGGTCCCCCTGATCCAGTTTGAGTACCGGGGCGAGCAGCACTGGATCTGCCCGCAGCACTTCCCCATCTTGATCCACAAGCCTTCCCAGCTTGCGCCGTACCTGCCCGGGCTCGAGAACCTGGAGGGCAGCGATCACGAGCATTAATGGGGCGGTTGGGTAGTCGTAGAGTGCGGTAGAAGTCAATAGGCAATTTTAGTCGAAAACAAGACAAATGAAAGGCGCGCCAAAAAGAACTGACACGGAGAAGGGAAGAAGCGGGTCAGAA
>Ga0105094_10001496_pt1 | contig 12258 bp, 10 predicted proteins | sample PPLLak1March2015_2_FD_87023 | JGI IMG/M metagenome (GOLD analysis project Ga0105094, IMG submission 87023) | Freshwater sediment microbial communities from Prairie Pothole Lake near Jamestown, North Dakota, USA - PPLs Lake P8 Core (3) Depth... | ecosystem: Environmental > Aquatic > Freshwater >...
CCCAGTCCAGTCAGGAATGTCTTCAGTTTATTATCCAGCAAAGAGTCTACGGCTATGTTAAAGTCGTGAATATACCGTTTATAAAGTCTTTCAATCATAATGGCTGGCGTTTCAGTTGGGCCGGGGTCCCGGGAAAGGTGGCCGGTGACGCTGCCGGGTCAGGGTATCGGGGACTTTTTTATTTTGCTGCTCTTCCTTTAGTTTTTTCTCTTTCAGTAACGGGTACAGGTCCATTCCGGTCCATTTAAAATCTTCAGCATCTTCCGGAACGGAAAGATACAATTTATCACCTTCCGAAAGTCCTTTTTCGATAATAACCGAGTTATCATTAGCATCACCCAGTAAAACCAGCTGGCGCGAGTTGTTTTTCCGGTATACAAAGGTCAGGCTGTCATTGCTGTGCACTGCTTCGAGTGTAACATACAGAACATCATCATAAGTCCTGGTAAGGATGGCATTGCTGGTGGTCATGGCCGGCCGCATCACCGGATCAGTTTCATTGACGTTGATCATGACTTCAAATACCTTGGAATCAGTATTGGGTAATTGTTCACCGATATTGGCCACATCAAACACGTTGCCGGACAACTTCTTTTCGGGAAAAGCATCGATGCCAAGGGTCACAGACTGGCCTTTTTTTACCTTGCTGATATCAATTTCATTTACATAGGTTATGGAGTTGAAGGACGAGAGATCAGGCAGCGTGGCGACGGTAACATCTCCCCTTCCAATCATTAATGAACTGCCAGTGGTTCGTTTTGAACCGTCCCGGTCTTTATAATATACGACCATGCCTGATGCGGGAGCCCTGATAACCAGACTGCTTAAAGCGGCCATAATTTTCTCCTTTTCCCTCAAAGCGCGCGAAAGCTCTACATTTTTCTGCCGTATGTTCACCTGGGCCTGCTGTACTTTCAGGTTATAATTGCTCAGGGTCTGTATATACTCCCTTTTAACCTTGTCAAGATCGATCTCGGCCTTCCGTATGACCGCAGGGGATTCGTATTTCGATTGCTTGTTTTTTAATTCTGCTTCCTCCACCGAGAATTTCAGGTTGATGATGTTGTCACGCTGTGACCTTAGCTCGAGGGAGGAATCGATCTATGCTTTTTCAATATCGGCCTGCAATAATTCGATCTGGCTATCTATTTCCTTCAGATTGTTTTGAATATCCGTTTCATCGAGCTGGGCCACGAAAGCTCCTGAATCAACAACAGTTCCCTCGGGTATGATCTTTCCGATGATAAGCTGCCATACATAGGCTTCTCTCAGCATTGCCAATGGAGCTGTGATATTAACAGATTTCCGTGCCTGCAACTCACCGGTAACCGTGACCACGATCTCGAATTTCCCTTTCTTTACTTCTGTTTCAAGATCGATTACGGATTTCTTTTTCGTAACGCTGTAAATGATGATGATCAGCAAAACAGCAGCCAGGGAGGCCAGTAAATATATGTTTCGTTTCTTCATATGGTTTATAATTATTACAGGTTGCCTCAGTTTATCTCCCGCTTACCTTTTTTATTTCCTGGATTATTTTATTAGCCAGCACATTGGCGGATTCCTCCGAAGCACTTTCGGCATATATCCTGATGATGGGCTCGGTATTGGACTTTCGCAAATGTACCCATTCTTTCTCAAAGTCGATCTTCACACCATCAATGGTATTCACCTGGTGGGGGCTGAATTTATCGCGGATGAGCGCCAGGACACCATCAACATCAATATCAGGTGTCAGTTCAATCTTGTTCTTCGAAATAACATAATCAGGGTAAGTCTTGCGCAACTGTGTGCATGACTTTCCTGATAAAGCCAGGTGTGAAAGGAAGAGGGCTATACCGACCAGGGCATCGCGTCCGTAATGCAAGGGGGGATAAATGACCCCGCCATTCCCTTCGCCGCCGATGACGGCATTTGTCCGTTTCATTTCCTGCACCACATTGACCTCCCCAACTGCGGCTGCAGAATAGGTGCCGCCATACTTATGTGTCACATCGCGCAATGCGCGGGTAGAGGACAGGTTAGAGACGGTATTCCCGGGTGTATGCCGCAATATATAATCGGCTACGGCCACCAGCGTATATTCCTCCCCAAACATCGATCCATCCTCACAGACGATGGCCAGGCGGTCTACATCAGGATCAACGACAAAGCCGACATCGGCTTTATGCTTTTTGATGGAGGCTGAGATATCTCCCAGATGCTGCGGCAGGGGTTCGGGATTATGCGGGAACTCTCCTGTAGGGTCACAGTATAATTTCACCACATCCGCCACCCCAAGCGCTGCAAGCAAAGGAGGAATTACCAGTCCGCCTACCGAGTTCACACAATCAACTACTACTTTGAATCCTGCCTTTTTAATGGCCTCCCGGTTGACCAGGGGGAGCTGCATTACCTGCTGAATATGGTAATCTCCCATGGTCGCATCAGATTTGACTTTACCAATGTCATCCACCGCAGCATAGTCAAATTCACCTTTTTCGGCAATTTCCAGTACCTCTGCACCATCCTGTGCAGTCAGAAATTCGCCGGATGCATTCAGCAGTTTCAGGGCATTCCACTGCCGTGGATTGTGGCTGGCAGTCAGGATAATCCCCGCGTCAGCCTTGAGATTTTGCACCGCCATTTCAACCGTGGGAGTGGTGGCCAGGGAGAGATTGATAACATCGATGCCAAGACCGGCCAATGTACCCGAAACCAGCCTTTCAGCCATGTCGCCTGAAATGCGGGCATCCCGGCCCAACACAATAATGGGTTTCCTTGAAGCTGTTTTTTTCCTGATCCAGGTGCCAAATGCCGATGCATACTTCATCATGTCGGGAGGCGTAATGCCTTCACCGGCTTTACCGCCAACGGTTCCCCGGATACCTGAAATGGATTTGATTAAGGTCATATGGATTAACAATTTTTATATTTTTTTACCCGTCAAAATATCGTAAATTTAGAAAACGGCAAAATGCTGGAAATTATATATAAAGCATTGATTTTTCTTATTTTAAACTCATCAATAAAGGAAATCGAACGGTTTAAAATTACCAAATGTAATTATAAGATAGGAAAATCCGGGATTTTTTCTTTTTTCAAAAACAATTTGTAAACCATTAAATACATTTGAATGATGGCAACATTCCGTGGTCCCAGAAAAGGAAATGCACCCTCCGGAGCCAGGAAGGCACCGGCACAAAGATCTTCAGGGAACATAAAGAGAAAAAGCTCTTCAGCCGGATCCATCAAGTCCCCGGTATCAGGTCCGGGTCCAAAATCAACAACCCGCAAACTGGTGAGAAGCAAAAAACAGGCAAAGGATATGCCCAAGGCAAAACATGAAGATGAACTGATCCGGTTGAACAAGTATATTGCCAGTACGGGCGTCTGCTCGCGTCGTGAAGCGGATGACTTTATCCAGGCCGGCCTTATTATGGTGAATGATAAACTGGTTACCGAGCTGGGAACAAAGATTAAACCCACCGATGTAATTAAATATAACGGTGAAAGACTCAGGGAAGAAAGGAAGGTCTATATCCTGCTCAATAAACCCAAGGATTATATCACTACCCTGGAGGATCCGCATGCCAAAAGGACGGTTATTGACCTTATTAAAGGCGCATGCCGTGAAAGGGTTTACCCGGTCGGCAGGCTTGACCGCAACACTACTGGTGTATTGCTGCTGACCAACGACGGAGAAATGACGAAAAGACTTACGCATCCCAAATTTGAAAAGCTTAAGGTATATCAGATTGAGCTGAATAAGGGACTCAGGCCGGCAGACATGGATAAAATTGCCTCCGGTATCATGCTCGATGACGGATTTATCAAAGCCGATGCCATCAACTATATTGATCCGGAAGATAAAAAACAGATAGGCATTGAGATACACTCAGGACGAAACAGGATCGTCAGAAGGATATTCGAACAACTCGGATATGATATACGAAAACTCGACCGGGTATACTTCGCAGGGCTTACTAAAAAAGGACTGTCACGCGGGCAATGGCGTTTCCTGACAGAACAGGAAATTCACCTGCTGAAGATGAATGCGTTTAAATAGGGTTTAAAGGTTTGAATATTCAAAAGTTTAATGTTTACAGGCCTGCCTGCCGGCAGGTCAACAAATCAACAAATCACCCAATCAACAAATCACCAAATATTTTATGCCTTGCCCATTCTGCAATCCATCAATAGAGGAATGCATATTCCTGGAATCGGAAAGCTTTCTTGCCATCTATAACATAGCTCCGGTCCTCCCCGGCCATTCCCTTATTATTCCCAGGGACCATATCACCAGTTTTATCGGCCTGAACCAGCAACAAAGGACGGAATTCCTCGATACCACCACACAGGCTGTGAGGGTTTTGCTGAAGGCCTTCCATACCGACGCTTTTGATCTGTCGGTGCAGGAGAAGCCCGAAGCCGGACAGACCATCGAACACCTTCACCTGCACATCGTGCCGCGGCTGAAAAATGATATGCCCAATCCGGGCGACTGGTACCCTGTGATCCATACGAGCGACCAGATGATCATGGATGACAAAAACCGGAATCGCCTGCCGGATGATGACCTTCGCCGGATCGTGGAGAAACTGAGAAATGTCGCTGCCGATCCGGATTTGCGGGAATGAAAAAAGCCGGCACTGTATCAGGCCGGCTTTTTTCAATAATGCATTAACATCCCTATCTTTTGTCATCAGTTGAAGTCCTTGTATTTGATCCGGAAGAAGAAGATGAACGTTGTGTTGTAGCGGGCTTGGCTGAAGAGGAACGGGAGGTGGTGGTTGACCGGGTCACCTGGGAGTTGGTACTGCGCTGTTCTCCCCGCTGACGGTTGTATTGCTGACGGTCGAGGTCAGACCTTGAGGTTGATGGCGGGGTTGTGCGCGTGGTTGTCGTGGTGGCCGGCCTGGTTGTGGTCGATTGCTGGGTAGCCGGCCTGGTGGCGGGAGTATTCTCAATCTTCTGCCATTCCTGATCCGTCCGGCGGTAAATGTTCCCATCCTTGTCGGTATAGACATTATTCCGGGTCGACTGCCGGGTCACCGGCTTGGTACTGGTTGACCGCGTTGGTGTTGAAGGTTGCGTGGTCGATGTTCGGGTTGTTGATGGCCGCGTCGATGGTTGTGTTGTGGTGGGCCTGGTGGATGTTGAAGGCCTTGTCGAAGGCTGGGTCGTAGTCTGCCTTCCTGACTGATTCGTCGTAGTCTGCCTTGTCGTTGAAGTCCTTGTTGAGGTTGACTGCCTTGTGGATGTCTGCGTTGAGGTCCGTGTACCCGGGGTACCTGAATCCGTCCTTTTTGTGTCCACAGAGGAACGTGATGCCTGATCGGGACCGGCTGACCGGCGGCTTGATTCCACACCGGTTCTGTGCTGATGATAAACATTCTGCGATGACTGGCCATCTCTTTTTTCCCGGTAATCAGCATACGGGATAGGGTTAGGTCCATAATAATGGTGTTGATGATGATGATAGGGTGGCCTGTAGGCCGGAGGTCCCCAGTAACCGCCATAATAATGATATTGATAATGCGGATGGTAGTAATTCCAGGAAAACCAGTTGTATGGCCTCCATACAGGTGTTGAAAATCCTATGCTCCAGCCTGTGTAGGGATCGTAATACATATGGTAACCATAGGTCCAGGGACGCGGATAATAATAGTGCCCGTACCAGGAATGATAATGAAACCCGGTTCCATACACCACCGTTGGACCGTATATGTAACTTCCGGTGTAGCCCGGTGTATAACCAACATATACAATATCGGGGGTGTAGTCATAAATATACACGTATTTTACATTATGTACCGGAGAACTGGGCGGTATGTCCTGTATATCGTCGGGTACACGCACACTGACCTCCCACGGGCCCATGGCTTTCCCTGATTCGAACCACACACCGTTCTCGCACAGATAATAACGATCATTGATCAGCAGAACGGTATTGTTTGAATTGTCAGCATAAGCTACGCGTGTGCCGGGAATACTTTTAAAGTTGGGATTGCCGTCATAAACGATCTCAGCACTAGCTTCCTTTCTGTTCACGGTAGCGGTCTGCGGGATAATGGCATCCAGAACAGCTTCATTGGCAGCATTGGTGCCGGCAACACTGGATAAAACCCTGTCTTTTTCACTTCCCTCGGGAATGGCGGCAAATACCTGCGGAAGTGCATCAGCAGGAATATACTCCCATGGGCCTTTCATCGATTTTGAAACATACCAGCGTCCTGACAGGAGGATATAATATTGCTGGCCGCTGATATCCATGAATACATCGCTCTGGGTATTTTTAACATAAAGCAGGGTAGCCCCTTCAACGGGTGCGAAAACCGGTTCGCCTTCTGTAACGATCAGCTCTGCCGGATTTGTACGCACCAAAATTTCAGGTATGGCCTGCACCTGGGCGGCTTTTGCTTTCTCCTCCTCCGTTTCTTCAATCAAATCGCTGATGACACTACGGGGATTCTTTTCATATTTCCAAGAGCCCCTGAGGATATCCGAAGTGACAAACCACATCCCGTCACCGTACAGCCAGTATTCACTCAACCTGGGGTCGAAGACAATGAAATAGGGTGTGTTGACGACCTGCAGTATATCGGTACCCTCGATGGTCTCTGTCCTGGGTTCACCGTCAATGGTGATCAGCACAGCCGGATTATACCGGACAATGATCTCGGGGGGCTCATTATTCAATCCTTCTGTGCCGGCTTTCCCGCTGTTGGCCTCTTCGATGGTGGCCAGCAGTTCATCCAGCTGAAATTCAATACTCATATTCGGTATCTCGGTCTCCAGTATCGATTGGATTTCCTTTACCCTGGACTCTTCCATTTCGCCCGGGAATTTAATGCTCTGAATTTTCATGGATTCCAGCGTGACCATCCTCGCATCCCGGTCGGTGAACATATGGGCATCAAACCAGAATGCTCCAAAGACAGGTTCGCTTTCCTTTTTCTGCTTTACCATAACCGCGGCCCTCCCGCGAAGGTTGTTCCCGCTCAGGGACTCTGGCTGGGGCTGATACAGCGTTATCGACCCTTGTTTGGTTTTGATCTCACGGGGCCAGTAGGCTACTTTTGACCAGGCTGACTGGCCTGATATAATGCTGACAATGAGTAGCAGTATAAAACTTCGTTTCATAGTGGTGTATTTTAAAATAAAGATAATGAAAAAAACATTTAATATTATTGCTTTACATCTTACAAAAAAGGTACCAAATAAAAAATGCAGGGAAGGAATTGTCATTCCTTTCCCTGCATTTTCAATGTTAAAGTAAAAGAGATATCGGTTGTTCACACCATAACCTGTAGTAACCGGACAGGCAAAAAGGGTGTGAACATGATCTGATTATATTGGAATAAACCGGATTCCGGTTCTCAATAATATTATTCTTACGTCCAGGCCTTTTAATTCATCCGGATAATAGACAACGATTCTATTGGTCGCACCGATGACTAATTTGCTGAGGGAAAGTTTATAACCAACTGTTCCGTTTGTGCCCACAAACCCGAGTCCATACTGGTTATATGCCGATATGGTACTTTGGTATATCTCAACGGATAATACACGGGTATTTTGATAGGTATAGTCTTCAGGAAGTTCAATGGAAATATAGTTATTGGTAGCATCCGTTGTACCGGTGAGCTGCTTTATTTCACTGATGATATGGCCATCATCACCAATTTTTGTGGTACCTGTAATGGTAAAGTTTGCGTATGTATCAGGCAGATATATTGCATTCCCTCCTGTTATGCTTAATTCCGTCCCGGCTAAAGCCAATTCCTGTTTTTCATTGGCCACGGTTCCTGCATGCATGGCATAAGGCACCGAAAGCAGCTGCGAAGTTCCCATTTCCTGAAAATCTGTCCCCGTACTGTTTCCCAGGTATATTTTAATAAAATAATCATCCGCACTCCAGTCAATTTCCATCCACATGCCGTCATGTGCGCCACCAAAGACCGGAAGGGTTACCAGGCCCTGGTCGCTGGTGGTGACCAGGTGGGTTTCCCTGAAAACTACCGTACCGGTAGATGTTCCCGAAAGGATCTCAATTTTAATGCTCACATCCTGCCCTTTCATCAGGGTGCCTTCAGCATCGCGGACTACGGCCTGATAATTGAAATAATAAGGGGGCTGTGCAAAGGACAGCAAAGCAAATGCAGCTGCAATAATGGTAAAGAATACTTTTTTCATGGTTGTGAATATTAATTTTGTTTGATAATGGTATAAGATCTGATCATGGTATTATCTGCGGAAATGATTTTAAGAATATATTCCGCAGCAGGCATTCCATTCAGGTCGATCTGAAGCCTGGGTGAATTCACCGGCTGAGCATGAACCAGGACCCCCTTCAGGTTGTATAGTTCAACGGAAAGGTTTTTCCGGATCTGCTGAAACTCAACGGTGACATAGCTGGTGGCTGGCACCGGGTAGACATTCATGGATAATGTGACGACAGGGTCGCTGTAACCCACTTCAACCGCTAACCCGGGCTGTTGAAATCCTTGAGTAAGCGTTGCTGCCCCCGTGCTGTATGTTTCCACAACAACATCACCCAGCGTCCAGCTTATCTGGTTGCTGGCGGTTGTATAGGTATCGCCGGAGGACGCAATGACATAGGGCATTACTTCCTGTGCCATGACAGACAATGGAAACAATAGTAATAAATACAAAAGAATTGGTTTATTCATAATAGAGAGGTTTAAGTGATTGAAATTGTAGCATCATGGAGGAATACAATGAAAGCTTATACGAGGCCCTTATATTATAAGTTTCAGGCAACAATATCTTTACACCAATACCTGGGGACACCCTGACAGGGTGGGGGTACCCTGTCAGGGTGTCCTCCATTTATTTGATAACCTTGATTTCCTTGATCAGTCTGCCATAACTGAGCCTGACCAGATAAGTGCCCCGGGCAAGCCTTTCCAGTCCGGTAATGGTAGCTGATCCCTGAATCTCAGGCCATGTTTCCCTTCGGATTATCCTTCCTGAAATGTCTGACAGGGTAAGTTCGAGGCCATGAATGCTGTCATCGGGGAAAAGGAAAGTGAGGGAATGGGTGAAAGGATTAGGAAAATAAGAGAATTCCAGATTTGCAGGCAACAGGCTAATAGTCATTTTCTTAGTCTCGCCGGCCGAGAGGTTAAATGCTGTTTTCTGAGGAAAGTATCCGGGTGAGGCAACCCGGAAGGTATAGCTGCCTGGCGGAAGCAGACGATAAAACTCACCGGTTTCGGGGGAAGAAAATACCTGGGAGCTGTCCCTGTCATATCCGGGGATATCTATCATGGCTTTCAGGGATTCACCATTATCCGCATCCAGCACGGTGCCATGAACACCGGTATGGATGTGCTGCATGTAGCCGATCAGGCTTTTCCTGAAATTGTTCCAGCATGACGGCAGTTCTGCCGGATCCGGGCTTTTTTCGTGCGACAGTTCAAGGGTCACCTCGCGTCCATGAAGAAAATAATTTACATAATCCTGCCGGCTTCCGTAAATGGAGTGCCAGTCATAGCCGTTGGTAATGCCGTTGTCTTCATCCCTGAATATTCCTGCAGGCCCGTATCGCTGAACAGTGTCGGCAAATTGCCGTGAAATAGCCTGGTACCAGATGTCGTCGGCATGACGCGCATACCGGCAGTCCCACGGATAATTTACCAGCTCAGCCCCGTCATGTAAATTGGCTGCCAGTACGATCTGTTGTTGTTTCATAAAGTCCATCATGGCGATGGTCTCCGGCTGCCAGTCATGACCGTCAGGGTGGTCGCCGGCTAACGCATCGGGGAAATTCCGGTTCAGATCAATGTTATTCAGGTTAAAGCGTTTGGAATGAAAAAAAAAGGTATCGGAATCAAAATAGAAACCATCGGGATTGGCCAGGGGGTTGATCCAGATTTCCGTATTATCGACCAGCTGCTGGATTGCATGGTTGCTGTCGTATGCGGTAAGCAGGGAATCAATCAGCCTGAGCAGCAATACATAACCTGTGCCTTCATCGCCATGAATGGTGGAGGTATATAGAAAAACAGGCTCGGCTTCCTCCTGGGCAGGATTATCCGAGATCTTCACCGCCAGCAGTTTCCGTCCGTTTACCGATGTCCCTAATTCTTTCAGGATGCATTGCTCCGGATAGCCTGTGGCAAATGATTCCATCATCTGCAGGTATGCCGGATAAGCAGGATAAAAATCCCAGCTTTGGGCCGTACTTTTTTTGCTTTGCCCTGAGGCATTTGTTGTTTTTCGCGGGGGAATGACCTTAAAAGGAATTTGCTGATCGAGGAACCAGCTGAATTGCTCATCGCCGGCATAAGCGGTTAGGGAATCACCTTTTTTGTTGTCGATGGACAGATGGTGTGTCAGCTCATTCATTGGTAGGGAATAGGGCAACCTGAAACGGATGATGACTTCCCCGCGTTCATCAAGATACCGCCTGGCCCGAGTAATTTCATCGTCATGCTGTGCATTCAGCGCCTGTAAGCAGGAGAGGACGAAAAGAATGGCTACGAAATGAAATAATATATTATTACAATCTTCTTTGTTTGGCATTCAGCTGTTTTGTTCTGTATTTTTAATGAATAGAAACACCGAACAAGGAACATCGAACGCTGAAGATAAGAAAGTGAACCCATTATCTTCGTTATTCAACATTCATAATTCCTTGTTCGATATTCAAATCCTCCTAAACATTAAACCGTATATGCAGGATATCCCCGTCCTCCACCATGTAAGTCTTCCCTTCGATATGCAGCTTGCCGTGTTCCTTGCAGGCATGCTCTGACCCCAGGGTCACAAAATCATTGTATTTCATCACTTCAGCGCGGATAAAGCCCCTTTCGAGGTCGCTGTGAATGGCACCGGCAGCCTGGGGTGCAGTCATCCCCTTGTGGATCGTCCAGGCCTTAATTTCCATGGGCCCGACCGTGAAAAACGACATGAGGTTCAGCATGGCATAGGCTGAGCGGACGAGACGGCTAACTCCGGGTTCCGGTATTCCTGCATCGGCGAGAAAAGCCAGCCTGTCCTCTTCCGTTTCAAGTTCGGCGATCTCTGCCTCCATTCTGGCGGCCAGTATCAGTATTTCCGCCTGTTTGCCTTTCAGGAATTCCCTGACTTTTTCGACATATTGATTCCCTTTGATGGCAGAAGCGTCATCAACATTGCAGACGAACATTACCGGTTTTACGGTGAGCAGGAATATATCTTCAATCACTCTGCGTTCGCTTTCATCCAGGTTCATATCCCTTACGTTGCCGAAGGATTCCAGTTGTGCTTTTACTTTTCCGAGTGATTCTATTCCTTTCTTCGCATCCTTATCGCCCGATTTGGCAACCTTTTCAAGCCTTTGGATCTTCTTTTCAACCGATTCGAGGTCCTTGACCTGCAGCTCAAAATCAAGGGTCTCGATATCCCTGACAGGATCAACGGATCCTTCAATATGCGGCAGGCTGGGATCATCGAAACAGCGCAGCACATGTATGAGGGCATCGGTGTTACGGATGTCGGCCAGGAATTTATTGCCTACCCCTTCACCCTGGTTGGCGCCTTTGGCAAGACCGGGTATATCGACAATTTCAACCGTTGCCGGAACGACCCTGTCAGTCACCTGGAATTTTTCCAGTTCATTTAGCCGGGGATCGGGAACATGGATGATACCCAGGTTTGATTTGGAAGAAGTAAAAGCAAAGTTCGAGGTTTCGGCTTTGACATTCGACATACAGTTGAAGAGCGTGGTCTTTCCTACGTTTGCCAAACCGATAATGCCGCATTGAAGACTCATGGATTTTTTTGTTATTTTAATGCAAAAATACATTTAAAATTGAATGCGAAAATGGAAACATGTGGGAATGTTGGAAGAGTGGAACAGTGGAAAAACGGGATTTTACTATTTCACTTCGACCTTCCCAACCATCACTGTTCCCCCGTGTTTCACCTTCACCAGGTAAAATCCGGTTGAAAAATCTGACAGATCGATCTTTTCAGTTTGTGAATGAATTGCTTTACTGAATATCCGGTTCCCAATGGCATTATAAATCTCTATCATGGCGTTATCCGGATTTTCAATCTCGATGTTCAACTGTTCAACCGCCGGGTTTGGAAAAATATTCACGTTGTCATTTATTTTATCAGGCATCAAATCGGTTTCTGAACAATCGGTGGTAAAAAATATATTGGGACTATTTAGGATATCGACTTCAGTACCCGCAGGGGGGAAAGGTATCTCCCATGCACAGACTCCATGCAGGGATGGCATCTGGGAGATATCAATCTAAA
>Ga0105094_10001498_pt1 | contig 12257 bp, 9 predicted proteins | sample PPLLak1March2015_2_FD_87023 | JGI IMG/M metagenome (GOLD analysis project Ga0105094, IMG submission 87023) | Freshwater sediment microbial communities from Prairie Pothole Lake near Jamestown, North Dakota, USA - PPLs Lake P8 Core (3) Depth... | ecosystem: Environmental > Aquatic > Freshwater >...
AAGGATCGAACCGGGTGATGGGGCCGATGCCGCTCTCGCCCCGCAGCACTGCCTCCCAGTTCTTCCGGACCCCCATCCCCAGGGGAGAGACGACCCCGATTCCGGTAATCGCGACCCTCCGGGCGGAAGAGGCCCCGGGCAGCAAGCCTGTTGAATTCATAAAGAAAGCGCTTTATTTGGAGAGACGCGCCTTGATGTAGTCGAGGGCCTTGCCCACTGTCGTCAGCTTCTCGGCTTCCTCATCGGGGATGTCCATACCGAACTCGTCCTCGAGGGCCATGACGAGCTCCACCGTATCCAGCGAATCGGCGCCCAGATCATCGATGAAGGACGCGGTTTCCGTCACCTGGTCCTCGCTGATGCTGAGCTTGTCGGCCACGATCGCCCTGACCTTTTTCAACAGTTCTTCTCTTTCCATGTTGACCTCCTCAATTTATCTCAAGCCGTTAAGTGTACATCCCGCCGTTGACGTGGATGACCTGGCCTGTGATGTACGCTGCCTGGTCGGACAGCAGGAACTTGACCGCCTGGGCCACATCCTCCGGGGTCCCCAACCGCTTCATCGGGATCAACTCCAGGAATGCCTGCTTGACAGCCTCGGGAAGGCCCTCCGTCATGGCGGTCTTGATATACCCCGGGGCGACGCAGTTCACCGTTATCTCGCGGCCGGCCACTTCCCTGGCCAGGGACTTGGACAGCCCGATGACCCCCGCTTTCGAGGCGGCATAGTTGGCCTGCCCGGCATTCCCCATAACGCCCACGACCGAGGAGATGTTGACGATCCGGCCGAAGCGGTTGCTGATCATCGGCCGGATAGCCGCCCGGGAGAAGTTGAACACACCGTTCAGGTTCACCGCCAGGACGGCGTCCCATTCCTCCTCCCGCATCCGCATCAAGTAATTGTCCCGCGTGATGCCGGCATTGTTGACCAGGTAGTCAAGCCGCTTATTCTCCCTGACGATTCCTTCGACGACGTCCGAGGCCTGGTCGAAGCGGGAGACATCGGCCGTATGGATAGAGGCGCGTCCGCCGTTCCGAACGATTCTCTCGGCCACCGCCTCGAGTTTCTCGCGCTGGATATCGACCAGAAAAACCAACGGCCCTTCTTTGGCCAGCTCGAGGGCAATCGCCTCCCCAATTCCCTGGGACGCGCCGGTAACCAGGGCAACCCGACCCGAGAAAGTCAGGCTAGGCTTGGCTTCCATGGCTCTCCTCCGAGTGCCCGCGGCGCTCCCTCAGGGGACGAAGGTTCACCCTCGCGCCCGCGGCGCTCCTCATGGGTTCCCCCTTATTCGGTTTCAGCTTCTTCAATCACCTGCCGCCCGCGGTAATAGCCGCATTCGGGACAGGCCCGATGGGGCAATTTGGGAGTGCCGCAGTTCGAACAGACGGAAAAGGCGGGCAGGCTCAAGGCGTCATGGGCCCTGCGTTTTCCCTTGCGCGCAGGCGAGTGACGGCGTTTTGGGTTGGGCATTTAGCTTTTATCTCTCACGAAAATTTTTAACTTGAGCAGCCGGGGATCTTCTTCCTTGACCTGGCAGCTGCAATCCCCGTTGCGCCGGACCTTGCCGCAGACCGCGCAGATCCCCTCGCAGCTCTCCGCGCAGAGAGGTTTGAGGGGGAAGGTCAGGTTAAGCTGCTCGAGGATGATCTCCCGGAGGTCGATTTGATTGTCGTGGTAAAAGTCCTGGCCAAGGTCGTCCTCTTCGAGTTCTTCCTTCATCAGGTCCAGCTCCTCCGGAAGGTAGACGAGGTCGAAGGTGGAATCGACCGGAAACTCATAGGGGCTGAGGCAGCGGCTGCAGATGAAGCTCAGACGGGCGGTCAGCCTTCCTTTGATCCAGACGTCATCGCTGACCTTGCGGACGATGACGTCAGCGTGGGTCGGGGAAAGAAAGACCGTGTTCTCCTCGACCAGGTCGACGTTGAGGAACTCGAAGTCGCGGGAGACGGCGAGCCCGTCTTTAGGTATTCTATCGACATCAATGACCATGGGTTTTCTCTGAAAAAATTCACTCTATTATACCATCTGCCCTTTCCTTGTCAACGCAGAGGCTCGGGTATGGATTCGTCAGCCCGCCGGCTTGATATCCGCGTCCGGACGAGTATAATAGGGGGGAGATGGCCGGATTCAACACCGAAGTCAATCGACTGGCCGCCGTCTTCCACGTCCAAACCCAGGATATAGGCCCGAGCTTTCGTTGCGTCGAGTCGCTCATCTATAAATCGGGAAAGCTCCTCACTTCGAGGAAAACCGACTACACCCCTTCCCTGGGCAGCCCTCAGCTTAAGGCCAGGGTTCAGAAGATCATGGAAGAGCAGCACCACGCCATTCTCAGGGAGATCACGGACGGTAAGCTTGACCATTACCTGACCCTCGAAGAAAGACGCTCCGCACCCGACAAGGGCTGATGGCCTCGGAAAAAAAGCTCTTCCTGATCGACGGCAATTCCCTCCTCTACCGTTCCTATTACGCCATCCGGAGACTCTCCACATCCCAGGGGTTCCCGACAAACGCCATCTACGGTTTCATCAGCACATTGCGCAAACTCGTCGAACAGGAGAAACCGCATTACCTGGGGATCGTCTTCGACACCGGGAAACCGACCATCCGCCACCAGATGTTCAAGGCGTATAAAGCCCACCGCAAGCCGATGCCCGAGGACCTCATCCCTCAGGTTCCCGTCCTGAAGAAGGTCATCAAGGCCATGAACATTCCGCTTTTTGAGTACGAAAACTACGAGGCCGACGACGTCCTGGGCAGCCTCGCTCAAAAAGCGGAGAAGAGGAGGATTCCGGCCGTCATCGTCAGCACGGACAAGGACCTCCTCCAGCTCGTGGATAACAGCACCACGGTCTTCAATCCGGCCAAAGAGATTTATCTCGATGAAGCCAAGGTCAAGGAGGTTTTCGGCGTCGCGCCCTCTCAGGTTATCGATGTCCTATCGCTCTGGGGAGACCCGACAGACAACGTCCCGGGTGTGCCGGGAATCGGAGAAAAAACCTCCAAGCAGCTCATCGGCCAATTCGGGTCGTTGGATAACCTCCTCCGCCGCCTGTCCGAGGTCAAGAACCCCCGCCTGCGCGAGAAAATCGACCTGAACCGTGATCAGCTCGAGGTCAGCCGTCAGCTCGTGACCTTAGAGAGAAACCTGGACGTCCCTTTCGACCTCGACGACTTTGTCCTTTCCTCCCCAAACACCGGAGAGCTGGCTGCCCTCTTCCAGGAGCTCGAATTCACCTCGCTTCTGGCCGGGATGCTCGACAAGTCCGCCGAGGCGGCGAAGGACTACCGGGCTATCCTGGACGAGCCGTCGCTCCGAGACCTGGTCGCCCGCATCTGCCAGGCCGGGTTCGTCTCTCTGGACACCGAGACCGACAGCGTCTCGCCCACCCGGGCCCATCTCGTCGGCCTGTCCTTCGCCCTTAAGACGGGAGAAGCTTTCTACCTTCCGCTCGGCCACGACTACGCGGGAGCGCCCGTCCAGATCCCCAAGGAAAGAGCTTACCGTCTCCTGAAGGATGTGTTGGCGGACGAGGGAATCAGAAAAATCGGCCAGAACATCAAGTACGATTATATCGTGCTCAAGCGCGAAGGGCTGGAGCTCCGGGGGATCGACTTGGATACCATGGTCCTCTCTTATCTTTTGGAGCCCAACTGGGGCAAGCACAACTTGGAGAAGCTGGCCCTGGCCCATCTGCAGACGCGGGCCACCCCCTACGAGGAGGTCGCCGGCAAGGGCAAGAACGAGCTGCCCATGAACTCCGTCTCCCTGGAGAAGGTCATACCCTATGCCTGCCAGGACGCCGACCTGGCCCTCGCGCTGAGCGAAAAGCTCTGGCCGAAAATCAGGGAACAGAAACTCGACCGGCTCTACCGTGAACTCGAGCAGCCGCTCATCGAGCTCCTGGCCGAGATGGAAATCTGGGGGGTCAAGGTCGATCGAGAAGCACTCGAGGAGCTGTCGGCTGAGCTCGGTTCAGAGCTCCGAAACCTGGAGAAGAAGATTTTTGCGCTGAGCGGTAGTGAGTTCAACCTCAACTCGCCCCAACAGCTGGCCGACGTCCTTTTTCACAAGATCCAGCTCCAGCCGTCCCGCAAAACAAGGATCACCAAGCGCTATTCGACCTCGCTGGACATCCTGCAGGAGCTGGCACCCCTTCATCCATTGGCTCAGCACGCCCTGGAATTCCGCCAAATGGCCAAGCTGAAGTCGACCTATGCCGATGCGCTTCCGCTTCTCATCAACCCGGAGACGGGACGTCTTCATACCTCCTATAACCAGACTGTCACGTCCACCGGCCGGCTCTCGAGCTCCGACCCCAACCTCCAGAACATCCCGATGCGCGGCGAGATGGGGCAGCGTTTCCGCCGGGCCTTCGTTCCCGAGGCGGGTCATCTCCTGCTGGCCGCCGACTACTCCCAGATCGAGCTCCGCGTGCTGGCTCATCTCAGCCAGGACCCGGCTCTCATCGAAACATTCGTGGCCGACCGGGACATCCATGAGGAAACCGCCCGCCGAGTCTTTGGAGAGGCGCTGCCTCAGCTCAAAGACGAGCTGCGGCGCAAGGCGAAGATCATCAACTTCAGCATCATCTACGGGACATCCGCCTTCTCCCTCGCCAAGGAGTTGGGGACGGCCCCGCGCGACGCCCAGGAATTCATCGACCGCTATTTTTCCCAGCATCCGAAGGTCAGGGATTTCCTGGAAGCGACTGTCCGGAAGGCCGAGGAACGGGGCTACACGGAAACGCTCTACGGTCGCGTCCGCCAAGTCCCCGAGCTCAAGCAGAAGGACCGGATGACCCAGCAGGCCGGCCGCCGCATCGCCCTGAACGCTCCCATCCAGGGCTCGGCCGCCGACCTGATGAAAAAGGCGATGATCGACATCTGGCGGGAGTTCCGCGAACGCCGTCTGCGCACCAAGATCATCCTCCAAGTCCACGACGAATTGGTGTTCGAAGTGCCCACAGAGGAGACGCGGGTGGTCGAAGAAGTCGTCCGGGACAAGATGGAAAACGTCTATCCGCTGAGCATCCCCCTCAAGGCCCACCTCGGCTGGGGCAAGAGCTGGGCCGAGTCGAAATAAGAGACCTTACAGGTTCTTCTGATAAACGCGGAAGCGCTTGTAGACCTTCCCCCCCATCCTCTCCATCTCCGCCCGCACCTTGACGTTGGATTCCATCTCGTGGTGCGAATCCATGTACTCGAACCCGGCTTCCCGAGCCGACGTGAGCATCGGGAAACCCATCATGACATCGAGCCCCATGCCGCGGTATTTCTCTTTGACCGCACCGAGCAGGAGGTCGAGCTGCTTGGTCTTTTTGGCCGCCCGCAAGATGTGGATGAACCCGAAGGGGAGGAGATGGCCCCTCGCCTTTTGGATGCCGGCCGTCATGTCGGGCATCCCCACGACAAAGGCCACCGGCTCGCCCTCCCTGGTTACCGCCTTGACGAACCGCGGGTCGAGGATAGGCATGTACCGCTTGGCCAGGTCATCCATCTCTTTTTCCTCGAGCGGAGCAAACCCGTAGATATTGCTGCCCGTGTAGCACTCATTCATAAGAGCGAGAATCGGCCGGATCCAGGGCTTGATCTCCCGCCGTTTGCGGAATTCGATCACTGAAAAATTCCCCCGCTTCTTGGCCCGCTCGAAAATCTTGTGGTAGAATTCCGGAAGCTCCCGGGGGACATCGAGTTTGTAGACGAAGTAGTCGATATCCTTTGTGTACCCCTCGTTCTCGACCATCCGGGGCAGCCAGGCGAAATTGTAATAAGTCGCGATGGTCGCCCGGTGCTCGAAGCCCTCAATAATAAACCCCTCCGGGTCCTGGTCGGAAAAACCGTACGGCCCGACGATCCGGGTCATCCCCAGTGACCTTGCCCACTCTTCCACCCGGCTGAGCAGCGCATGGACGACTTCCTGGTCTTCGATTGTCTCCAGATAGCCGAAGCGGGCCAGCCGTTCCTTCCGATGTTCGTTGAACCGCGTGTTGATGATGCCCATGGCCCGGCCGACGAGCCGTCCGTCCCGATAAGCCAGGAGAAGGCTGGCCTGGCAATAGCCGAAAGCCTTGTTTTTCTTGGGGTTGAAGTACTTCCATTCGTCCATGTAGACCGGAGGAACCCAATTGCGTTGGTCTTTATGGAGCTTTTCCGGAAGATAAATAAACGCCTTCAGGTCCCGGCGTGTCTTGACCTCGCGGACATTGACGGACATGGCTCAGATCTTCATGGGCATGAGCACATAGGTGTACTTGACGTCCTCATCCAGGTCCGGCTTCATGATGGCGGCGCTGTTCTCGTCCTTGAGTTCCAGCCGGATCCTCTCCGACCTTATGGACAGGAGAAAATCCAACAGGTACTGGGAGTTGAACCCGACCTCAAGCTCCGCCCCCTTGTAATCGACCTCGAGGTCGTCCCGCGCCTCGCCGATCTCCGGGTTCGAGGAGAAAAGCCTGAGGCTTTCCTTGCCTATCGAGAATTTCACTCCCCTGGACCGCTCCGTCGACAGAAGCGAAACCCTGCGGATGGCCTGGGTGAATTCCTCTTTCCCTACCCGGAGGACGTGGGGGTTGTCCTTGGGGATGACGGCCTCAAAATTGGGGAACTTGCTCTCTATGATCCGGGAGATGAGCGTCCGGTTGCCGACCCGGAAAAACAGGTTGTTCTCGTCGTGGTCGAATTCGGCGGCGTCATTGGTCATCTTGCGCAGCTCACCCAGCGATTTCTTGGCCACGATGACCCGGACTTCTTCCCTTGGGTCCAGGCCTTCCACGAACATCGAAGTGTAAGCGAGCCGGTGACCGTCCGTACTCACCAACTCCATGGAGTCCTTTTTCAGGATGAGAAGGGCGCCATTCAAGTAGTACCTCTGTTCTTGGGCGATGGCAAAGTAGACCCGGTCGATCATCTCCTGAAACCTGTCCAAAGGCAGGCTGACCCTCTTCTCAAAGCCCGCCCCCGGCACCATCGGGTAGTCTTCCTTCGGCAGACAGAGCACCTTGAACTCGCTCTTCCCCGAGCTGATCTCCATCATGAGGTCATCGTTTTCCTCAAAGACGATCATCTTCCCATCCGGGAGCGATTTGACGATCTCAAAAACCTTTTTCCCAGAAACCGTGATCGAACCCGGCTCTTCTGTTTTTACCGGAAAATGGGTCCTCAACCCCACTTCCAGGTCGGTCCCGGTCATCTCCACCTTGTCCTCACCCACGCTGATCAGGATATTAGCTAAGATCGGCATCGTGTTCCGTTTCTCGACAATCCCCTGGAGAAGCTGCAGTTCATCGAGGATGACTTCTTTGACAACGGAGAATCTCATTTTTCCACCTTTCTTGGAGACATTATTATTCTTTATTATCTAATTATAAAAATACTCTATTTAAGAAGAATAATAAAATCAATTGGAAATGTGCATATCCTCGCTAAATCATTGACGGCTTTACTGGATCAACCCGATCAGGTTGTTGATTTCTTTGTTGAATTCGGGATTCTTGCGCCGCATTTTCTCGATTTTCCGCACACTGTGGAGCACTGTGGTGTGGTGTTTTCCACCAAACTTTTTTCCGATCTCGGGCAGGCTCATTTTGGCTAGGTCTTTACATAGATACATGGCGACCTGCCGGGGGAAAGCCACCTTGGGGGAGTTGTTCCTGGCCTTGAGCTGGGCCAGTTTGATCTTGAACTGATGGCAGACCAGTTTCTGGATCTTTTCCACAGTGATGACAGAGGCCATTGAATCGAGGAGGCTTTTCAACGCTTCCTTGGCGATGTCGAGGTCGACCTTCTCACCCTTGAGCGATGAGTAAGCGATCACCCGACGCAGATAGCCCTCGAGCTCGCGGATGTTGGAGTGGACCTTATCGGCGATAAAAAGGGCCACCGTCTCGGGGAGAACAACGCCTTCGACCTGGGCTTTCTTCTTGAGGATGGCGATCCGGGTTTCGATATCCGGGGGCTTGAGGTCGGCGATCAGGCCCCATTCGAAGCGCGAGCTGAAGCGCTCCTCGATCTGTGGAATTTCCTTGGGCGGGCAGTCGCTGGAGATGACGATCTGCTTCTGATTCTCATAGAGATGGTTGAAGGTATGGAAGAATTCCTCTTTGGTCCGTTCCCGGCCGGAGAGATAGTGGATATCGTCCATCAGCAGCAGGTCGATGCTGCGGTACTTCTGGCGGAACTCCAGGATCTTGCCGTACTGGATGTGGTTGATCAACTCGTTCATGAACTTTTCGGTCGTGACGTAGAGGATCTTCAGCCGGTGCTGTTTGGCCAGGGCGGAATGGCCGATGGCGTTCATCAGATGCGTTTTGCCGAGGCCGGCCCCGCCGTAGACATACAGCGGGTTGTATGATTTGGCGGGATTCTTGGCCACCGCTAGGGCGGCGGCGTGAGCGAACTGGTTGCAGCCCCCGACGACGAAGGTCTCGAAGGTGTAATTGGGGTTGAGGTTGGGGCTGAGCAGGGGGCCGTGCTGGGCGCGCCTCTCCTCCGGCGAGCGGCGCATGAACGGGCCGGGAGTCTCATCGAAAATGTATTTGATCTCGTAGGCCTTGCCGTAAAGGCCCTGGGCGGTCTCGCCGATCAGGCCGGAATAATGAAAAGAAAGCCAATCGCGGAAGTAGGAGTTGGGGACCTTGATGTAGAGGATGTCTTTCTCCTGGCCGATGTAAAGGGTGGGCTCAAACCAGGTCTCGTAGCTGTTCTGGTCGACCCTTTTTTTTATCCCCTGGAGGATCTCCTGCCAAGAGTTAAGTTTATCTTTATCTTGCATATCGGTCTTTTATATTTCCACAGAAATATCCACAACTGTGGAAAACCTTGCCGCCTTGCTGAAGCAGCGTCCGCGAAGGCGAAAGGAATCATAGCATTCCGAAAAACCGATTTCAAGAGTGTTCTTGAAAGTGGCCGGGATTGGGTTCGGCCTCCTTCCTGCGGGCAAAGGAGCTCAGAAGTCGAGGCCGATCCAGAACTTGGTCTCGAATTGCCCGTAGGATTGGACGGAGAAGGGATTGGAAAAATCGCCCCAGCCCAGTTGTTTGACCCATTCGACATGGATCGGGAGACCCAGCAGGAAGAGCTGGATGCCGCCGCCGTAGGACCCGATGGCGTCGAGGACAACAATGGCCTGCCCGGAATCGGAGGGCAGGAAGAATTTCGCCGGGTTGCCGTTGAACTTGGACCGGGTGACGTCGAAGAAGAAGACGGCGCGGACGGGTCCGATGGTTCCGATGAGGGTGGAAGCGGCGTTGATGAGAGGGAGGCGGAACTCGGCGTTGGCGAACCAGCCCTCGGTGCTGACGATGTTATAGAAATAGGCGGACCGGACCTGGTTGTTCCCTCCATAATATGAGATGTAGGGGTCCTGGCCCCGGCTCGCCCAACCCTCCCAGCGCAGGGCGAGGAGGGCGTCGCTTCCCAGATAGAGATACTGGCGGAGGTCGGCCTGGGCCGTGGTGTTGCTGAAGAAGCCCTCGGCTGCCGGCAAGGCCTGGGCCAGGGAAAAGCGGAAGGTGTGGCCGGCGCGCGGTCCGTAGTAAGGGCTGAAACTGGTCGTCTCGCCGACAAAAGAGAGCGAGAAGGAGAGGACATTGCCGTTCCAGAAATAGCCATAGCTGGCCGGATTGCCGCCTTGCAGGGCGAGGCTGTAGGGGTCGAAGAAATTCTCCTCGTAGCGGTAGAATCCGAAGTTGCCCTCCAAACGGTAATAGCGGTTGAGCGGGTAGTAGGCGTCCAGGTTGACGCTGGTGATCTTCCGGTAGGCGATGGCGTCCTGGGTGTTCAGGCGAGTGTAGAGAAACGGGTCGATATAGGCGTAGGGAGGGTAATAGAAGGTCGTAAACTCATAGAAGGAAGTCATGAACATGAGACGCCGTTTCTGGTTGAGATAGGAGACTAAATAGGAGCGCATGCCCCGGGCGGAATAGAGCATGGCCATGAAATTATGGTCGCCCAACAGGTCGCCAAAAGAAAGAGCGGCGCCGCCGTAGACCGAGCCATCCGAGGAAACGATGAGGTCGAGCGGCGGCCGGTCGGCGACATAGAGCTCGCTCACGCCCGGGTAAGGCTCGATCTTCTTTTCATCGATGTCTAGGCTGAGCGCCGGCCGGAACCGGGGCGGCGGCTCACTTGTCCCGAGCTTGGCGAAGGTGACCCGGTCTTCGATGGTCCCCTCGAGCCGGGCCGAAAAAACCTGATAGGACCCCTTGTTGAAGGACGAGAAAAGGATCTTCCCGGGGTCGGACGGATGGACCGAGGGGAAGAAATTTCCGGTCCAGACATCGGTGTACCTGTGGATCTCTCCGTTCGTGAGGTCAAGGGAGTAGATGTTGAAGGCCTCCCGGATGTCGCTGATGTAAAAGACCCGGCGCGAGTCGGCCGAGAAGGACGGAGAGACGGTGTTCCCCGGCCCGAAGGTGAGCTGGGTCTTCTGGCTGAGGTCGGCGAGCGGCGAGAGAAAGAGCTTGTCGATGTTGTCCAGCCGGATCGAATAGACGACGGACAGGCCGTCGGGGGAGATGGCCGGCGCTTTCTCGAAATAATCGTCCCGGGTCAGGTTGATGGTCTCTCCGCTTTGGAGGTCGAGCTTGAAGATATCGTGTGTGCCCTGGGCAAAGGCGGTGAACAGGACGGCCCGGCCGTCCGGGAAAAAACGCGGGGCAGACGGCCGGTCATAGCCGATCCTGTATTTCTGTGTGATCCGGCCGCGCAGCGGGTCGACGAGATAGAGCGAGTATTTGCGCCCGTCCCGGGCAATGAAGGCGATGGCATCTCCGTCGGGGGACCAGGCGATGTCGCTCCCCAGAGAGGGGTCGTATTCATAGACGATGTATTCGTATTCGGTGGTGAACCCCGGCGTGATGTTCTTGATGACCGAGCCGTCTTCTGTCGAGATGAGGACGAGGTCGATGTCGAAGTCGATGACGTTATAAGTCAGGCCGGCAACCAGGTCTCCGGAGGGCGATACGGCGTGGCAAAATGTGAAGTAGTAGGGGTTGAGCGGGAACTTCGGGCCGAGGGCGATGCTGTAGTCCTCCGGGTTCTCGCGCAGGAGGAACTTCCGGTTTTTCTCCCGGAGGTATTTCTGAAACTCTTGGTTGAAATCACGAGGCTTGATGTTGAAGGCGCTCTTGAGGGGGGCGATCCTCCTGACGAGGGGGGAACCCTTGATCGATTGCCAGAGGTCCTTCACCGCGTTCTTGCCGAAGCGGGCCTCGATGAAATCATAGATGGCGTGGCCAAAGTCGTAGGAGGGATCGCGGGGCATGGGGAAGCGGGTATCGAGTTGCAGGGATTCCGTGATAGCCGGGACGCGGTCGTTGAGCACGGCATCGCGGACGATCATCGTCGACCAGGAAGACCATTCCTGGGTGGAGTACTCGGAAAGCCCCTCGAACAGCCAGAGGGGCGGGATGTTCATGGCGAAGAGGGAGGCGCCCTGGCTTCCCCAGAGGATATCGAACTCGAAAACGTGGGCCAGCTCGTGCTCGACCAGGCGTTGGAGCTCATCGAGCGGCATATCGCCGTGGATCCCGATCCGGTGGAGGATGGGCTCGCTCACCCCGAGCACTCCTTCCGAGACATCAAACACGTTGGAGAGCTCGAAATCCGTGAAGGTGGTGTAGAAGATGAGCGGCACGGGGTCGGACAGCTGATGCTTGAGGGTTTCACTCAGTTTCAGGTAGGCGCTCTCGGCCAGGTCGGCGAGGGTCCTGAGGGTTTGCGGCTGGTCGGCATAAAAATGAATGTTGAAGTGCTCGGTCGGATACGTCTTCCAGCGGAACGTTTCGTATATGACTTTGTTTTTGCCGTAATAGGGATAAAACCTGAATTGCTGGGATGCGGCCCCGGAGACGAGGATCAAGAGCAGGACGAGAAAGGAGACGGATCGGGCGCGAAGCATCATCGGGAGCTCCCTCATTTTAACAATAGGTACCTTTCCTGTATCCTCTCCTCGCTCAAAATCGGGCGAAAGAGTTTGGTCCTGATCCGCGGAGCCAGGTCGTAGAAGGCAAAATCGGCCCGCTGCTTGGGGCTGATATAGGCCTTTGTTTCCTTGAAATCCCTGTCCAGCACGATCTCGCCGTTGTCACCCCGGATCAGGTAAATATGGAGGCTGAGCGAAAAGAGCGTGCGCTGGGCAATGCCCTTCTGCCGCTCGAAGGGGTCCTCTATGTCGGCCTTGGCCTTGTCGATGACGGCCTTGCGCATTTCCTGGGTCAGCTCAGCCTTTCCGGTGACATAGAGCAAGCGG
>Ga0105094_10001507_pt1 | contig 12236 bp, 9 predicted proteins | sample PPLLak1March2015_2_FD_87023 | JGI IMG/M metagenome (GOLD analysis project Ga0105094, IMG submission 87023) | Freshwater sediment microbial communities from Prairie Pothole Lake near Jamestown, North Dakota, USA - PPLs Lake P8 Core (3) Depth... | ecosystem: Environmental > Aquatic > Freshwater >...
AAGAATTAATCTGCTTTACCGGCGATGTTTTGTTTAAAGGCAGCATCGGCAGAACCGATCTTTGGGGAGGAGATTATAATTCTTTAATGAGTTCAATTAAAGAAAAGCTGTTTGTTTTGCCGAATGAAGTTGTAATCTATCCGGGGCATGGTGAAAACAGCACTCTTGGAACAGAGAAAAAAGAAAATCCTTTTTTTGCTGAAATGAATATTAAGTAGTGAACGATTGCTATATTATTTTTCATTAAATATATTCCCGAAGCTGTAAATCAATTTTAGGGCAAAAATTTGTTCTCTGAAAAATCCAGAAAAAAGAACATTTACTATTTTCTGTCACTATATCTCCTGCTTTGGATAATTCTCTTTGAGTTTGTTTTCCCTGTGAATAATGTTCTGCCCAAGCCTTCTATTGTTATGCTGTCTTTTGGTGATTTGTGGCATGTGTATAATTTCGGGATTAATTTTCTATCTACTTTCTCTATTATTCTAATATCGATTGTTTTAGCTTATTTCTTAATCTGGCTTTTCAGAGTGCCTTTAACAAAAGGGGATTTCATTTACAGCTTTATCACTTCTTTAGAATGGTTTTCCAATTATATTCCCGGAATAATTTTAGGTTTGCTGCTGATTTTTTGGTTTCCTGACTTTGAATACACAGATATTATTTTCGCTTTTACCGCTGCGTTATTTTCTTTAATAATTAAGTTCAAAAAAGAAATTAGATTCGTAAAGAATGAATATATTGAAGCTGTTCAATCTTTAGGAGCTACTGATAATTTTATTGCAAAGAGCGTTGTATGGAAATCAATTGAACCGGCTCTCTTTAATCATCTTTATAAGCTGAATTTTTATCTTTGGACTGTCCTTATCGTTTTTGAATACATTAAGGGCAAACATGGTTTAGGATCGGTAATAAGATTAACAATACAATATCAAGATCTTGCAGCATTTTTTTCTACAGTGTTTATCATCGGGCTTACGATTTTTATTCTGATATTACTGGGTAAGTTTATTCAACGGAAGTATTATTATTGGGAGTCTGCATAAGTTGAAATCATCTTTACTTCAAGTAGAAAATGTTTCAAAATATTACTACAGATCTAGTTTAGAAAGACTGTTGGTTCTGGAATCGATAAACTTTTCTATTGATGATTCTGAAGAAGGTCAAATCATTTCTGTTTTAGCTCCGTTCGGAAGCGGAAAAACCACCTTGCTTAAAATAATTTCTGCATTGGAAAAACCTTCAGGCGGAGAAGTTTTATTGTTGGGAAAAAAGTATGAGAATCCCTCCGGCAAAATAGCATACCTGCCTGAAAAGCCTTCTCATTTTCCATGGCTGAATGTGAAGGAAAATATTAAACTCATTTCTCAAATGCGGGATGTAAAACTACCCGTTGAAAATATTAATAAGATAATTTCTTTAGTCGGATTGAGCGGATATGAAGATCATGTCCCGAATAAAAAAAGTCTTGGTTTTCGCTTTAGAGCTGCACTTGGCCGAGCTTTGGCGGTAAATCCCAAAATTATTTTGCTGGATGATGTTTTCAAAAGCATTGAAACTGAAACTAAAGATGAATTATATGCAATGTTAAGAGATATCAAAAAAGAGTTAAAATTAACGTTTCTGCTAGCCTCGGCAAATGTAACGGAAACAATAATATTATCGGATCAAATATTTTTAATGCATCAGAGACCGGGGAAAATTATAGGCGAAATAGTACCCCAAAGATTGAATAATATTTCAGGAAGCACGAAAGCGGAAGAATTTACCTCTATTCGCAAAGAAATTGAATCTGCTTACCAGATCGAAAACTTTAGTAGTTCAATTAACATCTCCATTTAATAATTGTTATAAGTGGTATAATACTTGCTAAATTTCAACAAAACGCCATTTTATGCATAAAAAATTCAATGAGCTGAACAAGAAAAGAGAAGAAGCAAAACTTGGCGGCGGACCGGAAAAGATCAAAAAGCAGCACGAAAGGGGGAAACTAACAGCACGGGAGCGAATCGAGCTGTTAGTGGATGTAGGAAGTTTTGAAGAACTTGATTTATTTGTTCAGCATCGTGCATCTGATTTTGGCTTAGATAAACAAAAATATCCGGGTGATGGTGTTGTAACCGGATTTGCAGAAATTGATGGCCGTCCGTTGGCAGTCTTCAGTCAGGATTTTACAGTATTCGGTGGATCGCTTTCCGAAGCTCATGCCGAGAAGATTGTAAAAATTCTTAAAATGGCAATGAAACTTGGGATACCCGTTGTGGGTTTAAATGATTCCGGCGGAGCTAGAATTCAGGAAGGTGTAGTGAGTCTCGGTGGTTATGCAGATATATTCCTTCTTAATACATTAGCTTCCGGTGTCATTCCCCAAATATCTGTCATCTTAGGACCATGTGCCGGGGGAGCAGTTTATTCCCCTGCGATTACGGATTTTATTTTTATGGTTAAAAAGACCAGCTATATGTTTGTTACAGGACCGAATGTTGTTAAGACAGTCACACATGAGGATGTTACTTTTGAAGATCTCGGCGGTGCAGAAACACATGCAGTTAAAAGCGGTGTTACTCATTTTATTCACGAAAATGAAATTGAGACTCTCTTAAATGTGAGAAAATTACTGAGTTATTTGCCATTGAACTTTATGGATAAACCGGCAGATTTAGAGTTTGATATAGAATCAATTTTGGATGATGAGTTATTGGATAATATTATCCCGGAAGATTCACATCGTCCTTACGATATGAAGGAAGTGATCCGTATTATTGCAGATCAGGATTCTTTCTTCGAAGTTCAAGCATCCTATGCTGAAAACTTAATTGTTGGCTTTGCTAGAATTGGAGGAATGTCGATAGGAGTTGTTGCAAATCAGCCTCAAGTTCTAGCCGGAGTACTGGATATTAACGCCTCCGTTAAGGGGGGAAGATTTATTAGGTTTTGCGATGCTTTTAATATACCTCTTCTGGTTTTAGTTGATGTACCGGGATTTCTGCCGGGGACTGAGCAGGAGTGGAATGGCATAATAAGGCATGGAGCTAAATTATTGTATGCATTTTGTGAAGCAACTGTCCCGAAAATTACTGTAATTACCCGGAAAGCTTACGGCGGGGCTTATGATGTTATGAATTCCAAGCATGTTCGGGGTGACTTTAATTTTGCTTGGCCTTCTGCAGAAATTGCGGTAATGGGACCTAAAGGTGCCGTTGAAATTATTTTCAAACGGGATATAGAAAAATCTTTATCTCCGGCTGAAGAATTAAATAAAAAACTGAGTGATTATATTGAAAAATTTGCCAATCCCTATATTGCCTCCGAAAGAGGATATATAGACAGCGTGATTTTTCCGCATGAAACAAGAAGAAAGTTGATTAATTCATTCAGATTATTGAAGACCAAAGTAGACAAGAATCCCAGAAAAAAGCATGGAAATATCCCTTTGTAGAAATTTTTGAATTCAGGTTGTTCCTGATTTTTTATAAAAAAAGTTATTTTTATTTTAGTTTTTTGATTTTTTTTAATTTTTAAATTTATAAGTTATTATTTTATATGTACTTAACTGATTCATCTAATCATTTACTTGATAAATGTTTGATCAAAACTTATATTTCCACTGTAAATAATTTGGAGAATGCATGACTAGGAAACTTCTACAGGTCGTGGCCATTTCTTTATTTTCTGTTATTTTTTTCTCTTGCGGAGGAAATAAAGAAATAGCAAAAAATGAAAGCTCCAGCAAAACCCGGAATGATGTAAAAAAAGCCAGTATTGTTTCGGAATTGCTTGAGCAGGCCCGTCAGCTTTATGTTACCGCACTTGCAAAACAAGAACAAAAAGATACTAAAGAGGCGATAAATAATTATGAGGCTTCTTTAAGAATTATTAATAATTTAAGCTATTATCCTGGTATAGATCAGAATGAAGCCTATGTCGATCTTGGAAATTCTATAATCGAAGATTACAAGAAATTAGTTGACGGATTGACTGAATTGCCTGTTGATGTATCTTTTGCAGCTTTGGAAGAATGGATGGGTAAATCAATGCCCGAACTTCAGGTGACAAAGGAAAAGCCTGAAGATTACAAACCGACTATTATTCCGGCAGATGTTCCTCTAGAAGTTAATTCCTATGTAGAACAGTGGGTTGAGTATTATACCGGGAAAGGCCGGAAATATATGGAAATTTGGCTTTCCAGGTCGGGAAAATATTTCCCAATGATGGGTAAGATATTCTCTGAAGAAGGAGTTCCCCAGCAGCTTGTTTATCTAAGCATGGTCGAAAGCGGACTGAACCCAACTGCCCGGTCATGGGCTAGTGCGGTAGGACTTTGGCAGTTTATAAAATCTACGGGCAGATTATATGGACTGCAATCCGATTTTTATTTTGATGAAAGAAGAGATCCTGAAAAGTCCACGCACGCTGCCGCCAGGCATCTTAAAGATTTGTACAGTTCATTGGGAAATTGGTATCTGGCACTTGCAGCTTATAACGCCGGAGAAGGAAGAATTCTTAGAGCAATTAGAAGATCAGGCAGCAGGAATTTCTGGTCGATTAGAAGATACCTTCCAAGGGAGACCAGAAGTTATGTACCGCAGTATATCGCTGTCTGTATGATCGCTATGGATCCGCAAAAGTATGATTTTAACGATATCCAGTATGAACATCCTTATGAGTATGAAACTTATAAAATAAACGAAGCGCTTGATCTGAATTTCCTTGCGGAATGTACTGGCGTTTCTTTTGAAACTCTGCAGGATATGAATCCCGAGCTGATTCAGCTGTGCACGCCTGCCTCATATATGGGCGGATATCCCCTGAAAATCCCTAAAGGTTCAACGGAATTATTGGCCTCCAAAATGGAAAACATTCCTGATGAAGCCAGAAAAACTTATTTAGTTCATGTTGTTAAAAGAGGTGAGACAGTAACCAAGATTGCGAGAATTTATGGTGTATCAAAATATGATCTTGCAGATGTAAATAATATTTCTGTAAGATCTAAATTGTACCGCGGCGTGAAGCTTAAAATTCCTGTAAGCAATCTTTCGGAAAAAAGTTTTGCATACAATACAAATGTAGAAACCGCAGAAGAAAGCGGGGATGGATACGTCTCCCCTTATTTATCCCTGAATGGAGTTTCAAATAACGGAGAAAATGAATCCGACAGCAGTACAGTTGCGGATTTACCGACAGAAACAGAAGTTTCCGAGATCAATACTGTGCAGGAATCCTCAATACCGGACGGATTGGTTCCTGTAGTTTACAGGGTTAAGAAAAACGACAATCTTCTTGGTATTGCAGATCTGTTTAATACAAAAGTAAGTAATATCCGGAACTGGAATAATATACCCTACACACGCAGTATTACTATTGGACAGTCGCTTACCATCTATGTCGAGAAAGATAAAAAAGATTTTTATGCAAGCTTGGATAACCAGACGCCTATTGAAAAAACCACAACAAAAAATACAATATCAAAATCAGATAATGTCTGGATTTACCATAGAATCAGAAGAGGAGAAAATCTTTATTCTATAGCCGGCAGATACGGCGTTGATATAGCTTCAATAAAAGATTGGAATAACCTAAGAAGCAATAAGATTTATGTCGGCAAAAGATTAAAAGTATATACCGATAAATTAACGAGCTATACTTCTGACAGCGACAATATAGATAAATCGGATTTATTCAGGCATAAAATCCGGCCGGGCGAGACTCTTGGTCAAATTGCCGAAAAATACGGCGTAACAATATCTCAGATTAAAGATTGGAATAATTTAAGTGAAAATAAAATTTATGCCGGAACATCTTTAAAAATATTCGGCAGTGATTTTCAATCTTCTCTTGGAGATAGAACTTCAAAGACTTCGGCAAATGTGAATTATTATAAAGTAAAAAAGGGAGATACAATAGGCCAAATTGCCGAATTGTATAGAGTCTCCATTTCAGATATCCGCAGATGGAACCGGTTGAGAAACAATAAAATTCTCGCCGGAAAAACATTGAAGATTTATTCCGACGCAAGGATTAATGATGTGCCTGAAGTAAAACAGCAGAAAGGATCTGACAACGGCGGCCGTTTTCATCAGGTGAGAGAGGGTGATACTTTATATTCTATTGCCAAGCTGTATAATGTAACTATTGCTGCTTTAAAGACATTAAATGATCTGACCGGGAATAGAATTATGGTAGGACAAAAACTGAAGGTTGAATAAAAATTTAATTTTTGTTTTATTTGTCCAGGTTCTTATAAATTTTTTTTAACGAGCCGGTAATTAAGCCGGCGTAGCCGTTAGGGGTGTTAACCCGTTAAACCGGGATAGCTGAGATTAAACCCTAAAACCTGATCTGGATAATGCCAGCGTAGGGAAACGGGCTAAGAGAATAGTTAAGTATTTTAGCCGTTTCTCCGTCCCGCTTTGCGGGATCGGATAATAAACGGCTATTTTATCTGAGGAGGATGGAATGAAATACTTATTTATTCTCTTTTTATTTTTAAATAATGTTCTACTGCCGCAGGCAGATATTAAGGGGAAAATTGTTGATCTTAATACAGCCAAACCTTTAGCCGGATCAAATATTTTTTTGGAAGGTTCACCGGGTTCAGGTACGGCATCGGACTCCAATGGTGAATTTAAAATTTCCGCTAAACCGGGGGAAGTTATAGTTATTAGTTTTCTGGGATTTAATTCTGAAAGAATAGAACTCAATTCCGGAAATATCAAAAACTACTTCTTAATCGAACTGGAACCGAAAATAATTCCCTCACAGACAGTTTTTGTTCAGGCGGGTCTGGGTAAAAAAGGGATAACTCCTACAGTGTTTAGTCAAATCAACAGAAGAGAAATTGAGAAAGATTATATAGTTCAGGATATACCGGAATTTCTCAGCTCTCTCCCCTCGGTAACTTTTTACTCCGAAAATGGGAATGGGATCGGCTATAATTATTTAAGCATCAGAGGTTTTGACCAGCAGACAATTTCTATCTCCATTAACGGTATTCCGCAGAATGATCCTGAAGAGCATAACGTTTACTGGCTCGATTTCCCCGATATCCTTTCTAGTACAGACTTAATTCAGGTTCAAAGAGGTGCCGGATCAGGAGTATCAGGGTATCCCTCGATAGGGGGTTCTATAAATATCATTACTTCTTCCTTTGCCAAAGAACCGGGACTAAATCTTTCGGTTTCAGCCGGAAGTTTTAATACTAGGAAATATCATGCGGAATTTTCAAGCGGATTGATAAATAACAAGTACTCTATTTATGCTAAAGTTTCGCAAATATTAAGCAGCGGCTACAGGAATCTTTCTTATGTAAAGTTTAATTCATACCATCTCTCCGCGGCAAGATATGATGATAATTTAACAACGCAGCTGAATTTTTTCGGGGGTCCGATTGAAGATGGTTTAGCTTATCTCGGTCTGCCAAAGTTTGCAATAGAGGATAAAGAATTAAGGAAACAGAATTATTCCGATTGGGGTGCAGACGCTCAGTCAGATACATTTACTTATATTGTACAAAGGCGGCCTGAAGAAATTGAAAATTTTTCGCAGCCTCATTTTGAACTTCTCAATGAATATCAAATAAATAAAGATTTAACATTGAATTCAGCACTGTTTTTAGTTATCGGCCAAGGCTTTTTTGATTACGATTCTTACTGGTCTGTTTTCTATGATGATTATTTCAGACTAAAACAGGATGATTTTGATTCCGGTTTTATTCCTTCAAATTCATTGATCCGTGCGAAAGTTGAGAATAAACAATACGGATGGATACCGCGTCTAAGCATCAAACATTTAAACGGTGAATTAATTATAGGCGGAGAATTCCGGCAGCATAAATCGGATCACTGGGGAAGAATACAGTATGCAAATAATCTTCCGCCTGGTTACGATTTTAACCGCTATTATTATTTTTATAACGGATCAAAAAATATAATAAATGGATTTATCAATGAATCGTATAAATTAACGGACGACATAAATCTTCTCGGCGAGCTCCAAATTGCTTATCATAAATACAGACTGTACAATGAAAAATATGTGGGAACCGATTTTGAAATCAGCGATCTTTTTTTTAATCCCCGTTTTGGTATAAATTATAAATTCTTTCCGGAACTAAATGCTTTCTTTTCTTTTGCAAGAGTAACACGTGAACCGCGTTTAAAAGATTATTACGATGCGGCTGAATCAAGCGGCGGTGCACTCCCTCAGTTTCAGCAGAATCCTTCGGGAGAATTTGATTTTGACGAGCCTTTTGTTAAACCGGAAAACATGAATGATTTTGAGCTCGGTGCTTTGTATAATTCAAAAGATATTTCTCTTTCACTGAACTTTTTTTATATGCTTTTCAATAATGAAATAGTAAAAAATGGCCAGCTTGACCGATTCGGTCAGCCTATAACCGGAAATGCAAAACGAACAATACATCAAGGAATTGAACTTGCCGGTACTTATAAGTTTGGTAATTCATTTGAATTTTTTGGAAATACATCGTACAGCGGGAATGAAATTGAAAAAGGGAGTACTTTTATTGAATATTACCTGACCGATACTTCTACCGCTGTAGCAGAATTAAAGCTTGACGGGAACAGAATAACCGGTTTTCCCGATTTCCTTGCAAACTTCGGGATTAGTTATAATAAAAGCGGGCTATATCTTAAACTTTCCGGAAAGTATGTCGGAGATTTTTTTTCAGATAATTATGATACGAATTTAAATTCGTATTTAAATAATTATCCCGGATTTGTAAGCTATGATGATAATAAAAACGAAGCTTATTATGTTATGGATTTCATAGGCAGTTATGAATTCGCATTATTTAATTCTCTTTCTCCCTCTAAAATATTTTTCCACATAAATAATATTTTCGATAGTTTTTATTCCGCCTATGCAATCGGTAATCAATTCTTTCCGGCAGCGGAAAGGAGTTTTTTGGTCGGAGTGCAATTAGGATTATAGAAAGAGCGAAACTCAGAAAAACTTAAAAGATGCTGCTTATAAAATGATCAAATAAAAAAAGCCTGCAGTTTAATGCAGGCCCTTTTTTACAGCTTCTTTTAATAAAAAAAATATAAATTTTATACCTGGAATTTTGCCAGTTTTAATTCGCGTTTAAATAGTGTCCTTATCATCTCGTTGACACTGAGTTTCTCGGGATCCGGTTTTAGCTCAACGTACTTATTATAATCTGCCAATGCACCTTCGAAATTTTCCAGGTTTCTCCTTGCATGCGCTCTTTTGAAATAAGGATCGGGTATAGCCGGATTGATTTCAATTGCCCTGGAATAATTTTTTTCCGCTTCCTTGTACTTACCGAGTTTTCGTTTAGCATCACCGATTATTATATATGCATCGTATAATGTTGAATCCAGCTCTATTGCCGAAACACAATCTTTTACTGCATCGAGATTTTTTCCCATCGTAGTTTTAACTGTTGCTCTCTGGAAATATGCTTCAGCAAAATTTTTATTTCTCTCGATTGCCTTGGAAAACGCGTGTACTGCCCCATCATAATCTTCAATTTCTTTCTTGCACATTCCTATATTATAATAAATATCGGCTGAATTGGGTTTTAGCACCAAAGCCTTATTGAAACCGATTAATGCCCCGAGGAAATCTTTATTATCTTTTTTAGCATTTCCCTCTGTTAAATATTCGTCCAGTTTGCTGTAATAAAATAAAGATAGAAAACGCTTGAAAATTGCAATAAACTTAGAATTGCCGCCCATAATTTTTATCGCTTTAAGGATTAAATGACACAATGACTCTATAAAAAAATCAAAGTATATGCCATTTAACTAGATTTATAATATTGTACAAAAGAAAGATATTATAGATTGAATTATGTATCAATATAATCTGTAGAAAATTATAATGTCTCATATGAAGCAGGAAATTTTGTTAAGAAAATTAAATCTGCGGGTTTACGAAGATGAGAATTATTAAAAGTATCCTGAATTTAGGATAAATTATCTATGGTGACTGCATTAATTATAATTAAAGGTTCTTCATTTTTATTCAGAACGGATAAAATTCTAGGGGATATCTTCTCGCCGGTCAGTTTTTCTAAAAATAAAATAACAAAATCATTGATCCTGGTTAATCCCATTAGTTCGTCAACAGAATCTTCCACTAAAGCGTTCAATATTTCGGAATCTCGTCTTACATTTTCAATATAGATTAAAAACAATTTTTCGAATAATGATTTCAGCTTATTTACTGAATTTGTATAATTTGAGTCGGAAAAATTTTCCATGGAAGAATCCCTGCCGGTTATTCCGAGAAATCCGGTGTTTCTTTTATGAAATCGTATCGAGAGATTAAGCTCTATACGGAGTTTCGAATAATCGTACATCCTTGCATTATCTTCAAAAGGGGAGGGAGAAAGCTGTATTATTTTATAGTCTAAATATGAGATGGAGTTAATTTCGGATAGACTAAAACTGGTATTAAATTCAAAGTTTAAAAACGTGAATGAAATGTAGTATTTATCTTCTAGTACTTTAACCTCTTTTAAATTCCATTCCAATTTTTTTAAGAATTTTAATGCGGGCGACAGTTCTATTTTATCGCTGGTTTCTGAACCAACGTTTTCCTTGGCCAAATTCTTGGGAGAATTTGAAGAACTCCCGTTAGGTTCTTTGAACCCTGAGTTGGAGGTGATATTTACTATCCTGTTTAACATTCTGCTTCTTTTTTCTATTATCGAAAGGAAGCAGATTAATTTTAGCTGTGTTCATTAATCACAGCTTAATCATCCTTGTCCCGGGCATATAATCAACCATTTTGGGATCTTTAAGGTGTATCAGATCGGAAACAAGATTTTTTATGCGGGAAATTGACTTTTCAATTAAAATAAAATCCTCATTTTGTTCGTTTTTCAAGAACTCGTTTTTTATGCTGTTTAATGCGCACATTAGACTGCTTAACGGATTATTTATTTGATGCCCGATCGTGCATGCCATTTCCAGTAAAGCTTTTTCATGTTCAATTTTTTTTAATTCCTTCTGCAGATTATGCACCCTGATACCTGTTCTGATTCTCGCAAGCAGTTCCTGGTTTTCTACCGGCTTGACAATAAAATCGTCGGCTCCAAAATCCAATCCTGCTATACGATCATTAAGAGTTGCTTTGGAGGATAAAATAATAAAGTAAATTGTTTTCCAATTCTCATTTGATTTTATAATACTGCAGAGTTCGGGTCCGTTTATTGCCGGAAGGGACCAGCTTGAAATTATCATCTGCGGAATTTCATCCCTTAGTAACTCAAGTGCTTCGGTAATGGTTTTAGCTTCAATAGTGTTATAATTATTAATGGTTAATAATTTTTTTAGAAGTGTTAAAGTCTCGGCATTATTTTCAACAATCAATATTTTACCGGAGTGAATCAAAACTTATGCTATTCCTTTCCTATCTTCCTGCGTAAACTTCACAATTATGCTGATCCGGCGGTTTACAACATTAAATGGGTCCTTCTGATCTCTTAATTTTTTATCGGCATAACCTCTTATCTCAACAATCTGATTTGTTAATGATGAATTGCTTACTGCCAAAGCTCTTCTTGCAGAATTAGCCCTGTCTGCGCTGAGTTCAAAATTAGTATATCCCGATCCATCTCCGCTGTACTGCCTGGAATCGGTATGTCCTTCAATAATAATTTTATTGGGCAGCTTGCTGAGATAATTACCTATTTTTTCTAATAAGTGCCGGGCTTTATCTTTTAGTGTTGCAGTCCCTATTTCAAAAAAAATATTTTCATTCGATTCATTTAATTCTATCCTTAATCCTTCTTCCACTATTTCAATTTTGATCTGGCCTGAGAGATTGGAAAATTCCGGATCTGAAGAAATTTCGGTAATTATCTTATCTCCCATTTTTTTTAATTCCCACATTTCAGATTCCCTGGACGGATTTTCATTCTGCTTATTATTCAGAAGATTCTCGGTGTCTCCTTTTAATAAATTTTTTCCTTGAGTTGAAAATCCTATCGGGTCTTTAAAATATTTGGCTACCGATTCTCTCATTGTTTCATCCTGACTAAGTACCCAAAGAACTATAAACAACGCCATCATTGCTGTAACAAAATCTGCGTACGCAACTTTCCAGGCACCTCCGTGATGCCCGGCCGACCTGTTTTCTTTTTTTATAATAATGGGAGAGGTTTCGTCATTATTTGGCATTCTTGCCTCTCACATAATTTTCGAGCTCGGAGAAAGTCGGTCTGACAACAGAAAAGATTGTTC
>Ga0105094_10001508_pt1 | contig 12235 bp, 2 predicted proteins | sample PPLLak1March2015_2_FD_87023 | JGI IMG/M metagenome (GOLD analysis project Ga0105094, IMG submission 87023) | Freshwater sediment microbial communities from Prairie Pothole Lake near Jamestown, North Dakota, USA - PPLs Lake P8 Core (3) Depth... | ecosystem: Environmental > Aquatic > Freshwater >...
AACCATTGGATTGTTCCTCCGTATTGGCAGAATCTTCTTGTTTTGGAGCAGATGTCAGAGCTTTCAGCAATGCTTCATCTTTCATTAGCTTGGCTATCAGCTCTTCCGCACCGCCTTTTCCATCCATATAGGACAACAGGTTTGACAACTCCGTCCGAGCGGTCAGCAGCTTATTCAAAGAATCTACCTTCCGGGCCACCGCCGCCGGAGAAAAATCGTCCATGCTCTCGAAGGTGATATCAACAGACATGTTCCCTTCGCCGGTAAGCGTGTTGGGCACCTGAAAAGCAACGCGGGGCTTCATGGATTTCAAACGGCTGTCAAAATTGTCCACATCTATTTCCAAATACTTCCGATCCGCAACCGAAGGCAGTGCCTCGGCCGGCTTGCCGGACAGGTCAGCCATCACACCCATTACAAATGGAAGATTGACTGCTTTCTCCGCTCCATATAGCTCCAGATCGTATTCGATCTGCACTCGCGGAGCTCGGTTCCGGGCAATAAATTTCTGAGAGCTTTGTTTCGCCATAATTGACCCTTTCTAAATAAACTTATAACAACTCTTTTTGAGCCTACGCCTTTAATTCTTCATGACTCCTGTAGGTTCATGGCACAGGAATTTGTAATATTGGGCAACATTGGTATATAGATAAGTCCTCTGACTTGCCTCCGGCAGAATCCGGCCCAGCATAAGCTGGAAAGTTCTTGTTATTATAAAAACTGTGGCTCTATGTGCCAGGACCGATAACCCTTTTATTCGGGCACACTTAAACGTCCAAGCTTGGATACGCTTCTGAAATAAGTACTTTAACCTTCCGCTTCCCCTCTGTCAATACCTGTTATATTTTCAATCTGCCCTAATGAATCTGGCGAAACATCACGGATAATATCCATGAAACTCTTTGATACCAGTCGCCGGGCACGCCGCAGCAACAACGGCACCGGACTGGACGGTTCATTCCGCTCATAATACTGACATATCTTCTCCAACGCCAGCAGAACATCCTGATCCGAGCAGATTTCACCGGAAATCGGCTTCGCCCCTGCCGCCTGACCCGCATCTTCCCCGGTTGGCCCCTGTCGCTCGGAACTGGTCTGACCATATCCCCGCTTGGCCAAATAACCGCCCACGCACTTTTGAACGTCTGTCAGAGCCTTTTGGAAACCACTGAGATTGGGAGCCTTGCCCACACCCACACGATCATTCAGTATATTCTCGATAGCTTTGATATGATCGATGGCCTCTGAGACAGCCTTGTTGGTCGCCTGCAACTCTTCTGTCTCAACGTCGTCAAAGGCCGCATCGAGTATCGCCATATCCGGCAATTTGGTCCCTTCCTCGACAGGCACGGTAATCTCGCCACGGGCAATCAATATATCGCGATAACCGTATTTCCCCAGTCTGCGGGAGTTACACAGTGGCGCTTCAAACAGCCGCTGTTTGAACATCATCGGGTCCTGATAACTACCCGCCACAGGGGCAATTGACGCGATAATGTTCACCCGTTCCAGGGGATCGTTGTTGTCCTCGGGGTCCAGTTGAGGATAAACATGGTCCCAGAACCGCTCCAGTACGCCACGCAACACCGCCAACCCGCCATTTAAGCCGGAGAGACCGTCTGTCCTCAGAAGAGACAGCGTGAGATACAAAATCAAACGAAGCTCCTTCATCCGACCCAGCAGCTCGACACAGCGATTGCGAGCCTCCTGCCAGTTCGGCTCTTCTGAAACTTCCTCTCCAGATTCGACCATCCCTGTCGAACTGCTCTGAAACATCCGCTCCAATTCCAGATAAGCCTGATCGTATGTCAAATCTTCCCCACAGGGCAATTCCGGACTCACTTCGCTCAGCAGACTTTCAATATCAATCTCACCCATAAAAACGCGTCCGATTCCTCTCTATCAACCAGCAAAATACTATAAAATGAAAACTCTTCATCATGATCGCCGTCAGGGGCCTTCCATATTATATCCAGACTCTTGCGAAATTGCCACTTGGCCACGCATACCAAAGATATTGGCGTCATCAAACAGCAACCGCACGAGACTCCGATTATACCCCCGGGATAGACCAGGTCAACAGATAATCATAACTACTTGGTCCCCTGATCAATTTTTCCAACTCATCCATACCTATCATCTCGCCATCCCATCGTAATTCTATATCCCTCAACAAAACATCCTTTACGGGCTTGAACTCGTATCTCGTCAGCCCCATCATCCTGATCTTGATAAATAGATTCCTGAACGTATTGACGTATCTTAAAGCTTCTCCGCCGACGCCTTCAAGATGTTTTCTGAAGGCCAGCGGATCGAACTCCTTGACATCGGTCTGCGATTTGAAAGCGTTTAATGCTTCCTGCAGAACCCTGCTTATCTCAGGCGCCCGTGCTTCCATACCTTCTTCGGTCTTCTCCCAGAACAATTTCCAGTAGTTGTCCAGCGCTTCGGCGGTCAAATCAGCCGAAAGCCTGCCTGGAGAGACCTCACAAACCTCGTTCAGAAGTTTGCATACGTAGTCAACATCGTTGAATATTGTGTAACTAATTCCGTCGCCGGTGATTGCGCTGCCAGGACGGGCATTGATACCCAGCCGGACCAACTGTTCCAACAGGGCCGGATTGAGGGTGGATGCCATTGATACCATCGGCCGTTGCTCTTCCAAAACACCAGCCAGAGCTTCTGCTGCGTTAGCCGTAGTCACCCCGCTGGCCTGCAAATCCAAAACCACCATCAAACCACTGGCCGGATCGTACAATAATGGCACAAACGACATCTGACGATTCACATAACCCGAAGTACCCTCACTCGCGGATATATCACCTGTCGCAAATTGCGGGTTCGGACCGTCACCCTCCAGTTTCACATCACTGCCCAGCAACTTGATCCATCCGGTAGCCACAAAGTCGAGCCCTCTGTCCTCAACTGGTTCTTCCTTGACCCCATAACCGGAATCGTAATCGAACACCAGCAGGTCTGAAACATCCCGCAACTGCAGGTGAATCTCGCCATCGCCGGCATCAACCGTAATATTTCCGCCTACGCTCAGATCACCCAGATATACATCGCCCCCATCCGTTTCAATCACCAGGTTGCCGTCAACCAAACTCAGCTTCTGATGAGATTCCATGCGAAATTCGCCGCCGTTTGTCTTGAATATGAGATCTCCGGAGGTCTTCTTGTAAATCGTCGCCGAGTCCGGAATCTCCATAACATCGCCGAGCTTGATATCTCCTGTCGTCGTAACTGTAGAGTTGAACTCAACGATCCCTGTGTTCGCTGTCTCGAGCGAAGCCAACGCAGTATCAGCCCCAATATCATTACCAAAAATGACATTGCCCTGTCCGGCATCGACACTCAGTTCATGGCCGCCGTCAATGGTTCCTGCAAACACCACATCATCACCAACCATCCCGGCTGTGCTGACCGTCACATCGCCGGCCAATTGCACATTACCTTTTTCCACGGACAGCACATCACCATTTTCATCACGTGTAATAACCCCATAATGAATATCACTGCCGGTGCTATTATAGTTGCCGCTGATCGTGATCAACTCGTCTGCACTATAAGTCTGTGAACCTACGGTAGTTACATCGACCAAACTGATATTCCGACCCGTCACCGCCAGACTCGCCGGAGCAGAGCTTTCACCCACCTTGTTCTCCAGCGTTACATTACCGATCCCAGCCGCCAGTGTCAGCGATGGTTCACCGTCAATCTTGCCTTCGATGGTAATATCCGCTCCGCCGGCATTGTCTGTAGTCATCACAGCAACGTCATTACCAATTTGCACACTATCTTTAACTCGAACAAAATTACCTTGCGTAACGATGTCTGCATTCAGCGTCGTGGCGCCGGCGCCGTTAAGTGTAATTGATGCATTATCTGCTCCTCTTAACGTGCTGGCCACCGTAATCGCTCCGCCGAACATCGGCGACTGAATGACCACCGGATCGTTGAACACCACATCGCCACCGCCGCCGCCCACCGTGACCAAACCCGAACCATCGTCACGTCCTATGGTAACCAGCGCCGCCCCGTTCTGCACATTACTCAGATCGCCCTGACTCAGATACAAAACGCTTCCATTATCGATTATCTCGCCGGCAACCTGTATATCCTGACCGACGCTGCTCGGCTGCAGCTTAATATCTCGCCCGGCATTGCTCACCGAACCGTTCAAATCAATCTCGTTTGCCGTCAGTACCAACTCACCCGCAGCCGTCTTGTCCAGCGTCGCTAGCGCCAGCGTACCGGTCTCCGCCTTGATCTCCTGAGTTGCCGCACCATCCAGATTGACTGCCTTTTCTAAAGTTACATTATTACCACCGGTAACATTCCCGGCCAGATTCGCCACATCCCCCAGCTTAACCGAACCGGACGCGTACAATTCAGATTCGCCGTCCACCCGGTCGGTTATGACCAAATCACCGACATTGACACTCACTCTCTTGTTCAGATCCACCAGTGTATCACCGCTTAACGTCAGGTTACCACTGCCGTTCTTGGTGATGGTTTCACTGGCCAAAAGTATGCCGTCGGTGGCATCGAATTCCTGATTGCCGCCGGTAGCCGTGACTATCCCGGCAAATGTTATACTGCTGCCTGTAACATTACCACTAACGGTCGCCTTATCTTCAATCGCCACCGAACCGGAAGCCGTCAAATCCCCAGCCGCCACCAGTTCATCCTCAACAATCAGACCACCGTTGTTGACCTGTACATCATCTGCAAGGTTCACCAGCGTACCACCGCCCAGCGTCAGCTCGCCAGTGCCGCTCTTGGTAATTGTGCCCCCAGCCAAAAGGCTGCCACCGACCGCATCAATCCGTTGAGACACACCGCCGTCAAGCACCCCGTCCGCCATCAAATTAACATCATTACCGGCAATAAAATCTCCCGCCGCCGCGAAAATATCCTCGATGGTCAGGTTACCACTGGCAACATGGACTGTCTTTTCAAGATTTACCAGCGTGCCGCCGCCCAGCGTAAGATTACCGCTATTGCCCTTGGTAATCGTACCGATGGCCGAAAGCACACCGGCCGTCGCATCGAACCTCTGATCATCACCATCGGCAGTAACCGCCTTGGCAAAGGTAACCCCACTGCCGGTGACATCACCTGCCAAATCAGCCGTACCTTCCAGAAGTACCGAACCGGAAGCCACCAGATCGCCGTCCGCGTTAACCGCATCCGTTATCGTCAGGCCGCCTTTATCAACCTGAACAGTCTTGGCAAGATCCACCAGTGTATCTCCGCCAAGGATAAGATCGCCGTTTCCGCTCTTGGTAATCGTTTCGCTGGCTGCAAGTGTCCCGGTACCGGCATCGAAGCTCTGGACGCCGTCGCCATCGGCGGCAACTGTCTGGATAAAGGCTACCCCATTACCGGCCACATTACCCGCCAGATTAGCGACACCTTGTAGCGTCACATTACCGCTGGCCGTTAGATTGCCTTCCGCATCAACCTTATTCTCAACCAAAAGACTACCGCCATCAACGCTCACCGCGTTGTTCAGATCGACCAGCGCCACGCCTTTCAAAACAAGATTACCAGCACTGGTCTTGGTCAGTGTCCCATCTGCCTGCAGCGTCTGCGCCGCCGCCAGTTCCTGATCGGACCCGCCGTCCAGCACAGCCGCCTGGTTAATTATTACATCTCCGCCGCCGGTAACATTCCCACCCAGATTGGCAACGCCCTGCAATATCACATCATTGCTGGCGATCAGATCGCTCTGTGCATCCACTTTACCATTTGCCAGCAGACTGCCGGCATTGACGGATACCACACCGTCCAGATCAATCAGAGAACCAGCTTCTAAATCCAGATCGCCGGTCTCGGTCTTTGTCAACGTTTGACTTGCCAGCAGCGTGCTACCAGCCTTTATCCGCTGGGTCGCGCCGTCCAGCACTACCGCACTATTGAATGTCACGTTATTACCGCCGGTAACATTGCCGGCCAGAGCCGCTTCGCTGTTTAGCGTCACACTACCGGCAGCCGTCAGACTGCTTTCAGCGTCAACCTTGCCCGTTACAGACAAATCGCCGCTGCTGACATTTACCGCACCATCCAGATTAACTAGAGAACCGGCTTTCAAATCCAGATTCCCTGCTCCGGTCTTACTGAGCGCCTTCATCGCATGAAGCTCACCGGCAACCGCGTTAACTTCCTGATTCGTCCCACCGTTCAACGTAACAACATCGTTAAATGTCACGCTATTACCACCGGTAACATTATTCCTCAGCGTCGCCGAACTTTGCATCAACACATCATTACCGGCGCTGACCGCACCAGTCACGTCAGCCACCCCAGCCACCGTTACATTACGACCGGCAGTAACATTATTCCTCAGCGTCGCCGAACTTTGCATCAGCACATCATTACCGGCGCTAACCGCACCAGTCACGTCAGCCATCCCAACCACCGTCACGTTATTATTGGTTGCGGTAATTTTACTCACCGCCGTCACTGCACCATCCAAAACCACATCCGTAGCCCCCGTAAGGTCATTACCCGCTTCGATAACCGGCCCGGCCACCAACAAGCTGCCGCCGCTGACTGTCACAACATCGTCCAGATCAACCTTAACACCGGCTTTCAACACCAGATCGCCTGTACCCTTGGTCAATGCCTTCTCCGCGTGTATTGTACCGCTGGCGCTTACTGCCTGGCTGTTTGCCGCGATGAACGTGCCTGTACCTTTCAGTGTTATGTTATTACCATTCTTGGCCAGCATATTATCCGCCGTTGACGTAAAGTTATTCTCCAGAACCAGATCAGCCTCATCAGTCGTAAGGTTAACCCCAACATCAATGCCGTTGGTGGCCTTGGCTATCAGACCATCAAATTCCGAAGGATTGTTCTCAAACGAAATCTTGTCATCAGCATTCAGCGTAACCGTATTAACATTATCGCTGTTAACCTCTGTAATTCCGTCAACCACGATAACACCGGCCGTCACAAGGTCCAGACTGCCCGCTGTGATATTGCCAAGTTCCACATCCGAAAGGTTCAACCTGCCTGCAACTGGTAAAGTGCCCAAACCAATTCCGTCACCATCAGAATCCGTTATCGTCGTGGCCGCAACGCCGCTGCTCAGATTACCAAGCAGGTCAATATCGTCGGCCGTAATGTTCAGGGCATTGCCTGTGGTTGAAACCGTCGAACCAAAGGCGATCTCAAGATCACCGGCACCCAGGCCAGTAGTGTCAGCATTTATCACCGTTGTACCCGCAGTGGTCAGACTGTCTTTGATGTTTATCCCATTGTCAGCATTGAGCGTCAAGGCCCCGGCCCCGGTGAGCGAACCGTTGGTTGTAGCTAGCGTAAGACTCGTAGCCGAAGTCACGGTCACACCATCAGCAAAGGCTATTCCGTCGCTGCCGTCAGCAGAACCGTTGGCATCTCCGTCCAGCGAAAGAATACCGGTATCAGTGGCCAAATCTTCATTTATACTTATGCCGTTATCCGCCTGGACATCAAGGGTATTAAAGGTCGAGGGGGCATTGGCAAATTCAATGCTCCCCGCAGCATCAAGAGTAACAGCGCCAACATTATTGCTATTAACGGCGCTGATATCATCGACGGTAATCGAACCGGCTGTCTCCAACTCCAGATATGCCGCAGCGATTCTCTCTAACTCCGAACCCGAAAGGTTCAATCCATTGGTCACCGCAGTGTCACCCAAACCAATCCCCCCGCCATCAGAATCCGTTATCGTCGTGGCCGCAACGCCGCTGCTCAGATTACCAAGCAGGTCAATATCGTCGGCCGTAATGTTCAGGGCATTGCCTGTGGTTGAAACCGTCGAACCAGAAGCAATCGTAAGATCACCGGCACCCAGGCCAGTAGTGTCAGCATTTATCACCGTTGTACCCGCAGTGGTCAGACTGTCATTGATGTTTATCCCATTATCGGCATTGAGCGTCAAGGCCCCGGCGCCGGTCATGCCCCCGTTAGAAGCATCGAGTGTGATGGCCCCGGCGGTGGTGATTAATTGCACTCCATTGGCAAAAAGAATGTCGTTATTGCCGTCAAGAGCCAAATCACCATCATCCGTCGTCAGGTTAACGCCGACATCAATACCATTGGCAGCCTTAGCAATCAGGCCATCAAATTCCGAAGAATTGTTCTCAAACAAAATCTTGTCATCAGCATTCAGTGTAACCGTATTAACATTATCGCTGTTAACCTCTGTAATTCCGTCAACCACGATGGCACCGGCTGTCACAAGGTCCAGACTACCTGACGTGATCCATAAAAGATCCCCATCCGAAAAGTTCAAACCGCCTGCAACCGGCGTGGCGCCCAGACCGATTCCCACTCCGTTGGCATTGACAATCTCCACCTTACCGCCGGCGATAATACCCAATCCGGGCACTATGTCTATGTCATCCTCTTCACTGAGGTAAATATCGTTACCGGCCATTGCTATCAGCACATCTACATCGGTGTCAATCTCATTGCCTGCAGCGCCTATCGACATACCTGCCTTAATCCCCGCTACCCCTGCCGTTACGTCCACTTGACCATCGGTATCCGTAATATTCCCGGTAGTCGCTATGACTGTCGCTGTTGTCGCGTTCACTGCGAATCCCGAAACATTATTGCCAGCTTCCATATAGACGTTTGCGGCACTGGCCCCGGAATTCGAAATATCATTGCCTGCAATCAAATCAGCACTAGGCCCGGCTGTTACTGTCGAACCGCTGATATTGACAGCATTTAACAACGCACTTCCGGCGCCGGCATTGACCGTCGAACTAGTAATGTCACCGCCGGTAGCTTCCATCACCGCATCGCCGCCACCCGTCGTAACCGTAGCGTCGGCAACTGTACCGTTGGCAACCAAATCGATCCGGCCGCCGTTCGATACCAGAGTTGCAGAAACCAGACCGTCAGCCTCATCAATGTACTGCACGCCTGCCGCACCACCACCGCTTGTATTGACTTCCAGCGTATTCACATCGGTGTTCACCCTGTTGCCGACGGACCCGAACGAATTGCTCGTTGCCGTCAACTTGCTGGCGGAAATAGTACCACTATTCTGGGCTATCGTCCCGCCGGTTAAAGTAACATCCTTGCTTACCGTTATGTCATCATTCAGACTAATAGCGCCGGCCCCGGTATTTACTTCCAGACTACTCGAACCTGTATCTCCCACCTTATTAAAGATAGCGTCACCACCCGATACCAACGTCGCATCACCTGCCAACATCAACTCACCATTGAATGTGAAGCCGGCTGGCGCTGGCATAATCGCCTCAAACTCACCTGACAGACACGTAGTCGTACAAAGGAAAGTGGTCAACGTATTTATTTGTGCCTTGCCGATCGGAACAGTCAGTGTCAGATTCTTGTCGATAACCGGCGATTCACTGAACGTTCCCGCGGCAATCTCTAACATATCGTCGGCCAGCGCCGCATCGATACCTCCTTGAATGGTATCCGAATAAGCAATCACCGGGTTGTGTGTTACCGTAACATTCTCTGTGGTCGGATTCGTCGTGCTGGTGGCATACCATGGCGTAAAGTCAATGTGGTCGCTTACCGGACTGCCACCCTGACCCGTGCCATGCGGATTACTAGCGTGATCTGCACCCGTGGCATGACCCCACCAATTCCGCTCAGCGTTGATCATACCCGTAAACCCACTCGAAAGAATACTCACCGCTCCGAAACCATACTTGCCGGCTATCCCGTCAAACTTGTTGTTTGCAATCGTTACCGGATGGTCGTTTAGATCGAAGTTATCGTCATCCAGTCCCGTCCCGAACACATCGAAGCCTACTCCATACGAATTGCTGCCGTCAACGTCGTTGCCGGTGAATTCGAAGTCCAGCAACTGACCTGTGGACGTGGCCGCCGTCCCCGCGTTCGCCCAAACGTACAGCACACCATCGGTATTTGTAAACTCGTTTTCCGACAGAGTAAACTCGCGGATGTTGTCATTGTTCAGATACACAGGAATTGATCCCCTGTCCACTTTGTTTCTTTCAAACGCCAGATCGGTTATCTCTACGCCGTAGTCCGTACCGAACCAGCCGCCGATACGAATAGGGTTGGAAGCCTGATCGACCGGCCCGTTGAAAACAGAATCACTAATCGCAACATGCTCTATCGGGGAATTCCCGCTACCGTTGCCGCCGAAGTCTATCCCCACATCACCTGACCCCAACGTCATAAAATTGTGCTGGAACGTTACACCGGAAATCGGCCCGCTCGAAGAATCCAGGCAAACCAGCACATTGCCTGACCCTCCTGCCGGATCATTGAAGCTAAACCCATCAACACTTACTGTGCTGCCCGTAATCGTATGTGTTCCCTCGAGGATCGATTCACCTAAACCGTTCGCGGTCCGACCGGCCACAGGATTACCCGCCTGCGAGCCTTCCAGCAATACCGATTTATCAATCGTCACGTTTTCCGTGTACGTCCCGTTAGCAACCGCTACCGTTCCGCCATCCGCCGTTATGTCAACCGCATCCTGAATCCTGCCGCCCGTGGCAACCACATCCACCATCGGAACGGTACCGCTGACAGCACCACCGCCATCCAACACATCGCCCAGCGTCGCGATGGCATGGTTGATAGTAATGCCGCCGGTCGCCGTAATCGCTCCGCCATCGACATTATTGAAATCAACACCGCTGCTGCTGAAACTTCCCCCGTTCGTATTAATCGGCGCGTTGATATCCACCGAACCTGCTCCATCATTATACGGAGCAGCATCCGACGTCAGTACCACATTACCACTTTGCGTAGTTATTGACTCATTAACGACAATATCGTTACCGGCTTCAGCCACAATGCCCGAACCAGAGTTTATCATATTTACAGGTTCATTAAACAGAATATCATTGGTAGCCCGCAGTTCCACATTGGTGCTGGCCGCTACTTGTTCAATCGCCCCGGCCCAGATTTTTGTGTCATTAAGCGGAAGTATATCAGGATCGACGAACTCATCCACATCGAGCAGGTCATTGGTCTCAGCGTCGCCGGCGTTCACCACCTCGATATTAGTCGGGTCCAGCAGCAATGTACCCATCTCGCCTTTCGGCGCACGCGTATCCACTGCACCCGCGAAATTCAGCGTCTCTTTACCCGATACTTCCACCTGCCCCCCGTCACCTGATTGTGCTCCACCCCGGGCGCTGATACTTCCATAATAACTAGTCTTGCCATCCGCCCAGACAACCACTTTACCGCCGTCGCCGGTATCGATAGCATCAGCTTTAATGGCTGAATCCTCGCTCACATAAGTCTGCTTGGCCGTTTGCAGTTCACCTTTACCCTGATAGTCACCGCCCACCAGCACCGTACCGCCCCCGCCGATACCGGAAGCATCGACCTCAGCGCCGAACAAACCTACTTTTTCACCCGTTAACTCAATTGTACCGCCCTTACCATCTGCATCGGACGCATCCAGCGAACCGGACACCACAACCGTACCTTGGTTGCCGCCCTCAACGGCAATCTCCTTTGCCTTAACCTTTCCGGTAGTCCGGATAGCCATCGAATACAGATCGCCCGCTCCAAAAACAACCTTCTTCGCATCGACCGTACCGCTATTGTCAACACCCGCCGTCGAATCCGAATTCGCCAAATCAGCTCCCGCACCTTCAAGCTTCACAAAAATACTTCCACCAACCTGGCCCACATACACATCCTCACCAGCCAGTAGCATAACTGTCCCACCATCAGCCAAAATACTTCCGTGATTAGCCACGTGCTTACCGATCAGATTCACCGCATCCGCGGCTATCGTACCGGAATTGATCACCGAACCGGTAACATCGGTAAAATGATTAACATTGTTCAGAAAGTCCTCGTTGGTCATGTTACCTGCCGCCGCGTAAATCGCGCCCACATCTACCAGCGCCCCCTTCGCGAAAAACACGCCCGCCGGATTCGTAATATAAACCTGACCGTTCGCCAGCAGCGAACCGGCTATCTCACTCGGGTCCGGACCTTGCACCCTGTTAAGCACCCGAGACGCCGAGCTTGGCTGTACAAATTGGATAGTCTCCTGCTTGAGCACCCCGAAACCTTCATAATTGATAATACTGTTGTTGCTCGCTTCTATGCGCGTAAAATCCCCGTCGCGCGCAAAGTTCACGTCACCGTGCACTACCTTTTCACCCTTGATCCCCGCCCAGGCCGGCGCTATCGGCTGCATTACCATAATCGCAATAAGCAACACTCGCAAATAAAACGCCATCTCACCACGCCC
>Ga0105094_10001509_pt1 | contig 12234 bp, 10 predicted proteins | sample PPLLak1March2015_2_FD_87023 | JGI IMG/M metagenome (GOLD analysis project Ga0105094, IMG submission 87023) | Freshwater sediment microbial communities from Prairie Pothole Lake near Jamestown, North Dakota, USA - PPLs Lake P8 Core (3) Depth... | ecosystem: Environmental > Aquatic > Freshwater >...
ATCAAGGATTTTTATTCGGTATTCAGTTCCTATGACCTGACCGTTGTTCCTCTGTTCGTGTTCATGGGACAGGTCCTTTTTTATGCCGGACTCAGTCGCAAGCTCTACGATTCCGCCTATGCCTGGCTCGGACATCTTAAGGGCGGGCTTGCCATGGCGACGGTCGGTGCCTGTGCCTTCTTTGCCGCCATCTGCGGTTCCACCAATGCGACGGCTGCAACCATGGCCTCCGTCGCTCTGCCCGAGATGAAGAGGCTCAACTACCGTGACGAACTGGCAACGGGGACAGTGGCGGCCGGTGGCAGCCTGGGCATTCTCATTCCGCCCAGTACGATCTTTATCGTCTATGGAATCATGACCGAGCAATCCATAGGAAAGCTCTTTATGGCAGGGATCCTTCCCGGGGTCCTTCTTGCCTTTCTCATGATGGTGACCATCTATATTTGGGTCAGCCTGAGACCCGAAATAGCGCCCCGCGCAGAAAAGCAGAGTTTCAAAAAGAAAATCAAGTCTCTTGCCGGTCTGACTGAAACGGCCATCCTGTTCATCCTGGTGATGGGCGGGCTTTTTATCGGTGTGTTCACGCCCACCGAAGCAGGGGCCGTAGGGGCCTTCGGCGGAATTCTCATTCCCCTTGTCAGCGGACAGCTTTCCTGGAAAGGGTTTGTGGAGGCCCTTTCTTCTTCGACGCGAACCACCTGTATGATTTTCATAATCGTGGCAGGCGCAACGGTCTTCGGCCACTTCCTGGCAGTGACCACCATCCCCGCCACGCTGTCCGGCTGGGTCACGACCCTGCCTCTTCCCGCCTGGGGCATCATGCTGGTCATCATGTTCTTCTTTCTCATCGGGGGGTGTTTCATGGACGCTCTGGGGATGATCCTCTTGACCATCCCCATCTTTTACCCTGTCGCCATCGCGATCGGCTATGACCCTATATGGTTCGGCGTGGTGATTGTCCTCGTGACCGAGCTGGGCGTGATCACGCCGCCGGTCGGAATCAATGTATATGTGGTCAGCGGAATCGCAAAGGATGTGCCGCTGGAAGTCATCTTCAAAGGGGCTTTTCCATTTGCGCTGGCCTTGGTCGCGTATCTTGTGATCATGCTCATTTTTCCCCAAATCGCTCTGTATCTGCCAAGGTTTGTGGCCTATTGATTTCATGAGCGTGACCGGGCACAGCACCGGGTTTTTTAAGGCACTTTCGACAAAAACGGTTTTCACGCCAGGAGTAAGACGGCAGGGTTTGCAGGCAACACAACCACTAAACCAAAAGGAGGCAGCGAAATGAAAAAAGTTTTTACAGTGGCGAGTTTGGTTTTCATCGGAGCATTCTTTCTTTCTGCGGCGATCTCGATCCCGACAGTCCAAGCGGCAACGTATAACTTCACCTACAGCACCTTTTTCCCGCCCACTCACATTCAATCAAAGGTGCCTGCAGACTGGGCCAAGGAGATCGAGGAGCTTTCCAAAGGTCAGATCAAGATACAGCTTTTCTACGGAGGGTCCCTGACGCCGGCCCCGCAGATCTACGACGGAGTCGTCAAAGGCATCTCGGATTTCGGCCTGTCCGTTCTCGCCTATTCTCCGGGGCGTTTCCCTGTCCTATCGGCGGTGGACAATCCCTTCGGCTACAACAACGCCTTTGTTGCGACGAGGGCCATCAATGAGCTCAACGAGAAATTCAAGCCAAAGGAAGTGAGCGATGTCCACATCTGCTACCTCTTCGCCCATGGCCCCGGCCTGCTCCACACGGTAAACAAACCGGTCACCAAGCTGGAGCAGGTAGCAGGCTTGAAGATCCGGGCCACCGGAACAACCGGGGCAATCGCTAGGGCAATGGGAGCCGCCGCGGTGTCCATGTCCCAGGGTGAAACCTATGACGCACTCAAGAAGAACATCGCGGACGGCACCCTGGTCCCCATTGAGGCATTGGAAGGTTTCAAACAGGGCGAGGTCCTCAAGTACACCACGTACACCTATAGCTCTTCCTATTCTCAGGGCTTCTTCGTCGCCATGAATAAGGCGAAATGGGAGAGCCTTCCGCCGGAACTCCAGAAAATCATCACCGATGTCAGCAAGAAATACGAAGACATCACGGCCAAGGCCTGGGGGGACAGCGACGAGTCGGGACGCCAATTCTCCTTGAAGCTGGGCCATGAGTTCCTTAAACTTTCGGACGAGGAATCTGCAAAGTTTAAAGCGGCCATGAAGCCTGTGTTTGAGGAGTATATCAAGCAGGCTAACGAGAAGGGTGTTGACGGGCAAGCCATTTTCAAAGCAACACAAGAAATGGTTGAGAAATACAACAAGCAATACAAGTAACACTGGCCTCGCAGGTCCCCGGGGTGGGAAGCCATTCCCACCCCCTCACTCTTCCCCTCTCTCCCAGCCTGGGGGCGAGGGCAGGGTGAGGGGGAATGATTAAATGGGAAAAATGCGTCTCTACTAGTCGATCTGCAACGGGGGGTGCAATGGATATACAAAAAGCCTTGAAGGGAAAGTGGATCCTCGTCGTGGACGACGAAGAAGATATCCTCCACACGGTTTACGAACTTCTGGAGATGTGCAAAATCGATACGGCCTCAACCTATGAAGAAGCCAAGGCGCTTCTTGAGAAAAACCAATATCATGCCGCCATCCTGGACATCATGGGCGTCCGGGGCTATGATTTGCTGGACATAGCCATCAAACGAAACATCCCGGCACTGATGCTCACCGCCCATGCCCTCTCCAAAGACGACTTGAAGAAATCCGTAGAAAAGGGCGCAGCCTTTTACGCCCCGAAGGACGAGATCACCAACATTCCTCTCTACGTCGCCGATGTGCTGGAGGCGAGGGCGAAAAAGCAAAACTCCTGGGCAAAGTGGTACGAGAGGCTGAGCGCGTTCTGCGACAGGAGGTTTGGAAAAGACTGGAAGGATCAAGATCCTGATTTCTGGGACCACCTCATCAAGTATTGAAAAAGCTGACACGACAGCCCCTCTTCGTTCTTGGCCTTTTCCTTTTTGATCTCCCCAACGCAGGATAGGAGTAAAGTCATGACCATCGGCGATCTGTTGGTAAGAAGCGCAAATAAGTTCCAACACAAACTGGCCGTTGTCTCTGAGCAACGTTCCCTGACCTTTCGAGCGCTGAACGATCGGGTCAACCGATTGGCCAATTCACTCCTGGATTCAGGATTGAGGAAGGGAGACAGAATCGGCGTTCTTGTGCACAATGGTCACCAGTTTCTCGAACTCTACTTTGCCTCTGCGAAGACGGGCGCGGTCTTCTGCCCCTACAACAACCACTTCAAGCAATCGGAACTGAAGGATATCATTGATTACTCGACGCCGAGATTTCTTATCGTCGACCGTGATTACGCTGAGATGGTAAGCACCCTGAAGCCGGATCTGAAATCGGTGGAAAAGATGATCTGTCTGGAAAAGACCTCTCTTCCTTTTATGGATGACTACGAGACCCTTATGGCCCATGGACGCGGAGAGGAACCGAACATAAAGGTGCTGGAAGATGATGTGCTGAGCATCATTTTCACGGGAGGCACTACCGGAAAACCAAAGGGCGCCATGAGGACCCACAGGCATCTCATGTCCAACGCCGTCGCAGGCGTCATTGAACTGAAGGTCGACTACGACGAGAGGGTCTTGATCACCTTTCCCATGTACCACGTTGCCTGCGAGGACAACATCGTACGCCATTCCTTCCTGCCGAATACCTTTTACATCCACCGTGAGGGGGCCTTTAACCCCGAACAGGTCCTTGATTACATTTCGAAAGAGCGGATAACGCGGTGTCAGTTCGTGCCGACCATGATCCACAGCCTGATCCAGGTGCCGAATGTGGGTAAATATGACCTGAGCAGTCTGCGCTTGATCCTTTATGCAGCCTCTGTCATGCCCGTCGAACTTCTGAAAAAGGCATTGGCGATTTTTTCATGCGGTTTTGCCCAGCTCTACGGCCAGACAGAGAGCGGCCCGCTGACCACAGTGCTTAAGCCGGAAGACCATGTTCTCGATGGGTCTGAAAAGAGGCTTGCGAGGCTCGCTTCGTGCGGAAGGCCCGTCATCAACTATGAGATAAGAGTGGTGGACGAGGAGGATCATGACGTCCCGGTCGGTCAGGTGGGCGAGATCATCGGCAGGAGTGAAGCCATGATGGTTGGGTACTGGCAGATGCCTGAACAGACCGCAAAGAAGCTCAAGAACGGGTGGCTCCACACAGGTGACCTGGGGAGATTGGATGAAGACGGCTACGTCTACATGGTGGAGAGAAAGGATGACCTCATCATTTCCGGCGGCGTCAATGTCTACCCCCGTGAGATTGAAGAGGTCCTCTACGGACATCCCGCTGTGTCAGAGGCCTCCGTCATAGGATTGCCCGACGAGCATTGGGGAGAGGTTGTGAAAGCCGTTATTGTCCCGAAGCAAGGCGTGCAGATCACCGACAGAGAGATCATCGAGTTTTGCGGCAAAAATTTGGCAGGATTCAAGAAGCCGAAAAGCGTGGACTTCTGGAAAGACTTGCCCAAGAGTCCGCAGGGAAAGATCCTCAAAAAAGAAATCCGAAAGCATTACGGAACGTAGAACACTCCCATTTATCCCCCTAAAGCGATTTCTCGATCAACTCCCAGTAGGGGATGTCGATGATGTTCGTCTTCCCTTGTTACCGCGGCCCGGTGGTGACGCTAAGCTTTTCTGGGAGAGGTGCTTCACGAAAGAAGGGTAGAGAAGCCGTTTAATCGTGGTTTACTATTGATGCGATGAGACTACGAATACCTGCTATCGCAATGGGGTTCCAATCGATTACTTTTATAAACAATCCTGCGATGCTCCAGAGGAACGCCGTGGCTGCCATTGCAAGAACGCCGGAACTTCTATTTTGAGCTTCCATTGAGTATCCAAAATCAATCTCTGGTGACTTCAATACCACTTACCTGTTTCGACAATGATTATAGGGCCCGCATACAATCCCCCGGAGTGCCTCAAGCACAGAGACAAATGTGTGACCCTCGGCCTGTCCGTAAGGGTATTTATTTCTCCATGTGGGTCAACGGCGTTTGCCATGAAGCCTCCTTACACTTTTATAGGATTTTCCTGCAGGAAGAGCATTTTTAGTATTTTGCCGGGCTACCCCAAGAAGGTTCCCGTTGTAGATTTTGACAGGATTCTCTTGTGAACCCCTTACCGACTCAAAAGTAACCTTGCACCCCTTGTTTCTGCTGGCCAAGATGGAGGGTTCTCTTTAAGGGTTCCCCAGCAACTTTTTCCCAATGATAATTTTCTCGATTTCCTTGCTTCCTTCAAAGATCTCCAGGACCTTGGCGTTGCGCCAATAATGGGCAACGTCATACTGCTCAGGAATGAATACTGCGAGAAATCCAAGTTCCGCTGCTCTCTTCCATAACCGGTCATCAAACGTTTCCCTCGCGTCCAGTTCCCGTGCAACGGTCCTAAACTCCCCTTCAGCGAACTCCCTGGCCGCTTTTTGGATGTCGATCTGTTCTTTGGTAAGACTAAATGGCATGACTTAAATCCTTTTGCAGGAAGTTGGCGACTTTGTTTGTTTACCGATTAGGACCCTCTCAGATTGCGGTTTTTCACTGCCTTTTCATAGGATTAGAGATCCCAAGGCTTCAGATCACCCAAAGCGAATTTGCGGGGCATCTTGAAGTACCCTGCCTCCACTGCGGTTTTTACACGTTTTGAGGCTTCGTTCACCCCCATTTCGTTCATGAGCGTGAATGGCCCCTTCGGCCAGGCCAAGGCCGTGCAGATGCCCAGTTCCAGGTCCTTGACCGACACCACTCCCTTTTCGACCAAATGGGTCGAAATGCAGAATATAGAGCCGAGCAGACTGTCACCGACAACGCTGCGCTCTGCCGGATTTTCGAGAACTGGGCCGTCCTCGAGGTCCCACAGTTTGCCGGTTTCAAACATTTTCTTTAACTGATCCGGAACCGGTGGAAACCCGATGTCTGATTTTGCCAGGTATTCTACCATGGAGGCGCCCGCATGATAGGCCGTGCCGAGGCCAGAGCCGTTTTGCACCCACATGATGCCGTATTTGACTCTCAGCGTTTCTTGAGAGATTTTCTCCAGCGTCGCCACGTTGTATTTGCCGCCCAAAAAGGAGTTGAGCACCAGGTAGCTCGAGATGAAAATCGGGTTGATGGCGAATCCCGGGAAATCCTTGACCGTGATCGGCACCTTCTTGTTCTGCTTGGAAAAGGCCATCAGCGCCTTGTAGGTTTCATCGCTCGTGTTTTTCTGTTTGATCACTTCGACCAGACGATTAACGTTGGCCGGGAAAAAGTAGTGCAGACCGGCGGTCCTTGCCGGGTTGTCTACTTTTTCCATGAGCTTTTCGATGAGAAAGGTCGATGTGTTGCTCACGATGATGGTGTCCTTGGGGCACGCATCGGACAGTTCCCCGAAAATTCGAATCTTCAGATCCATTTTTTCGACCGCCGCTTCGATGATCAAATCGCAGGCGGTCAGGTCATCGTAAGTCGTGGTGCCCCTGATCATCCCGCAGGTTTTGTCCATATCCGCCTGGGTCATCTTCCCTTGGCCTACTCTTTTGGCTAGCGGTTTGACCACAAACTTGTCGTACATGGATTTGACCAGTTCATCGTTGAGTTCCTTGTACACAACTCGGTATCCGTTTGCTGCAGCATTGAGACCGATCGCCGCACCCATCACACCGAAACCAATGATTCCTACTGTTTTCACGTCTTTCATCGCATTCCTCCTTCCTTACTAAAATAAGTCACATCTCTCGCAGCGCGGGAGGCTTGAAATTGTGAACCACTCAAGGTGGATTGCATACCATGAACCACCTGAAGGTGGCTACTCTTTTTTAAAGATACTGAACTGCTCCAGCCTCTCCCCGTCTTCCTGTTGCCTCCTGAGTCATTCCCGTACCGCCTCTTCATCCTTGCCGGCTGTAGAGACGTAGATGTTTTCTCAGTTCTCCATGCAGAACCTTTCTTCGGCATTTCGAGATCCATACGATACGGCACTTGCAATACCGCACCGCATGGCTTAGACTCAATACATCGTTCATTGAAAGCCTCCTATCTCATGAGCTCTGAGCGGTTCACGAATGAGAGATTTTATTTTATTTTCGGATCTGGCAAACTTTGGGATTCCACCGGCACATCCGGCGGTTTATCCATGATTATTATGGGTGGTTTCCTGCATGGGCCAAGGGAGACAACCTCTTTTGGATTCATGCGCACCTGGTGAAGATACTAAACAGACGGATCCTCGATGAGTATTGGAGAGAGAGAAAGAAAGATTTGAGGGCAAGGAGGAATCACATTGAAAGCCAAGCTGCTGGATGGCAAGAGAGTTCTCATCGTTGATGATGAACCCGATGTTCTCGAAACATTGGTTCACTTATTGTCTATGTGCGATGTCCAGAAAGCCTCAAGCTTTGAAGAGGCCAAAAAGCTTCTTGAAACGAAAGCATTTGACATTGCCGTTCTGGACATCATGGGTGTTGACGGCTACAAGCTTCTGGAGATTTCTAAGAAAAGGAATCTGATCGCGGTCATGCTTACAGCCCATGCGCTTAGCCCTGACAACATCGTAAAATCGTTTAAAGGCGGGGCAGCGTCCTATCTGCCGAAAGAGGAAATGGTACACGTCGCCGCCTTCCTTGAGGAACTCCTGGAAGCGAAGGAGAAAGGGAAACAATTTTGGTGGCGCTGGCTCGATCGGTGGAGTTCCTATTATGAAAAAAAGTTCGGCCCTGACTGGCAGAAAAAGGATAAAGAGTTCTGGGAAAAATTTCCCCACTATCTTTGAAACCGTTTGAGGTCAGTATGGAAACTCTTCTGTCTCATCCCCAGTGCATTGCCCTTGAAGCGGTTACGAAGCCCTCGAGCTTTGGTGGACTCCCGTTTTGACCCGAGCGGAATTTTTTAAGGCGACCCCCAAAAAAAACTTGACAGGAATAGCTGGTTGTTTTATGAAAAATTTAAAGCGAGCGCTCTAATTAAATTGCTCACAGACTCAAACCGAAATTCATTACAGATCATCCCACTGGATTGGTGTTGCTCCCTTTTGCCGCGATAACCCGAGGCTGCGATCCGTTTCAGGATAATAACGGATACCTGAGTTGACGGATCGAGATGAAAGAGGAAGCCCATGACGTCCCGCCGCAGGAAGGTTAACCAGAAATCGTCACCGCCCCTGGCGAGAGGATCAACCTTCAAGCTGAAAGAGGCCAAGCAAGTCCTCTCCCAGTATTCAATTCCCAGCTCTGCGAAAAAACCCCAAGCGGTTGTGAAAAAACAGAATCAGATTGTTCAGGGTGCGTGCCAGGTCTTTTTTCGAAAAGGGTTTCATCAGACATCCATCCGCGAGATCGCTATGGCATGCGGCATGTCCATGGGACAAATGTATCATTATATCTCTTCCAAGGATGATATCCTTCTTCTGGTTCATAGGCACATGCATGAGCTCTGGATCGATCACTTGAGTAGCTCGGGGATTGATGCGATTGAAGATCCGGAGATGAGATTCAGGGAGGCGATCAAATCTACGGTAAAGCTTATCATCCAACACAGAAAGCTGTTTCAATTTGTTTACACGGAATCCAAGCACCTGGCCAAGACACATCTCAAAATGGTTCTCGATGTCGATGAAAAGACGACGCTTCGTTTTTGGCGTGAGCTGGTCGGCTCACTGGGGATACCGGGTTTCAGGGAGAAGGAAATACGTCTTGCTGCGAGTGTGATCACGTTGCTGAACGTTTTTGAAGCCCTGAGAGGGTGGACCGTGAAGGATGTCGGCCGAGAGGCCATCGTGAAGTTCATTACAGATTTTTCGATAAGAGGGGTGGGACTTCGTGCATCATGAAACACGCAGGGAGGTAAGGAAATGGATTTCAATCTGACGAAGGAGCAGCGGGACATAAAGAAGGCGGCAAGAGATTTTGCCGAGGGAGAATTCCCCAACATCGCGAAAGAATGTGACCGGGAGGAAAAAGCCGACAGGAGCATCATGAGAATGGCATGCGAGCTCGGGTTCGTTGGGGTCTTCATCCCTGAAGAATATGGGGGCGCGGGTTATGGGTACCTGGAGAGTGCCCTGGTCATGGAAGAATTCTGGCGGGTGGACCCAGGGTTGGGGAGCCAGATCCTAAGTGTATGTTTTGGAAGCGAGATGATCCTTCTGTTCGGAACGGATGAACAGAAGAAGAAGTATCTTCCCCCTTTATGTAGCGGAGAGGCCATAAGCGGGACGGCTGTAACCGAACCTGATGCAGGGAGTGACGTCTTGTCCGTATCCACCAGGGCTGAGAAGAAAGACGGGGGCTATCTCATCAATGGGACAAAAATGTTCATTTCCAATGCGTCCATTGCAAATTTTCTGGTCACCTTGTGTTTAACCAACCCGGATACTCCTTCTCCGCATGAGCGACACAGTGTCGTGATCGTGGAAACGAATCGACAAGGGCTGGAGACAAACAAGCTAAAGGGGAAACTGGGGATAAGGGCTCATGACACGGCAGAGGTGAGCTTCAGCAGTGTGTGGATACCGGAAGAAAACCGAATTGGCCAAGAGGGGAAAGGGTTCCATTATTTCATGGAGTTTTTTAACCGCTCAAGGGCCTACGTGGCTGCCCAGGGGGTCGGCATCGCACAGGGAGCGCTCGAAATGGCCGTAAAACATGTCACGAAAAGAAAACAGTTCGGCCAGACCCTTTCTACCTTTCAGATCGTTCAGTGCAAGCTGGCAGAGATGGCAACCTTGACCGAGGCGGCGAGGAATCTTGTGTACAAGGCCGCATGGAAACTTGATCATGGGGACGTGCAGCCCATGCTCATCTCCATGGCGAAATGGTTCGCGGGAGAAACGGGGGTCAAGGTGGTCGACGAGGCCCTCCAGCTGCACGGGGGTTATGGATACCTGGATGAATATGATATCAGCCGTTTCTACAGGGACGCCAAGATTGTGGAGATTTACGAAGGGGCAAAGGAAGTCGAAAAGCTGGTTATTGCCCGGCAGTTGTTACAAAAAAATGGACTCAGCATTATGGGTTGGTGAGGGAGGTCAAGTATGGAAAAGCGATGGTACAAGGTCTGGCCCGTGTGGGTTCCAAAGAGTTTCGAGGTAGAAAAACCTGCATCCGAGTACCTTAGAGCTTGGGCAACCTACACGCCGGATAAAATTGCTCTGAGTTTCTACGGAAAGGACATCACCTATAGGGAGCTGAACAGTCTGATCGACAGGGCGGCCTGGGGGCTAGTTGACCTGGGCGTTAAGAAGGGGGATCGGGTGGCGATTCATATGGAGAACTGCCCTCAATTCGTCATCGGCTATTTCGCGGCCCAGAGGGCAGGCGGGGTTGTCGTGCCCGTGAATCCCATGTTTAAACAAGCGGAGCTTGAACACGAGATCAACGACGCTGGGGCTGAAACACTGATCGGCCTCGATTATCTCTACCCCGAGGTGGAGAAAGTCCGCGCTAGGACCCCGCTGAAAAACGTGATTCTTAGTTCTCTAAAAGATTACCTGTCTGATAAGCCTCTCCTGCCCCTGCCCCAGGAAGCCAAAAAAGAAAAGCGTTCCTTCCCGGGCGTCCTGGACCTGAATGATCTGATCTCGAAATCGCAGGATCGCCCTATATGCTACGTCACTGACCTGAAGAAAGATCTCGCTGTCCTGCAATACACGGGAGGAACCACCGGTATTCCCAAAGGCGCCATGATTAGCCATCACACCCTTGCTTGTGCCTGCCTTGGAACAATGTTCTGGTTTCACCATCGCGAAGATGACATCCATCTTGGGGTCACACCGTTTTTCCACGTCATGGGTCAGCAGCAGTTGATGTGTACACCGCTGGTTTCCGGCGGCCGGGTCATCGTGCTCTCACGGTTTGTCCCGGAGGTGGTCGCTCAGGCCATCACCCATTATCGATGCACCTACTGGGTAGCTGCTACAACCATGGTGATCGCCCTTCTCAGCCTTCCCAACATCAGGGATTACAACTTGGGTTCATTCCGCTGTCTCTGGAGCGGCGGGACGCCGATCTCTGTGGAACTCCAGAAAAAACTCGAAGAGCTGGCGCCCAATGCGGTCATCGGCGAGGGATACGGGCTCTCTGAGACAATATCCCATGGGGGCTGCTGTACTCCCTTGTACCGTTATAAGCCTGGTTTTGTGGGCATACCCCAGCTCAACCATATAAGAATCATGGATCTGGAGACGGGGACCCGCGAGATGCCGGCCAATAAGGAAGGTGAGATAACCATCAAGGGGCCGGCTCTTATGGTCGGGTATTGGAATAAACCGGAGGAAACGGAACTGGTCCTGAGAGACGGTTGGCTCTACACGGGAGATATCGGCCTGATGGATGAGGAGGGCTATGTCAAGTTTCTGGGCCGGAAGAGAGAACTCATCAAGTGCTCCGGCTACAGCGTATTCCCGGCCGAGGTGGAGGCCCTCCTTTACGCCCATCCAGCCGTTAAAGAGACATCGGTCATAGGAATAAACGACCCTTACCGGGGGGAGACTCCAAAGGCATTCATCATCCTGAAGCCGGAATATGTTGGGAAGGTGACTGAGCAGGAGATTCTGTCATGGTGCAAGGACAGCATGGCAGCCTATAAGCGACCTCGCTTCGTGGAATTCAGAACGGAGCTGCCCAAAACTGCGGCTGGGAAGATACTGAAAAGACTGCTCGTGGATGAAGAGGCGAAGCGAGCAGGTGACCAAGCAGGGCCTACGTCCAGGACGGACAACGCTTTGTAAAGGTCATGTTTTTCATGCCAGGGTGTTTCATCGGCAGGTTTAACACGGTGATTCTTTTCGTATCAAACAACAAAACAAGGAGGGTACGCGATGAAAAAAGTAAGATTGTTCTTGGCAACCGGGCTCATTGTTTTCTTGATGGTGGGGATGGCAGGTGTCGGTCTCGCGGCTGACCAGCCGAAGTTCAAGCTGAGACTCCAGTCGCACCTTATTCCGGACGACGCAAAAAGAGGTCTGAATCGATACGCAGAAGCGGTTAAAGCAATGTCTGGGGGAGCTATCGAGATTTCAATTTTCGGCGTGGGGGCCATCGTTCCCATGAAAGAAACCCTTGAATCCGTGAGCAACGGAACTCTGGATATTGCAATGTATCCTGAGGGGTTCTGGTACAAAACCATACCCGTGAGCTGGGTCGGCATGGGCATCCCCTTTGTCTTTCGCGACCTCGAAGAAGCCAAATACTTCA
>Ga0105094_10001517_pt1 | contig 12204 bp, 9 predicted proteins | sample PPLLak1March2015_2_FD_87023 | JGI IMG/M metagenome (GOLD analysis project Ga0105094, IMG submission 87023) | Freshwater sediment microbial communities from Prairie Pothole Lake near Jamestown, North Dakota, USA - PPLs Lake P8 Core (3) Depth... | ecosystem: Environmental > Aquatic > Freshwater >...
ATCTCGGATCGCGGCCGGATTATATCACCCGAAAGCGTCCCTTTTCGCCCGATGGCACGCCCTGCGAGGGGTGGCGATCTCAGGCTGCGCCGTCGACCAAACGAGCGCCCTCTCCAGGAGATGTGCGCAGCACGCGCTGGACGCCCTTGAGCTGTGCCAGCGCGGTGGCCACGCCGTCAGCGTCCTGGGGGGCGCACAGGCAGTGCACGGTGGGACCGGCATCGATGGTATAGCACACTGCCGCGCCGTCCTGGCGAAGACCGGCCACCCGGTCGATGACAGAGAGCGTGGCGGGCTGCCAGTAGATGAGCGGCGGAGTGGAGGTAAGCATCACCGCGTGCATCATGTTGCTGTCGAGCTCAACAACCTGGGCCAGGGCGGCGAAGTCGCGCTGGCGGATCGCGCGGCGGCAGGCATCCAGCCGACGCGAGGCATCGGCCAGCCTGGCGGGTTGGAGCGGGCTGGTCGAGGCAAGCGCGTGCCCCTCGGTCGAGCCCACAGGCTTATGGACTTCATCGATCAACACAATCAGGTCAACCAGTTCCCAGTGGTTCGGGGGGAACAGGGGCTCGGCCTGCGACGTCTGGTCAGACGCACCTGCAATCCACTCGACGTATCCGCCGAAGATGGATCGGCAGGCTGAACCGGACCCCAGTCGCGCCAGGCGAGAGAGTTCGGACAATTCCAACTGCAGCCCGGCGGCGTGGCCGGCCGCCATGGCCATTGCGGCGAAGGCCGCCGCGGATGAGGCAATCCCCGCGCCGATCGGGAAGTTAGTACGGCTCTCGACGGATGCATAGCACTCGAGGCTGGCGAAGCGGCGGATCGTCTGCAGGAAGCCGTGGGTGCGTGCGAGGCGAGCCGCGTCCGCTGCCTGGTCGTTGACGCGCAGCGAGTCTGCCCGCAGGCTCTCGTCGAACGTGACCTGGACCTCCGTCCACAGGCTATCCAAGGTGATCGAGATCGAGCCGTTGGCGGCAAGCCGCAGCGCAGGATCGCCACGGTTGCCCCAGTATTTGATCAGGGCGATGTTTGGGCCGGCGACGGCCCGCGCGGAACCAATCATGTGGGTCGGCCGATCGCGCCGGCATCCTTCGCAAGCGTCACGATGGACGGCGGGGTGCCTGCATCCCGTGCGCAGGGGAAAGCAGACAACGCCCGGGAGGGCGTTGTGGGGCAGGTGGGGTGGCTGACGGGGCTCGAACCCGCAACCCTCGCATCCACAGTGCGATGCTCTGCCATTGAGCTACAGCCACCAAGCGCCTTCATGCTACCCATCGGGGGCCGCTTTTCGTGCGGCGAAGCACTTTCTCCACAGTCCAGTGCTCTGGCATTGAGCTGCAGCCACCGCGATTCGGTCCGGATTCTATCACGCCGCGCTGCGGCCTTCAATCGCCGCGCGCAGATACGCGGCAGCATCCTGGCGGCGCGGCGCGGCCTGCGTGCCGCGGGTCAGGTCTTTGATGCTGACCGTTCCTGCTGCAACCTCGTCCGGTCCAACCAGGGCAACGAAGCGGATTCGCCTCCGGTCGGCGTACTTGTACTGGCGCTGCAGCTTGTCGGCTTCGGGATACCACTCGGCGTTGATCTCGGCTGCCCGCAGATCGGCCGCCAGGCGCATGGCCTCTGAACGGGTGGCGGCATCGAAAGTGGCGACGAGCACCTGGGATGGGCTGGGGCGAAGCTCCGGAAGGGCCCGGTGACCGGCCAGCACGAGCCCGATCACCACGTCCCCCATGGCAAATCCTGTGCCGCCGATCGGATCTCCGCCGACCTCGCCCACCAGGTTGTCGTAGCGCCCTCCGCCCAGGACCGCCCTGTGCTCCCCGGCCGCATCGCGCGCCTCGAACACGATGCCGGTGTAGTAGTCGAGTCCGCGGATGATCGCCGGGTCGTAGGCGAAATAGTCTGCCACGCCCAGGGTCTCGACAGCATCGAAGAACGTCACGAGTTCAGGTGAGCGTTTCCACGCCTGGGTATCGGCCAGCAGGCGCTGCAGACCGGAGAACTGCGCAGCCTCCAGCCCGACCTCATGTGCCTGCGCCTCCCAGGCACCAGGGGGCAGCTTCTCGCGTCGGTCGATCAGCCGGAAGACGGTGGAGCGTTGGGCACTTGGGATGCCCATTGCATCCAGGCCAGCCTCGGCGAGACGACGGTCGTTCACCAGGATGCGGACGGCCTCGGGGCCGAGCCCGACCTGACGGAGGAACGTCGCACTGACGGCCGCCACTTCGGCATCTGCCTCAGGGGATTGCGGCCCCATCAAATCAACGTTCCACTGGAAGAACTCCCGGGTGCGACCCTTCTGGGGCCGCTCGTAACGCCAGAACGGGCCGAACGACCACCAGCGCAATGGGGGTGTGAGCGACTTGGATTTGCCGGCGACCATGCGCGCCAATCCCAGGGTCAACTCGGGCCGCAGTGCGATGAAGTCGCCACTCCGGTCAGGGAAGACGAATGTCTGCTCCTTGACAAGTTCCTCACCGGATTTGGCAGCGTACAACTCAAGCCGCTCGAGGAACGGCGCATCGTATTCCTGGTAGCCGAAGGATTCCGAGACGCGGCGAATTGTGGCATACAGCCAGGTCCGGAGGGCCATGTCTTCCGGATAGAAATCGCGGGTTCCCTTGACGGCTGGGATAACTGCCATGTCTGTCTCCGGCGCGCAGGACGCGATGGACGGCGTGGGCCGGCCCACGCCGTCCTGGGTGCCCTCGCTGCGCAGGCTACGGGCCGAGGGGCACTGGCATGGGGACCGAGGCGTAAGCGCTGCCGCGCACGCGTTGCCCTGGCTGCGGCCCCTGAATCGGCGGGATTATAGCATGCGTGCATGTGTGGAAGGCCTGCCCTTGCCCTGGGGGTGCGAGAGAAAGGGCGGTTCTCGCTGGCCGGAGGGATGGGCTAACTCGCTCGTCACGGGGAGGATGGGGGCACCCCATGATATCCTAGCGATGCTGGCCGAGGTCCGACGGCCTGCCGCAGAGGGTGCCCCTTGGTCCTCGTCCTACCTGTGCTTCTGCTCCTGGCCGGCGCGGCGCTGATCGGGTTGTTCCGCAGGACCTCCGGCTTCTACCTTTGGTCAATCACGCTGGCGAGCGCGTTCCTGGCTTGGCTCTCCCTCCTCCTGAGCAGCAATTGGCAAGCCGGGCTGCTGGAGGTCTCTGTGTGGCGTCCGGAGGCCTTGTTCTCAGCCGAGTTGGTGCTCGGGTTGGGTAGGACGCAGTGGGATGTTCTGTATGGGGCGATGACAGTGCTGATCGCGCTGGTCCTTACGGCTCCCGCCCGTGATGGCGGCGAGCGCGCGGCAGACTGGGCGATCTTCCTCGTCTATGCCAGCTTGAGCTTGCTGGCGATGATGGCGGGCAATCTGCTGACGCTTTCATTGCTGCTGATCTTGCTCGACATCATTGCCTTTGTCTATGTCCTTCGCCGCACAGACGCAGCGCGCGGCGGTCAGCAGGCGATCCTGAAGCTAGGTGTGGAATCGCTCGGGGTGCTGCTGCTGCTGACCGCTGGCCTGGTTGCCACCCTTGGACGGGGCGGCGGGCAGTTGACGGGGCGCGAAGCGATGGCTCTTGAGCTCATGCTCGCGCTCGGGGTGGTGCTGCGTATTGGACTGATCCCGCTGCCGTTAGGGCTCTCGCCACAGGCGGCAGCCCGGCGGGGCATCGGCGCGCTCATGCGGCTCATGCCTCCTGCGATCTTGATGATCCAGCTTGGGGTGCAGTGGCCGGATGCAGCCGGGGGATCGCTGCGGGGATGGCTGATCCTCGTCGGTGGCATTGCCGCGCTGACTGCCGGTCTGGTGTGGGCCTTCTCCCCGGCTGCCTTGGAGGCGCGGGCGCACCTCGTGGCTTGCGCTGGTGGGTTGGCCCTGATCGCGGGCGGGAGCGTTATCGATATCGAGCCTGCGGTGAGCGCAGTCGCTGTGCTGATGTTGCTTGCGGGGGGAATGGCATCGGTGGCGCAAGTGCACACGCCGTTTCATCGACTGTGGCCTGCCCTGCTTGGCGTAACCTGCCTGGGGCTCCCCTTGACGCCGTCAGGCGCCTTGCTGAGGGATCTGCCCTCCGGAGGTGTCGGACTGGTCCTGAGCGGGATTGTGGGACTCAGCATGGGCCTGTTCGCGGCCGGGGTTGCATTCATGAGCCTGCTGGCCGAGACGCCCTGGAAGCGCGCCGAAGGGTACAGCCGGCTGCTATTCGGCGTCGGCCTGGCATTGTTCCCGGTGGCAGCGATCGGCTATGGATTGCGCCAGGGCGTCGAGATCTCGCCGGCGATGGGGATCGGCCTCGGCACATCGCTCGTGACTGTGGCGGTGGTCGTTCTGATCCGACGTCGGCGGCTGGAAGCAGGCATCCGTCGGGCGGAGCGCATTGTTGGATGGCTGGACGCCTCGCCACTTGCCCGGGGGGCCTGGCGCCTCTACCGCGGGATTCTGGGGATCGCCGGTGGGGTGGGCTATGCCCTGGAGGGGGAGGGCGCCTTTCTCTGGGTCCTCGCCTTGGTGGCGCTGGCGGCGGCGCTGCTGACAGGGGTGGTCCGATGACGATGGTCGCGGCGCCGATCGAACTCGCCCTGGCCGCGGCGGCGTGTGTGGCGGGGGTTTGCCTGCTGACAGTCTCTGACCGCAGGGTGGTGTTGGCTTCGTTGGGTCTGGCGTTCGTCGCGTGCAGCGCGCTGTTGATCGGGCGGGTTCCGTTCGGGGTGAGCTTGGCGCTGCTGACCAGCGGCGTCGCAGCCACTGCGATCGTGTTCCTGTCAACCTCTGCGAGTTCCTGGCCGTGGTTGTCTGCAGGGGCAGGCGGGTTGCCGGAAGGGCGAGCCTTCCGTGTGGTGCTGTGCGGCTTCATCGTGGTGGCGGTGGTCGGCCTGGCACAGGGCGTCAATCTGCCTGGGCAGACAGTCTCGCCGCCGCTGCTTGTGACCGCGCTGGGGTTGATTGGATTGGGAGCGCTCCAGCTGGGTCTATCAGAACGATCCTTGCGCGTTTGTATAGGACTGCTGACCGCGCTGGCCGGATTCGAGACGTTGTACTTCGTTCTTGAGCCGGCGCTGGCGATTGTGGCCTTGCTGGGATCGGTCAATGTGGTTGTGGCGTTGATCGCGAGCTACCTGCTGCTGGTGGTCCGGCCGTCCACTGGCACGGATGGCTCGGTGTGAGCGCCCCGCTGATCCTGGTGCTGGCGACGCTGGGCCTTGCGGTCGTCAGCGGCGTGGAGCGCCTCGGGCGGATTCCTGCGGCACTTATCGCCGGGCTGGGCTCCCTGGCCCTGGGCGCCATCAGCCTGCTGGCGCCTCTGGATGTACCGTTTCAGGTGGGGGGCCTGGCGCTCAAGCTGGACCCCAACCTGGAGATCCTGGGTCGGTCGTTGGAGCTTGCCCCCGGGATCCGTTCGGGGGTTGGGTTCATCTTCGTGATTGGGGGGTACCTGTTCCTTGGAGGCCTGGTGGCGGATCCTGGCCGCTACTTCCTGCCGATGGGAATCCTGGCGGTGGGATTGCTGGCTGCCTCTCTGATGGTCCAGCCATTCTTGTACTCGGGGGTGCTGGTGATGCTGGCGGCGGCGGCATTCGTGCTGGTGTTGGCTTCGCCCGACCGGCATGCGGAGCGTGCGGCGCTTCGGTTGCTGGCGTTCGCGACCTTTGGGATGATGATGACGCTCGTGGCAGCATGGATGATCGATCGACTGGGCGTCACTACCGGGTCCCCTGAGCGCGCTGGAAGCGTGATCCCGGTGTTGGCTCTGGGGCTGGCCGTGCTGTTGTTCGTCCCGCCATTTCACCTTTGGCTGCCGCCAGGCGCCGATCGTGCCCATCCCTACGCGCTGACGTCTGTGGCGGCCCTGATGCAGGCGTCGGGGTTGTTCTTGGCGCTGCGCGTCCTCGACTCGTTTGCCTGGGTGCGCGCCGATCCGAGCGTTCGGCTGGCAATGACCGCTGCGGGCGTTTCGATGATCTTGCTGGGAGGAATCTGGGCACTGGCCCAGGTCCGCCTGGCAAGGGCGTTCGTGTATGTCCTGTTGATCGACCTGGGCATCGGAATGTTGGCGCTCGGCAGCGGAACGGCGATTGGCTACCAGTTGGCGATGGGCATGTCCGCTGCGCGCGTGGTTGGGTTGGGGGCGTGGGGATTGGGCACCACTTTGCTGGCAGCCGGCATGGGCACCGACGAGCTTGACGGCTTGCGTGGCTCCGGGTTTGTGTTGCCCATTCCGGCCGTGCTCAGTCTGGCAGGCCTGCTCTCAGTCGCAGGGTTTCCGCTGACGGCGGGGTTCCCGGGCAAGTGGGGCCTGACGGCGCATCTGTTGAGAGAGGGCAGCGCAGCCTGGTGGTGGGTACCTGCCGGCGTGGTTCTGGGGGTGGTCGCCGGGTTGCAGTGGTTGTCGGTGATCTTCGCCGGCGCAGCAGGCCGGGAGCAGCGGCCGGAGCTGACGCCGCTGGCGCGCGCCCTGGGGATCGGCGGTGTGATCATCGTGATCCTGCTCGGACTATTCCCTCAGGTGGCGTACCCGCTGATCATCGGTGTGATCTCCGGCCTGCAGGCGCTCTTCGCCTAGTCGTGGAGGCGGACGGGCTATAATCCGCTCCTCCCAGGGGAGTCTCAAGATGGCCGATACGCTCGAGCAGAAGCTTGCCTGGCTGGAGGACCAACGGCGCAAAGATGCCGATCAACTGCGCAGCCTGACGACGCGCCTGGAGGCGCTGGAAGGCATGGGGGCCAGCCACGGCCGTCAGCTGCAGGAGACTTCTGCCGAGCTTGCGCGGCTGGCGGCCCTGGCGGTACGGATCGGAAAGGCCGACGAAGCGCTTGCCAAGCATCGCCAGGAAGTGGCGCATCAGCTTGGCCTGGCCGAAGAGCGGCGCAGCGATCGCGAGAAGCAGCTCGAACAGACGCGCCGCTCCGAACGCGAGGAGACGGCGCGGTCGCTTGAGGCCATGCGCCAGGAGCTGCTGAAACTGAACGCGGTTGAGGAGTGGCTTCTCGGCCGGCGCGACGAGGAGACGAGGCTGAGCCGGATCCACGACTCGCTCGCCAAACAGGTCAACGCATTTGTGGCGCAGGACGAAGTTCGCAGGCGCTCAATCGAGTCCCTGGAGACGACGCAGAACGCAGACACCCGCAAGCTCGCCGAGTTGCAGGCGGAGGCCTCGGACCTGCGGGTGCGCAACGAGGGTCTGCGCGGCACGATCGACGTGCTCGAGGATGGGATCCGCCGCCTGGATATCCGGCTGACAGACCTGACCGCGAGCGAACGGGAGCGCAGGGAGATGCAGACGCTGTGGATTGAACAGCAAGGTCTGCGCATGGTGGAGATCGACAAGGGGTGGAAGGACCAGGAGCGCAAGTTCGGCGCCATGGAGAAGCAGGCGGCGGAACTCGTGGAGCGGGCGGCGGCCTACGAAGAGACTCAGCGCTCGATGGTGCAGGTGCGGCTGGAAGTGCAGGCGGCACTGGAGATGATGCAACGCCGGGCCGGCGAGATCGGTGAACTGCAGCGCCTCGGCGATGAGCGGTTGAAGGGCGAGTGGGCGCGCTTCCAGGCCGACGACCAGAAGCGCTGGAACACCTACCGCCTGACGGCGGAGGAGCAGTGGCGCGAACATCTACGGCGCCATGAGAAGGCGGCCGGGGAAGTTGAAGGTGCAGCCGCCTCGCTGACAATGCTGCAGCAGAATGTTGAGTCGCTGGAGGAGAGCCAGATGCAGGCGCTGAGCGAGCTGCTCACTGCGCTTCAGCACTGGGCGTCGGCGATGGACAAGGTCCGGCAAGGCTAGCCGTCCGCTCTGCGGGCATTCGGCACGGGAGGCGGGCGCGAGCATGTACGTGGTGGCCACCGCGGGGCATGTCGACCATGGCAAGTCGGCGTTGGTGAAGGCCCTTTCGGGCATCGACCCGGATCGCCTCAAGGAAGAACAAGCACGCCAGATGACCATCGACTTAGGCTTCGCCTGGGCTTCCTTGCCCGAGGGCGAAACGGTCGGCATCATCGACGTCCCCGGTCACGAAGACTTCATCGAGAACATGCTCGCCGGCCTGGGTGGGATCGACGCGGTGCTGTTCGTGGTGGCGGCCGACGAAGGTCCCAAGCCGCAGACGATCGAACACGCCGAGATCCTGGGCCTGCTGGGCGTGCAGTCCGGCGTTGTCGCCCTGACCAAAGTCGACCTTGTGCGAGAAAGGGAATGGCTGCAACTGGTGCAGCAAGAAGTGGCTGGGCTGCTGCTGGCGGCCGGACTGCCAGCCATGGCGCAGGTGCCGGTGTCGTCGGTCAGCGGGGAGGGGCTGGAGACACTGCGCGCCGAGTTGGGGAGCGCGCTCGCCGAGGCGCCCCTCCGGGGCGACCGAGCTCGGCCGAGGCTTTCGGTGGATCGCGTGTTCTCGATGGGAGGATTTGGCACGGTCGTCACTGGAACCCTGGTGGACGGTGCACTGCAAGCTGGGCAGGAGGTCGAGATTGCGCCCGGGGGAAGGCGCGCTCGAATTCGCGGCCTGCAGACGCATGGTGAGCAAGTGCCAGTCGCACCTCCCGGACGGCGATTGGCCGTGAACTTGAGCGGGGTGGATGTGTCAGAAGTCGAGCGTGGGGATGTGCTGATGCTGCCCTCCGGCTACCCGATCTCGAGGCGGCTCGACATCCGTCTGAGTGTGTTGCCCTCCGCTGAAGGCGGTGTACGCCACGGTGAACTGGTCAAGGTGTTCCATGGAACCTCGCGCCGGATGGGTAGGCTCTGGCTGCTGGAAGGGGATCATCTGGCCGCTGGAGCGCAGGGTTGGGCGCAGTTGGCCTTGGAGGCCGGCTTGGTCGCCAACCCGCGCGACCGTCTGATCTTGCGTCGTCCTTCACCGGCTCGAACGATCGCCGGGGCACAGATCGCGGACATGCAGCCTGAGCGGCGGCATCGCCGCAGGGACCAGGCGCTGCTCGATGCGCTGGAGCGCTCGCTTTCCACCGAGGCGGCCGATCGGCTGCTGGCCGCGGCCGAGAGACTCGGCCTGGCAACGCCGACGGAGATCGTTGCCGCCGCCGGGCTGGACCAGGCGTCAGCGGAAGCGGAAATCGCCTCGCTCTTGCAGGCTGGCCGTCTGATCCGCTCGGGCGGCGATCAGTCGGAAGCTGCACTGATCGCAGCCAGCACCCAGCTGCGCAGCTGGCGGTCAATCGAAGCGGCGCTGACGGATTATCACCGGCGATTTCCGCTTCGGGCGGGCATGCTAAAAGAGGAGCTGCGAAGCAAGACGGGGATGGATGCCAGACTGTTTGCTGCCGTGCTGGACATCACCGCGCAGCAAGGCCTGATCGAGCGCGAAGGCGCGCGGGTGCGCCAAGGCGGTGCCATTCCACAGCTCACGGATCAGCAGCAGCAGTCGCTGGGAGCATTCTATGACCGGGTCGCCGCCGACCGGTTCTCGCCGATGTCGGTGAAAGAGGCGAAGGCAATGCTGGGCGATGAGCTGTACAGGTTCGCAGTCGAGCGCGGAGATCTCATCCAGGTTTCGGCTGACGTGTTCTTTGATGCGCGGACCTATGGCGAAATGGTCGAACGGCTGCGACAGTTGTGCTCAGGAAGCATCGGGATCTCAGTGGCCGAAGTGCGCGATCTCTTCAACACCACCCGCAAGTACGCCCTGGCGCTGATGGAGCACCTGGATGAGGTCGGGGTTACCGTCCGCCAGGGCGACTTGCGCCAGTTCCGGACTCCTGCCTCGCCTGGCGACAGCTAGCTAGAAGCTGCGCAGGCGCCAGACCCCGCCAACGATCACACCCACCGGAAGCTGCTCCCTCAGTCTGTCGGGGGGCATGGACAACGGATCCGCTTCGAGGATAAGGAGGTCGGCCAGTGAACCGGGGCTCAGCTTGCCCTGGCGTTTAGCCATCCCTGCGGCGAGGGCTGGGCCATGGGTGTACGCCCGCAAGGCAGATTCGGCGTCGACGGCGTGTTCTGGATGCCAGGGGGTCCCGTTCGGACGTCGGCGGAAGATGGCGGCATGCAAGCCCCAGAATGGATTGGGGCTTTCCACGGGCGCGTCCGAGCCGAAAGCCAGCGGGACGCCCAGCGCGGCGAAGGCTCTCCAGGCGTAAGCGTGCGCCGTGCGGCGGCCCCAGTAGCGATCGGCCATATCACTGTCCGAGGGCGCGTGAACAGGCTGCATGGAGGCAATCACGCCGGCTTCGGCCGCCAGCTCGAAATCCTGCGGGTGGAGCAGCTGCAGGTGCTCGAGGCGATAGGGGAGCGCCGGTGGGGGTCCGACGTTTCTCAGCCGGGCCACAGCCTGCAGCGCGTGATGGTTCGCCAAATCGCCGATTGCGTGGATGGTCAGGCCGATGCCCCCGGCTCGAGCGAGGAGGCCGGTCTCCGTGATGGCCTCAACGTCGAGCAGCAGTTGACCGCGGTTGCCCGGGTCGTGATCGTAGTCCTCAATCATCGCCGCGGTGCGCGGCCCCAGTGCGCCGTCTGCGAAGAGCTTGAGGTTGCCAATCCGCAGCCAATCGTCGCCGAAACCGCTGCGCAGGCCGAGGTCGAGCGCGGGGCGGAGCGAGTCCAGTTGCAGATGCTTCAGGACTCGCAGCCCTAGCTGGCCGGACTCGCGCAGGAGTTGGAGGGCAGTCAGGCAGCGCGCGCCATCGAAGTCGTGCACCCCGGTGATGCCGAACGCCCACAGTTGGCGCTGCGCGTTCGCCAGGCTGGCCGCGAGCGAGTCGGTTGAGGGGCTGGGCACGCGGTCGCTTACCAAACGGGTGGCGGATTCAAACAGCAACCCGTTCAACTTGCCTTCGGGGTCGCGGCCAAGCTTCCCGCCCGGAGGATCACAGAAGCTGGCATCCAGCTTGGCCATCGCCAGGGCGGCGGAGTTGGCCCAGGCAGCGTGCAGCGACTTCGCAGTCAGAAATACGGGATTGCGGGGCGCGGCTGCATCCAGCTCCTGCAGGTCACCATACTGCCCCCAGACATTCTGGTTCCACCCGTGACCCAGGATCCAGGCACCGGGCGGTGCGCCGGCGGCGCGCAGGGTGATCCGGTGCAGGCATTCGGTCAGTGTGTCGGTCTCGCAGTCGATGCGCTCGAGGGATTGTGCGTACAACTCGAGATGGATGTGGGCGTCAATCAGGCCCGGGAGCACTGTGCGTCCGCCGAGGTCAATGCTCTGCGTCCCGGCGGCGGCCAGGGCCTGTACGTGCTGGTCCTCGCCGCAGGCCAGGACGCCATGGTCTGCGATTGCGACGGCAGACACAATCCCGAGGCTTGGGTCGAGCGTGCGGATGCGCCCGTTGTACAAGATGAGGTGTGGCCGAAGGACGTTCATCTGGCAGCCTAGGCTGTGCTCCCGCTCCTTCGGGCCTTAGTTGCGACCGCCTGGGAGCGCGACCAGGCCCAGCGAGGCTGCCAGGACCTCGATCGGGTGCACCAGGCGATCCCCGGAGAGTCCGGCGAGCCACCAGCGACAGGTCTCTGAGTCGGTGAGCACCAGGTCAGGCTGGACCTGTTCAATCTGCGCCAACAAGCTGTCAGCCACGCCTCGCGCCACGGGAAACTTCTCGCTCTTCAACCCGTAAGTGCCGGCTACACCACAGCACTCTGCCTCGGAGAGCACGACCTCGAGCCCGGGAATCCTGCTCAGGATCTGAACCGCCGGGGTGCCGATGAAGTGGCTGCGCAATTGGCAAGGGGGGTGGTACAGGACGCGCAGCGGGAGAGCCCTCAGGTCAGGCTGGTGCAGCAGGTCCGGCCGGACATAGACCAAGAACTCGAAGATATCATAGGTTCCGGCGGCCATCTCGTCGAAGTCCGGTCCTTCCAGACCGAGGATGGCGCGGTAGTCATGCTTGAGGGCAAGCGTACATGAAGTCGAAGTCCCGACGATTGGGATTCCGGCGCGCGCGAACGGCGCCAGGGATCGCGCGTTGCGCCGGGCCTGGGCGCGCGCTGCGTCGAACAGCCCATTCGACTGGAGCGGCAACCCGCAACAGGTCTGGGGAGGAATGACCGGCTGCAGGCCGAGATGCTCGAGCAGGCGTAGCGTGAGCAGGCCGAGCCCCGGCTCATAGTATTCGGCGCTGCAGCCGTGGAAGAACGCAACGGCCGTTTCGGGCGAAGTTGAGATGTCCCGCGGCGAGCGAACGCGATGCCGCTTGGCCCGCCCCCGGAGCGTCCGTCGCTGGAAGGCGGGCATCGGCGCGTCGGGATGGATGCGCAGAACAG